>OAUV01001117.1_pt1 | contig 17636 bp, 17 predicted proteins | sample 1516841 | NCBI WGS metagenome assembly OAUV01 (sample SAMEA2580044, study PRJEB22360) | human gut metagenome | biome: human gut; feature: human-associated habitat; material: faeces | place: Denmark | collected 2008/2010 | reverse complement strand
CTACTAACTGGTTTTTATACAAGGTTTCTTTTTTGCGGGAGGGGCTCTTGGTAACATAAAAAGGGCTCCTTTCTCATTGCTTGGCAATTTGAATTGCGGTATAATGTAGATAAAAACAATTAGTGAGGTGAAAATAAATGACTGATTGGGCAATGGTTGTGTTAACCGCAATCTATGTTTTAGCTACAATTCTTATTTGCTACTATAACTATGGGGCAACCAAGGCTTCAAGAGATCAAGCTGCTGAGATGCGCCGTCAATATGAAGAAGATAATCGTCCATATATAACCGTTGAGCTTATTTATGAGCGAAAAGTGTTTTACGGGCTGCGTTTTTCAAATCATGGAAAACGTCTTGCAAATCATGTACGCATACAACTTGACCAAACTTTTTTAGACAGCCTCAAAGAGCCTTCATTTAGCGAAATGTTAAAGCGAGCAAACGGCAAAGAATGTATTATTGGAATTGGGCAACATTATGATCTCTACTTCGGCTCAAACAAATTCCGTGAAAACACAGACAAATATCCTCTTTCGGGGCAAGTGGTCTACCAAGATGGTGAGCGTACATACAAAGAAGCGTTTAACATTGATTTTGACTCCTATGCAACATTCTTTTCCGTGGACTGCGATTTTGATGATTTTTTGAAAGAAATGAAAGCCCAGACCAGAGAATTGCACGGAGTTGGGGAGAAGTTGCAACAGTTGGTTACAGTCCGCCAAGTGAGTGCCGATAACACAGACAGCAAATCAGAATAATTCTTCTAACTCACACTTTCGTCGTAAGGCAGAGTGTGAGTTCTTCTTTGGGACGAAATGTCCCAAAGCTCTATACAAAAGCGTCCGGGTCGTCGATGTCATCATAGTTGAGGATGTCCTCGTCCTCTTCTGTGAGTGCATCGTCCGGCACAGTCACCTCATACATCGTACACGCCTCGTTCAGACCGGGCCGCCTGCGGCGGTTAATGAGCCTGTCAAGGTCAAAAGCGTTTTTCTGTTTATCGGCCTCCGCCGTAAAGCGATAATTGGGGTGCTGTTTCAAATCATACTTTTTGGAATAGAACGGCGGCAGCCCCCGGAGCTGCAAAATGCACCGATCTCCGGGCATGGTGGCGAGTTCACTTGGGGTCATCAGCTCCCGCCCCAGCCGTTGGGTGTTCTGACTGTAACTTTCAGACTGGTATGAGGTGACCCCCTGGGTCTTCAGGGAGGTGGTGCCCTTCCCCAGCCAGTTCTCGGAAATTTCCTTGATGGTGCTGGCCTCACGGCCACCGAGGAACAGCACGCTGTCCATGTTGCCAAGGATGGTTTCAGTGTTCTTATCGTAAATGGCCTTGCATTGAGCAAGCTGCTGATACAGCAGGCACAGGCTGATCTCCCGTGAGCGGATGACCGCCACCAGCTTTTCCAAAGTCGGCACCTGTCCGGTGTTGGCCGCCTCGTCCCACAGCACCCTCACATGATAGGGCAGCCGCCCGCCGTGAACATTGTCCGCCCGTTCGCACAGGAGATTGAACATCTGCGAAAAGGCCAGCGCCACAAGGAAATTGTAGGTACTGTCGGTATCGCTGATACAGAAAAAAGTAGCTGTGCGTCGATCTCCCATGCGGTCAAGCTCCAGTTCGTCATAGGACATGATCTCCCGGAGCTGGGGAATATCAAAGGGAGCAAGCCGCGCGCCGCAAGAGATCAAAATACTTTTGGCCGTCTTGCCGCTGCTTAGCTTGTATTTTTTATACTGCTTCACTGCAAAGCAATTCGGCTTGCGCTGTTCCAGCCCCTTGAACATATAGTCCACGGCGTTGAGAAAATCCTCGTCATCCTCCTTTACCTCCATGCCGGAGATCATGTCCACCAGCGTATTCATGTTGCGATCCTCCTCGGCTCCCTCAAAAATGATGTAGCCCAGCAGGGCGCAGTACAAAAGCGTTTCCGCTTTCGTCCAGAACGGATCGCCCTCCTTGCCGTCGCCCTTGGTGTTGGAAATGAGGGCGTTGACAAACTTTAGAATGTCGGCCTCGGTCTTGATATACGCCAGCGGGTTATAGTGCATGGATTTTGAAAAATCAATGCTGTTGAACACCTTGATTTTATAACCCCGTTTTTGCAAAAATGAGCCGACCTGCCCCAGCACACCGCCCTTGGGGTCTACCACCACATAGGAAGAATGTGCTTGCAGGAGTTGCGGCGTGAGCCAAAAGCGGGTCTTGCCGGAGCCGGACGAGCCGATCCCGCAGAAATTGAGGTTGCGGGCGTTAGCGGGATTTTTCGGACGGGTGTTCATGGTGAGCCGTTCCGTGGCGGTCAGCAGCATATTGTTTTCAAATTTAGGATCGACAAAGGGCTTGATGTCCTTTTCGTTGCCCCAGCGGGCGCTGCCGTACTCCGCATCCCGGCGGTATTTCTTGGCGTTCTTGCTTTTGAAGTAAATCAGCAGGCGGAACGCCACCGCGCCCACAATACCCACCAGCCAGTCAAAGAGGGCAAGGCCGGGGGCGAAATCGGCAAAGGCCGCGCCGACGGTCTGTCCCAAACCGATAAACTTATGGGCAAAATCGCCGCCCGCCGCCAGACGGTAGGCCGTCCCCAGCTTGAGGAACGCCCAGCCGATGAACACATAGGGAATGTTTGGCAGCACATATTTACGGAGCTTATCTGTCATGCGACACCTCCTTGATATGCTCCTTGGGCGGCTTTTCCTTGGCAAGCTGCTGTTCCGCCTGCTTCATCTGTTCGGGGATCGTGGGCTGGCGGGACTTGGCCTTATCCAGCACCTTGCGGGAATATTCCGAAAAGCAGGCGGTCATAGCGTCCGCCTGCCCGGACTTGAAGAACAGCAGGTATTTCCCCGGTTCGGTCTGATAAAAGGCATAGTCCACATTCCATTTCCGGGCTACCCGGTCAAAGAGCTTTGTGTCCCCGGACAGTTCAAGGCTGCTGGTGGATGTGCCGTGCGCCATGAGCTTTTTTACGGTCTGCTTGCCGTGAGGTGTCTGCTTTGCCCGGTGCGCCTTGGCGATCTTGCGCCCCACCGCCCGGACAACATAGGCAAGCCCCCGAGCGGTCAGCTTCGACGCCTTCACCGATATGGCAATCGTGCGCCGGGAAATATCCTCATCTACCAGCCGTCATCGCCTCCTCTCTGATAGAATTATGACCTTGGGACAAGTTGTCCCAAGGTCAGCGTTCATCATGCTCCTTTCTCGGGTGCAGGCGTTCGCCCTCCAAAGAGGAACGGTCTATGACCTCCTTGTAGGCCGCCATCTGCTCCCGGATATTCAACTTGGGGTACGTAAAAATGCGGTGTTCGGCGGGAATGTCCTCGATGCCGTGGTACACCTCCTTGAAATCGCCGCTGCGGGTCAGATAGCCCGTGGGGGCGAAGTGGCCGCCTTCATTGATCCGCATATCCCGCCCATAGGCTTCAAAATCGAAGTAGGGCAGCACATTATCCGGCACATCCAACAGCTCCATGTCCTCCACATAGATGCGCCCCAGCGTTTCATCGTCGGTCACGCCGGGGTGCAGATCGTAGCAGTCCAGATTGTGAACGAGGTTGATGATGTCCGCCACGCTGGAAGTATGGTCGCCCTTGTTGAGTACGGCCTCCAGCGTTTCGATCTCGTCGCTGTCCAGCTCGGAAATGAGGTGCGCCAGATGGTTCAGCTCGTCCAAGTTTTCATACTCGGTGAGATAGTCGTATAAGCCCATCACATCGCCGTCAAAGGCGGTGATGAAAAACTCCTCATACCGCACACCGTCCACGCCGATGTTCTTTAAGAGCGATTGCACCTCCTCTGTGGTGGCCGGAAATTTCAGCGTTTCCCCCACAAGCTGCCCCTCGGCGTATTTGCCGAGGTTGGTGATGTAGGCTTCAAATACCGTCATTTGCACCTCCTTTTGTCAGCGCCTCCGCAATCCCTGCCATGATGTACTCGGCGCAGGGCAGCGCGATGGCGTTTCCCAACGCCCGGTAGCGGTGGGAGGATAGGATTTTCTCGTCGTCCGCACCGTACCTTGTCCAGCCCTCCGGCAGCCCCATCAGCCGCTCACATTCCGTTTCCGTGGGAAAGCGGACGCAGCCCCCGGCGGGATCATCCTCATACCAAAAGGCAAAGGGCGAAATGCCGCCCGCTAACAGAGTGGGAAAAGGGTCAGTTGGCAGTCCGAAGCTGTTTCGGAACGCTGTTTCCGTCCGTTCCTTGGCGGACGCCCGCATACGGAAGCATTGAAAGGGTCGGGTAATTGGTACACGCCGCCCTGCTTCAATAAAAGAGCCTCGATCTCCGCAGGCGGCGGGCAGCCCGCGATCTCCGCCAAGTGCAGGAAGTGACTGCATTGTGCGGGGCTTAAAAAGTATTTCGTGGGAACGCCGTCCTCCAAAGTCTGCCACAAGAAAGATGCGCTGCCGTCGTGCCAGCCGGGGGCTTGCCCAATGCTGGGCGTCCATGAGCCGCCAGCAGAGGTCAGGCGTTCGCCCTCGCACCATTCCGGCTCCTGCCCATCTTCCAGAAGCAGGCATTGAAACATCGGTGTCTGTGAAAGCGGATAGGACGGCTCTAAAATCCATCCGGTCATTTGATGAAAACGCTCCCATGACGTTTTCCCAAACAGCGATTGCTGGAAATAGACCATTTGTCGCCTCCCTCATTTCACGGATAATGCGGATGGCTTGAAAGAACAGGCTGGACTTTTCTCCCGCAAGCCCCTTGCGGTTGCCGATCTGCGAAAGATTTTGACATGGTGAGCCAAAGGTGATGATATGGACGGGCGGGAGATCCCGCCCGTCCAGCTTCGTCACATCCCCCAAATGCGCCATATCGGGAAAGTGGCGTTTCGTGATGGAGATAGGGGCTTTTTCAATCTCGCTTGCCCATACCAGCTCAATGCCGCAGCGCACCGCCGCCAGCGGGAATACGCCGATCCCGTCAAACAGGCTCCCCAGCCGGAGCGCCGTCATCTTATCTGCGTCCCTGTCCCTTGACGGTCAATATGCCCTCAAGGGTGGTGGCGGTGATCCCGAGCCGCTGGGCAACGGCGATGTCATTTTTCATGGCCTCGGTGACGGTATGACCGCACACCACCAGCACATGAGAACGGCGGAGCAGGTCGCGCCCCATGTCGATGCCGCTCTTATGCTCCTCGGGAACGGCGTCATTGAGGAAAAGCGGCTGATAGAGCGTCGGACAAATAGGCGAAAAGCCCGCCTCATAGACAGCGCGGCAATACTGCGCCGCCAGCTTTGCGTTTTCGTGGTCGCTGCCGCACCATGCAGCGGTGATATATGCGAGGGGTCGTTTCATTGTAAAAACCTCCAATTCATAAACGAAAGACCTCGGGACAAAAAGTCCCAAGGTCACTTTTCAAGATCTGTTTTCTTTTCGGGCTTACCCAGCTCGGGCGGCTGCTTGGCCTTCCAGTCATCCAGCAGAGAAATGATTTTGTCCTTCATTTCCCTCGGGGACTTGTCCTTGCCGAAATACTTTTCCAGTTCCGCACTATTGATGATCACCTTGTCTACCTCCTTTTTCTCCTGCGACAGAATCCCGTCGATCACATCGCCGTTGAGTTTGCCGTCCTTGTCCAGCTCCCGCATTTTCTGTGCCTGCGACAGCGAGGGCGAGGACTGCTGCCCCTCGATGGACACGGCGATATATCTCTGATTTTTGGGACGGATGAATGATATCTCCACCGCTGGGGTGAACGCCAGCTTTTTCTCGTCCACCATTTTCTGCAAATCCGGCACAAGCTCGGTCAGGCGGATATACCGCTGCACCTGCTTGTAGTTCATGCCGTTGCGATCTCCCACGACCTGCGTAGAGCGTTTTCCGGCGTCCTTGTCCTCCTCACCGGGGCGGGAGCCTTGGTGCTTGATGGCCTCCACCTGCATTTTGAGCGACTGTGCCTTTTCTGTGGGCAAAATGCGCTCACGGTGGCGGAGGTTGTCATCCGTCATGGCGAGGATGGCTTCATCGTCCGTCATGTTGCGGACGATACACGGCATATTCGCAAATCCGGCGAGTTCGCTTGCCCGCTGGCGGCGGTGGCCTGCGATGATTTCATAGCCGCCATCCTCACGGGGACGCACCAGCGCAGGCTGATTGACGCCTGCCGCCTTAACCGACTCCACAAGTCCCTGCATCTCCGCATCGTCCCGGACACCAAAGGGATGATCTTTGAACGGGTGCAGGTCAGACAGGTTGAGATAGACGATCTCCTCTTTTTCGGCGCGGGTTGCGTCACGGGGCGCAGACGGCTCCGGCGTGGCCTCCGCCCCAGCGGGAGCGCCGCCCTTATCCACGGCAGGCTTCTCCGGGATGGGCTTGCTTTGGGACTTTTTGTCCCGAGGTTTGGACGGCTTGGTCTTATCGGGAGCGGCCTTGCCATCCTTGGACGGGCGACCTCTGCCGGGCTTGGCGGCCTTGTCCTTTTCCGTGGGCGGCTCCTGCTTGACCGCCTTTTTCTCCTCCTTGGCAGCCTCGTCACGGGCAGCGACAAAATCCACCACCTTGCCGGAATGTGCCGGGGCGGGATCGTCCTTGCCGGGAGTGGGCGGCTGCTCCTGTTCCTTTTCAGCCTTGGGGACTTCGGGCGCGGCAGGCTCCTCCACCTCGGCGTGGGTAACAGCGTCGGCGGGATCGGGCATGGCATCGCCCATTTCAAAGAGCGCCGCGTGCCCCTCGTGCTCCAGCATGACCGGCGGTCAGCACAGGCTCGGGAGCGGGCTGCTCCGGCACGGCTACATTTTCTACCGTGGGAGCGGGAGTCTCGGCGGGCTGGGCTGCCTCGGGAATGTTTTTCTTATCATCTGCCATTTGCAAACCTCCTTTTCGTGGCATGAAAAAAGCCAGTCCGCAGACTGGCCAGCAACGGGAAACCTCCTTTCAGAAAGGTGTACATTACCGCCCGTTGTCCTATTGAACGGTATTATTATTGTAGAAAATACTAGAATTTGATGCTATAATTAATGTGTTCTATGATTAGTTTTCGGAAGAAATAGAGGACTGTTGGTATGCCAAACTACAAAGAGAAAATAGCTGAATTTGAGAACAATTTTTCTACTGTCATAGATAAATCCGTTAGAGACTTGTCTATGGCCTTTGACAATTTATACCTCGACAAGAATGCTAAGGAAATTCCGCCCACTATCAAGTTAGCGGAAGCCTTGCTGTCTGGCGAGCATAATATATCGACCAAAATGCAGATTCATTATGACATTGCGAATGCATATCACGATCTCCGCATGATTGAAGGAGTATATAGCGAGCGTTACCTTGAAAAAGAATTATACCATTTGCGCTGCGCCTTAGATATGTATGAAACCAATTATTATGATGCAGACAGCGACAGTGCTGAAGTAAAAGTAGCTCAGTATATTGCCATGCGGTCATACACAAATCTCGGAAACGCTTATCGAGCATTAGGTCGCCATATTGTGGCAATAGACTGTTTTCAAGACGCTTTGCTGATTAGCAATGATTTTGCGATGGCAAGTCTCAATCTATCGTTTTTGCTGTTTAGGTGTGCACCGTTGCAAATCAAACGTTATGAGCAGAGCTACTATCATCATGCCTGCTATTACTATTATAAGCAAACAGAACGTTGCAAGATAAACCTAGAAGATCAAGATTATTTGGAAGGTTTGAAATCCAATATTTCTTTGTTCGATTCTGCATATGTTGAGAACTATTTGAACAAACCACTAGAACTTCCACTATTTGAAGTAGACAACCAAGATGAAGCCGATTATCGAAACTATTTGCTTTTATTCCGACTTTTCTTAGACCCGTGTTTGGAAATATTATCTGATCACTGCTTTGCAGTTGATAGCATCAATCTTCCCTTTGAAGCGCCATATAGTGACAGAGAAAAAGAATTCATTGGCCTGTTTAACCAAATCAAGCAAGAATATAATTGGGCCAGACTCTTATGGTATAAGACATCAACGGAAGAAGCAAACGAGCATTATTCGGATCGGGAATTGGATTTAGTTGATACGGGGGATTCTTCAGATCATTCTTTAAGAGAAAGTATGTTACGAACTGCCTTTAAGGCAGCATACTCTCTATTTGATAGGATTGGATTTTTCATCAACCAGTATTTTGAAGTGGGGCTTACAGATACAAAAGTAAGTTTCAAAAATATATGGAAAGAACAACTGATTGATGGAAATGGACAAGTGTATTTCACAATTCCCAAGCCTATCATGAATACTCATTCGGATAACCCTCTGGTTAAAGCAATGTATTGGCTCCAAAAAGATTTCTACGAAAGAAAAGAAATTAATGTTACTACCCCTCACGCAGAACGAATCTTCCAGATGAGAAACGACATAGAGCATAATTGTCTACGCACTGGAACGCAATCGCATAATACATCTTTTACAAAATATACTACCGAGGAAAAAATTGAAAATAATACATTCCGTCTCTTAAAGTTGGCAAGGGAGTTGATAATATACCTTTGCCTTGCAGTAAATTTTGATAGAGAAAAAGATAAAAGAGCATCCATGGAGGAGTAATAATGGGGGCAATCAATCCTTATCGAGAATTCGTTGCGAGTATATCCCCAACGGAATTTGAAGAACTTTGCTTGGAAATATTGAAGGGCTATGCAGAAGCTGAGCATTTATCAGACTTCTCGATCCAGCATAATGTATCTATTCCTGCTGATGATGGTACATACCAAATAGATGTCTATGCAAGGTTTATTGCCATGGGCGTTGAGTTCAAAGTCATAGCAGAGTGCAAGAGATACTCTTCTCCCGTTTCTCGTGAGAAAGTTGCTGTGTTAGCCGATAAAGTAAAAAGCCTTGGTGCACATAAAGGAATTATGATCTCCACCTGTGGCTTTCAAAGTGGAGCGTATGAATACGCCAAGAAACATGGAATAGCACTTTTGCAAGTCATTAATAGAAATGTAATGCACATTATGAATGCCGCCACTCCAGAAACAGAAGAACAGAAGCAAAAACTCCACCTTATGTTGGACTGGTATAATCGAATGCCAAAATACTACGCCAAAGAGTATGCAACAATGGATTTTCCGGACAAAACAATTTATCCTTCTCCCAAAATGCTGGAAGCGATAAGGCGGGAATTTGTTTTAGCGCATAAAGATATACTACCAAGGTAACCCCCTTTGTATCTTACATATCGGTTAACAAATAATCCTTTGGGACATTTTGTCTCAAGCCGCTTTGGCTCCTTGATCTTGGGGTTGATGTTCTCTATATCGCCTGCCACAATTAACTTTCTTCGACATGGCATAAAAAAGACCAGTCAGCAGACTGGCCAGCAGTGGGAAACCTCCTTTCTGTTTGGGATATTGGAAAACGCCCCCACAGTCTCCTCGGACAGTGCAATTCTCAAAACGTAATTTTCTGTCGCTTTTTGCAATAGCGTATGATATAATAATAGCGCAAAATTAAATGGGAGGTGTATCTATGAGCGTAATTAACGACTCCAAGGATTATTTTTATCTTGGATTACAAAATAAAAAGGAACAGATTGACCTGCTATGGCCAGGCGTTGAAAACCTTGAAAGCACACAGTTTTATGAGCTGTGCCAGAAGTATTCTGACATAGCGCTTAATGCAATCAAACAGAGAATTCCGGGGACTTGTGATGTGCAAGGGTGTTTTCAGTTTACAGACATCGAGGCCGCAAAGCGTGCAACAAAAGACTATGTCATGGGTTGGAGAATTAAAGATATTGATGCTCTTTTGTCCTTGATTCACGAGTTTCACTCATACGCTGTTGCATGGGATGACAAGAGAACAACGAGCGGGAGCGTACTACCCGAAAACTATGACTATCAATCTATGTATGCTGGGAAATATTATAATTTCAAAGAATTACCTGATGATATTTGGGAGCAAATCGCACGCGAAGTCAAAGAATATATATGTGCTTAAAGCCAAGCTTTCTTATGGTGGAGAAGCCCGCGTATTGAAGCGCTCTTTTGACCCGGTTTAGGGGGTATGTAACCGCACTAACCGGGAGAGCGCTTGAATGGCATTCAAGAGGTCAACGGTTCGATCCCGTCCGTCTCCACCAAAGTCCTGATTTTCTTCGGAAAGTCAGGACTTTTTGCTATATGAGGAATTTTTGAAAAAATCGAGGAGATCAAAACAGGGCATACCGCATTAAAGATGAAATGCTTTTGCGGTATGCCCTTGATTTTTTTTGAATGGCGCGTTATAATAGATTTGCGGGTTAGAACAAACTAACTTTTTGCGCGATGAAACGGAGCCGTTAAGGCTGAAAAGAGCAAAGCATTTAAAATGGCATTCACACCGTTCACCCAAGCGCAACGTCTAAGATCATCATGGCGGTAAAGCCCACGGCAAAAAACACCGTGCCGATGTTGGAGTGCGTGCCCTGTGACATTTCGGGGATAAGCTCCTCTACGACGACGTACAGCATTGCTCCGGCGGCGAAGCTCAAAAGGTACGGCAGCGCCGGCACAATGAGCTGGGCAGCCAAAACGGTCAGCACGGCACCGATGGGTTCCACCGCGCCGGAAAGCACACCGTCCAAAAACGCACGCGACTTTTTCATGCCTTCAGCGTGTAACGGCATGGAGATGATGGCGCCTTCGGGGAAATTTTGAATGGCAATGCCGAGCGAAAGTGCAAGTGCGCCTGCGGCGGTGATCTGTGCGCTGCAGGAAAGGTACCCGGCGTACACCACGCCTACGGCCATACCCTCCGGAATATTGTGCAGCGTGACGGCAAGCATCATCATTGTGGTGCGGTGCAGTCGGCTTTTCGGGCCTTCCGCCTGTTCGCTGCTGCGGTGCAGGTGGGGGATGGTGTGGTCAAGCAAAAGCAGGAACAAAACGCCTGCCCAAAACCCGACCGCTGCCGGCAGAAACGAGAGCTTGCCGAGCGCTGCGGATTGCTCTATGGCGGGGATTAATAAGCTCCATACCGAGGCCGCCACCATCACACCTGCCGCAAAGCCGGTCAGGCTGCGCTGTACGCGATCGCTGAGCGATTTTTTCATGAAGAACACGCACGCTGCGCCGAGCGAGGTGCCAAGAAACGGAATCAATATGCCGTAAAATGTTTCCATATGTATCCTCCGTATACAGTGAAATCGAATAAGTTAGCTCTAACTAACTTTCGAATATAGCATACATGAAATTAAAGCAGAAGTCAACCGTGAACCGAGAAATTCTGTTTTGGCGCATAAAAGATCACTAGCAAGAAAACAGGGCGAAAAGACCAAATAGAGCGAAAATTTCACTTTTATTTTTGAATTTGAGTTAGAAGTTACTAACTTTTAATGCCGCACGCGGGCAACGGCCTCTTTTCCCGCAGTCAGAACATAATGTTAGGGGGCGCGTACCATGCGTGACGCGATACAACAAGAAGAGCAAAACACGATGCTGCTTGCGGAAAGTGACGGCTGTGCCGTGTGGCAGCTGCGCAACGAGACGGGCGAGGGCACTGTGACATGCTATACCATTTTTCCGGGTGTGGAGCTTCGGTTTCGAGATCTGCACATGACGCACTGCGTATGCGGAAAGACCGACGACCGTGTGCGGCTCACGATCGAGCACTGCCGCGAAGGGCGCATGGCCTACGCGTTGGGAGAAGGCGCTTTTTCCTATGTGAGCGCCGGTGAAATGAAGCTTGAAAACGGCGCGTCATGCTCGCAGAAGCTCGACTTGCCCTCCGGCCATTACCATGGACTCGTGGTCACGCTCGACCCGGAGCAGGCCTCGCGTTCCCTGCTGAACGTCATGGCGGGCTTTTCCGTTACCCCGGCGGCGATTTTGCGCCGCTTTGCGCTGAACGAAACGCCTAAGGTCATTGCGTGCACGGAGCGGGTCGCGCACATCTTTGAGGAAATGTACCGCGTGCCGGAAAAAGCACGTATTTCCTATTTTCAGATCAAAATACTGGAGCTGCTGCTCGCGCTCGACAGCATGACGCCGCCGAAGGAAAACGCGGCGCATCCGTACTTTTATAAGACGCAGCTTGAAAAAACCAAGGCCGTGCGCGATTTTCTCGCCGAGCATATCTCCGAAAACTTCACGCAGGAGGAGCTTTCTGCACGGTTCGATTTTGCGCTGACGCCGATGAAGACCTGCTTTAAGGCGACGTACGGCACATCTATCGGCGCGTGGCTCACCGATTACCGCATGAATTACGCGGCGGAAATTTTGTTGCGTGAAAAACGCCGGAACATTGCCGAGATTGCCGCACAGGTCGGATACGACAGCGCCAGTAAGTTTGCGGCGGCGTTCAAAAAAGTAAAGCACATGACGCCCGCTGAATACCGCAGCGCGTTGCGATAAATCCAAAATAAAGCAATGAAGTTCCAATATAACGGTGCTTCACTGTTTTTAAAATCTCAGAAAAGTTTCACTTGTAACCTTTTCCCTTGTGTGGTAGAATAACGGTAAAATCAAAACGACTTCGAAAAACATAAAGGAGCGTGCCCGTATGGATGCTTTGCAAAACCTTTTTAATCGCAGAAGCGTGCGGGATTTCACCGCACAGCCCATTGAAGAAGAGAAGCTGCACCGGATTTTAGAGGCCGGTATGAGCGGTCCTTGCTGCGTGAATGCGCGCGATTGGTCGTTCATCGTCGTCACCGACCGCGAAAAGCTGCTTGAAATGGCAGAGGCGAACGGTAGACCGGCACAGCCGCTGAAAAAGGCTGCGGCCGCCATTCTGATCTGCGGCGATCTCGAGCGTGCATTCCCACCCGCGAAGGACTATTGGGTCATCGACGGCGCCATTGCTGCGCAGAATATGACGCTTTGCGCCGATGCACTCGGCCTCGGCTCTGTGTGGCTCGGCACATGGCCGCAGATGGATCGCGTAGAAAAGCAAGCCGCATTGTTTAACCTGCCGGAGACCATCGTGCCGCATTCCATTCTTGCACTCGGCTATCCCACGAAAGAGAATAAAGAACCGCGTGAAAGCCGCTACGAAGAAAACCGCGTGCATTTCGAAAAGTGGTAACAAAGGACGTTGCCCCGGCGGGCAGCGTCCTTTTCTCATGCATTATTGTGCAGTGTGCCGAGTTGATAAAACGCCACGGCGCTTGCGGCGGCAACGTTCAGCGAGTCCACACCGTGCGACATGGGAATCTTCACCGTGTAGTCGCAATGCTCGATCGTTGTGTTTGCAAGGCCGTCACCCTCGGTGCCAAGCACAACGGCGAGCTTCGGCTCTTTCTCCAAACGCGGGTCAGAGAGGGGAAGCGTGTCGTCGCGCAGCGCCATGGCGGCCGTCTTAAAGCCAAGACCGTGCAGTGTATCCTGCCACGAAACGTCTTCGGGCAGATACGTCCACGGCACCTGAAATACTGTGCCCATGCTCACGCGGCTCGCGCGGCGATACAGCGGGTCGCTGCCGGCGGCGGGCAATAAAACCGCGTCCATGCCGAGCGCCGCCGCACTGCGGAAGATTGCGCCGATGTTCGTGGGATTCATCACATTTTCAAGCACGGCAATGCGGCGTGCATTTGTGCAAATCTCCGCAGCACTTTTCAAAGCCGGGCGGCGCATCGCACATAGCATGCCGCGGGTTAGCTTAAAGCCCGTCAGTTGTGTTAAAACGTCCAGCTCCGCCGTGTAAACGGGAATGTCTTCGGGGCAGCGAGACAGAATTTCCGCAGCCTTGCCCTCTACATGCTTCGTTTCCATTAAAAAAGAGAGCGGCACGCAGCCGCCGTCTAAGGCGCGGCCGATAACGAGCGGGCTTTCCGCAATGAACATTGCGTTTGCGGGGTCGGCGCGGTTGACAAGCTGGTTTTCCGTAAGCCGCGCAAAAACGTCCAGCTCCGGCGCGGAAAAGGACGTGATGGGAATGATGTTTGCCATAAAAACACACTTTCAATTTATTTAATATTGAAGATATCTAAGCTAAAGTAAAGCGAACGCACAAAGTTTTGCGCAAGCTTTTTCAAGAAGCTTAAACCGAACGCACGCGTTCGGTTGCGGGTCTTTAGGACAGCGCCCTAAATCGCCGTCCGCAGACGACGAAATCTTTTTGCCTATCCCAAAATCAGGAAGGGAAGCAAAACAGTCCACCGGACTGTTTTGCTCGGGAAACCCAATTAGGGGATTCCCGAACGATGAGTAGAGCGAGGCGTTAAAAAGCTGCAAAGCGCAAACCCGCCCCATATTCCCAAATATTTTATCACACCGCAAAGCAGAAAATCAAGTAGATAGGGCAGGGAGAATGCCGCTTGTAAAGAAAACCGCTCAAAAACGTAAAATTTTCATGAAATATCATTGACAAAGTATACAGCAAAGTGTAAAATACCCAGTGTATGAGGCGTTTACAGTTTATTCACAACGTCTCGAAATATTTCAGATCATCTGCGGCAGATCGCAGATACAGGAGGAAACACACATGAAAAAGGTATTGAGCATTGTTCTGGCGCTCGCGCTTCTCTGCGTCACCTTCGCAGCATGCGCAGGCAACGGAACCTCTTCCACAAGCTCTGCCTCTGAGGAATCCAGTGCTGTCAGCTCTGAATCCTCTGCAGAAGCATCCGAGTCTTCCGCGTCTTCCGAGGAAAGCACTTCCACGGAAAAGACCAAGATCGGCATTCTTGCACCGGCTGTTACCCACGGTTGGGTCGCAGGCGTTGCATATTACGCTGAGCAGCGCTGCAAAGAGCTGAGCGACACTGTCGACTACAAGCTCTACACCAGCAACAACGCTGAGGAAATGACTTCTCAGATCGACGACCTCAAGTCCTGGGGCGCAGAAGCTATCGTTGCTTTCCCGCAGTGGGAAGGCATGGAAGTGCCGATTCAGGAAGCAATCGATGAGGGCATCGTTGTTGTAAACTTCGATATCGAGATCGCAGCGGACGGCGTTTACCGTGTATCCGGCGATAACGAATCCATGGGCGTTGAAGGCGCTAAGTACATTGTCGATAAAATCGGCACCACCGGCAAAGTCGTCGTTCTCGACGTTCCGACCTCCGGTTCTGTTGCAGAGCTCCGTAAGAAGGGCTTCATGGATACCATCAAGGAGATTGCGCCGGATATGGAGATTGTTGAGTATGCTACGCAGTTCACCCGTGAAGCCGGTCAGGCTGACTTCGCCGACATCCTCACCAGCAACGATCACATCGACGCTGTTTACTCCATGGACGACGAGACTTCCATCGGTGTTCTGCAGGCTATTTCCGAAGCAAACCGTGACGACATTAAGGTCATCACCGGTGGCGGCGGCTGCCAGGAGTACTTCAACATGATGAAGGAAAACGAGAACATTTGGATTGAGTCTTCTCTTTACAGCCCGCTGATGGTCAAGGACGCTGTTGATATGGCACTTGACGTTCTCGCAGGCAAGGACGTAGAGCCGGTCAAGATTATCTCGACGACAGTTGTTGACAGAGACAACGTTGACGAGTACCTCGACCCGGAGAACACCGTTTACTAATTTAAAAGTTCTGCAAAGGGGCTGTTGCGCAAGCAGCAGCCTTTTTTGTTAAAAGGGGATAGCCGTCTTCTATGGGCGGCAGATCTCCTATTTGTACGCCATACAGAAAGGAAAGTGTATGTATGACACTTGAAATGAAGGGGATCTACAAATCCTTCGGTGCAAACGATGTTCTGCGGGACGTTTCGTTTACCTTAAACGGCGGCGAGATCTGCGCGCTGCTCGGTGAAAACGGCGCCGGAAAATCTACCCTGATGAATATTCTCGGCGGCGTCCATCATGCGGATCAGGGCCAGATCCTGTTGGACGGCAAGCGCGTTGCGTTTCAAACGCCGGCGGATTCCCTGAAGCATGGCATTGCTTTTATCCATCAGGAATTAAACCTTGTAAATGATCTTGCCATTTACGAGAATATGTTTATCGGCCACGAGCTGCGGAAGAAGAACCGTTTTCTGGATTCCGCCGCGATGATTGCGAAAACGAACGAAGTTTTCAAAAAAATGGACCTTGACCTCGACCCGCGTATCATGGTGCGCGACCTCGATGCTTCCTATAAGCAGATTGTCGAGATTGCCCGCGCACTTTTGATGGAGGCTTCCATCATCATCATGGATGAGCCGACCACTTCGCTTACGGAGCCGGAAATTCGCCGTGTGTTCGATATGATGAATACGCTGAGAAAGAGCGGCGTAGGCATTGTGTTCATTTCTCATAAGCTGCGCGAGGTCATGGAGATCTGCACACGCTACACAGTGCTGCGAGACGGCAATATGGTTTCCTCCGGCCTTGTCTCGGAGACCTCTGTCGATATGCTGGCGCGCGACATGGTCGGCCACGATGTGCGCACACAGTCGCTCCGCCGTGAGAAAAAGATTGGTAATGTTATTTTAAGCGGCAAGGGTATGACGTTGGAGCCGCATTTCAGGAACGTCAGCTTTGAAGTGCACGCCGGCGAGGTGCTCGGTTTCACGGGTCTTTTGGGCGACGGCAGAAGTGAGCTGTTTCAGGCGGTTTTCGGCGCAATACACGGGGCTTCCGGCACAGTAGAAGTCGAGGGCAAGCCCGTGCATATCCGCACTACGGGGCAGGCGCTCAAGGCCGGCGTCGGCTATGTGCCGCGCAACCGCAAGGAAAACGGCATCATCAAGGATATGAGTATCCTTGAGAACGGCACGGTCGTCACATGGCCCAGAGACAGCAAGATGGGCTTTTTGCACTCGAAGAAGATTGAAAAGGATTTTGATGATTTCGAAAAAGAGCTGCACATCAAGCTCGGCTCCGCAAAAGATCTCATCGGCAGCCTTTCCGGCGGCAACCAGCAGAAGGTGGTGCTGGCAAAGTGGCTGGATGCAAACCCAAAGGTGCTTGTGTTCGATAACCCCACACAGGGTGTGGACGTAGGCGCTAAGGAGGAAATCTACGATATTATCCTGAAGCTCGCAGAGGCGGGCGTCGCCGTCATTGTGCTTTCCAGCGAGGCTCAGGAGATTATCCGCGTGTGCGACCGCACCGTCGTGATGTTCCACGGCAGCGTGCAGGGCGAGCTTGTCGGCGATGAAATGAATGAGCAGGCCATCATGCGCCTTGCAACAGGGGGACAGGTATAATGAACGAAAAAACAAATAAAAAGGGCTTTGGCGCATGGTTCCGCGATAATTGGAAGAATAATGCGCTGTTTTCCACAGGCATTGCACTGATCGTCATGGTTATTCTGCAGACGCTCGCGCTCGGCTTTAATTACGCAAGCTTCGGCGAATGGTTCGGCGCATGGATTAACAACTGGATGAACATTCTCCGTAACAACTCCAGCGTCGGTATCATCGCGCTCGGCATGACGTTCGTCATTATCTCCGGCGGCATTGATCTTGCTGTCGGCTCCACGCTCGTCGCGGTCGGTGCCATTACCATGACGCTCATCGACGCCGCAAACGGCGGCTGGCTCGGCGCGATCGGCCTTACCGGCGCACCTGCGTACATAGTTGCCATTCTGATTTCCGTCGCGGCCGGCATCATTTTCGGCGGCCTCAACGGCCTCATGGTCACTGCGGGCAGGATTCCGCCGTTCATCGCAACGCTCGGTGCCATGAAGATCCTGCGCAGCGTGACGCAGCAGTTCATGCAGTCCAGTTCGCCGAAGGTTCCGACGGGTTTTCAGCAGATCGCCCGTGTGAAGGTCGGCGGCCAGATGTTTATGCCGATCCTCTATTGGCTCC
>OAUV01001111.1_pt1 | contig 17717 bp, 15 predicted proteins | sample 1516841 | NCBI WGS metagenome assembly OAUV01 (sample SAMEA2580044, study PRJEB22360) | human gut metagenome | biome: human gut; feature: human-associated habitat; material: faeces | place: Denmark | collected 2008/2010 | reverse complement strand
CTTAATTACTGAAGGAGGACGGTGGCCGGGGACAGGGGCAGCCTATAAGCTGGGGCTGGTAGAATCCCGTATTAATGTAAATCAGCCAGGCGGAATGATACAGATCGATATGGAAGAGGACGGAACCATCTATATGACAGGAACAGTGGGATATATTGCAGATATAAGTGTTGCAGAGAGCTTCTTCTCATAAATTACACAGACTTTATGCGTAATTCAGTGTAAAGTATGATTACCCACAGTGTGAAATGATTGTTATGATAAATGATCATTTCACGCTGTGGGTAATTCTTTGTTTGTAATTTGCTTAAAGATATGGTATTATTTTAAACGAATTATTTACTAGGACTGCTATAATCTATAGCAATTCAGTCGGTTATCCACAGGGAGTCCGACAGAGAATATTTATAATAAGAAAGTGGGTGAAGCTGTGGTTGAATTAGACCAGTTCAAGAGCATTCTTGCGACTTATACAGAACCATTAGTGGAAGTGAGGGATTCACTTTGACCTGGCTAACAAAGAGCAGAAGGTCGAAGAATTAGAGCGCGAAATGGAAGCGCCTGATTTCTGGGATGATGCAGAAGTTTCCCAGAAGAAAATGAAAGAATTAAAAGACATGAAAGATGACATGGAGACCTATCAGAATCTGGTTACACAGATGGAAGATATGGAAACCATGATCGAGATGGGATATGAGGAGAACGATCCTGCACTGATTCCTGAGATTCAGGAAATGCTGGATGAGTTTCAGAAGGATTTTGACAATATCCGTATCAAGACACTTCTTTCCGGAGAATATGACAGTGAGAATGCTATCATTAAGCTGAATGCAGGTGCAGGCGGAACAGAGGCCTGTGACTGGTGCGGTATGCTTTACCGTATGTACAGCCGCTGGGCAGATAAGAAAGGATTTACCCTGGAAGTGCTGGATTATCTGGACGGCGATGAGGCAGGTATCAAATCTGTTACTTTCCAGGTAAACGGAACAAATGCTTACGGTTATCTGAAATCAGAGAAGGGAGTTCACCGTCTGGTGCGTATTTCTCCTTTCAATGCAGCAGGTAAGCGACAGACATCTTTTGTATCCTGTGATGTTATGCCGGATATCAAGAAGGATCTGGATGTAGAGATCAATGACGATGAGATCCGTATTGATACTTATCGAAGCAGTGGTGCCGGCGGTCAGCATATCAACAAGACATCATCTGCCATCCGTATCACACATTATCCTACCGGAATCGTGGTACAGTGTCAGAATGAACGTTCTCAGCACATGAATAAAGATAAAGCCATGCAGATGCTGAAAGCCAAGCTGTATCTTCTCAAGCAGCAGGAGGCAGAGGAAAAACTCTCCGGTATCCGCGGTGAGGTGACAGATATCGGATGGGGAAATCAGATCCGTTCTTATGTTATGCAGCCATATACCATGGTAAAGGATCATCGTACAAACGAGGAGACCGGAAATGTGGATGCAGTACTTGACGGAGGAATTGATATTTTCATCAATGCATATCTGAAATGGATCGCACTGAAGAAATAAAAGAATAAAAAAGGCTGTCTGAAATCAGGACAGCCTTTTTCGTGTTGAGGCATAATGATTTTACACAATGATTCAGCAGAATATATTTCTTGCGTATTTTTGTGTGGTGTGATAATATATCCAGTGTGTAAAAACAAATGTCTTTAAAGAACGGACAGGTAAATTGATATGCAGAAACCAGTAACAGAGAAAAAGAAATATTTTGTAGTGAGGGAACGAGCAGTTCCGGAAGTCCTGCTGAAGGTGGTGGAGGCAAAGAAGCTTCTGGATTCCGGCAAAGTGGACACTGTACAGGATGCAGCAGAGCGCACAGGAATCAGCAGAAGCTCTTTCTACAAATACAAAGATGATATTTTTCCATTTCATGAAGAGACAAGGGGAAAGACGATCACCTTTATTATCCAGATGGACGATGAACCGGGGCTTTTGTCGGTTGTCCTGCAGACGATTGCACGGTTTCATGGAAACATTCTCACCATTCATCAGAGTATTCCTATCAATGGGATTGCCACACTTACTCTGAGTGTGGACATTCTTCCGGGCGAGGGGGATGCAGAAGCAATGGTAGAGACGATTGAACAGAATGAAGGAATTCATTATCTGAAAATATTAGGCAGGGAGTAAAAGAAAATGATCAATGTAGCAATTTTAGGATATGGCACAGTTGGAAGCGGTGTATTTGAAGTATTAAATGAAAATAAAGAGAGCATTTCCAGACGTGCCGGACAGGAACTTCATGTAAAATATGTTCTGGATCTTCGTGATTTTCCGGGACAGCCGGTAGAGAAGGTTCTGGTCCATGATTATGAACAGATCGTCAGTGATCCGGAAGTAGATATTGTAGTAGAGGTTATGGGCGGTGTGGAGCCTGCTTATACTTTTGTAAAGAAGGCACTTCTGGCAGGAAAGAATGTCTGCACTTCCAATAAGGCTCTGGTTGCAAAGCATGGCCGCGAGCTGATGGATATTGCAAAGGAAAAGAGCATTAACTTCTTATTTGAAGCAAGCTGTGGTGGCGGAATCCCGATCATTCGTGTCATCAATTCTTCCCTTACAGGAGATGAGATTGACGAAGTGACAGGTATTCTGAACGGAACTACCAATTACATGCTTTATAAGATGAGCACAGAAGGCTGTGAATTTGACACTGTATTAAAGGAAGCACAGCAGAAGGGTTATGCAGAGGCAGATCCTACCGCCGACGTGGAAGGATACGATGCATGCCGTAAGATCGCAATCCTTTCCTCTCTTGCTTATGAGAGATATTTTGATTTTGAAGATATTTATACAGAGGGAATTACAAAGATCACACCTGAAGATATGGAGTATGCTGCGAAGCTTGGCAGAACCATCAAACTTCTTGGAACCAGCCGCAGACTGGCAGACGGAACCTGTTATGCAATGGTAGCACCGTTTATGCTCGGCCAGAACAGCCCTCTTTACAGTGTAAATGATGTGTTTAATGCAGTATTTGTACATGGAAATATGCTTGGAGATGCCATGTTCTATGGAAGCGGTGCAGGTAAACTGCCTACAGCAAGTGCTGTAGTTGGTGATATTGTGGATGCCGCAAAACATCTCCATGTTAACATTGTGACAAACTGGAACAGCACTCCGGCAGTACTGAAACCACTGGATGAAGTGACAGGAAGATTTTTTGTGAGAATTAAAAAAGAAGCAGCAGAAGAAGCGAAGAAGGTATTTGGTGATGTTGAGATCATCAGCCTGGGACAGCTTCCACAGGAATGTGCATTTATCACTGATGAAATGACACAGGGAGCATTTGAAGAGAAACTGGCTCAGATCGGAGATCAGGTACTTGCAAAGATTCGAGTTAAAGATTGATAAACTGACAGATTTCGTGTATCATATAGTGTGCCTGATAAGGTGGACACTGATACAATACTTCAGATAAATATTTGTACAGTGATTACTGTAAACAGAACAGGAAAGGGAAGATATGAGAATCTTCTCTTTCCTGTAAACTTATTATGGAGGAAGTAAAACAATGTTGATTGTCAAGAAATTTGGCGGTACATCGGTTGCAAATAAAGAACGTATCTTTAATGTTGCCAACCGCTGTATAGAAGAGTACAGAAAAGGAAATGACGTGGTTGTCGTTCTGTCCGCAATGGGGAAATATACGGATGAACTGATCACTATGGCAAAGGATGTCAATGAGAAGCCGCCGAAAAGAGAGATGGATATGCTCTTTACCATTGGAGAACAGATGTCTGTTGCACTGATGGCAATGGCGATGGATAAACTGGGAGTTCCTGCGGTTTCCCTGAATGCTTTTCAGGTTTCCATGCATACGACAAGCAGTCATGGAAATGCACGTTTAAAAAGAATTGATACAGAGCGTATCAGAAGAGAGCTGGACAGCAAAAAGATTGTAATAGTTACCGGCTTTCAGGGAGTTGACAAGTATGATGATTATACGACTCTTGGAAGAGGCGGTTCTGACACAACAGCGGTTGCTCTTGCGGCTGCTCTTCATGCAGATGCCTGTGAAATCTATACAGATGTAGATGGTGTTTACACAGCAGATCCGCGTAAGGTTCCGAAAGCAAGAAAGCTCAAAGAGATCACTTACGATGAAATGCTTGACCTTGCGACTCTCGGGGCAGGTGTGCTTCACAACCGTTCTGTGGAGATGGCGAAGAAATATGGCGTGCCGCTTGTGGTACGTTCAAGTTTAAACAACAGTGAAGGAACTGTGGTAAAGGAGGAAGTTACAGTGGAGAGAATGTTGATCAGCGGTGTTGCGCTGGATACAGATGCAGTGAGAATTGCGGTAATCGGATTAAAGGATGAGCCGGGTGTAGCTTTTAAATTATTTGATACCCTTGCGAAGAAGAATATTAATGTAGATGTGATCCTGCAGTCTATCGGACGTGCGGGCAGAAAGGATATTTCTTTCACAGTCGATGGAAATGATCTGGATGATGCAGTTGCAGTTCTGGATGCAAATCAGGCAAGACTTGGATTTGCAGAGCTTCATTCTGAGAGAAATATTGCGAAGCTTTCCATCGTAGGTGCAGGAATGATGAGTAATCCCGGAGTAGCTGCAAAGATGTTTGAGAGCCTCTATAATGAGGGTGTAAACATCAATATGATTTCTACATCCGAGATTCGTGTGACAGTTCTGATCAATGAAAAGGACGGCGTGCGCGCAATGAATGCAGTACATGATGCCTTTGGTCTGGCAGACTGATTTAGGAGAATTACATGACATCGAGACGTGAATTAAAAAACTATGCGAAGCAGGCCATGTCAGGAAAATATGGGATATTGATTCTGTCATTTGTTGCAGTTCAGGCACTGGCTCTGATCAGCAGCATGATATCCTCGGCTTTATTTCCGGGAGAGGAAACAATTGATATTGTGTTGTCGTATGCATTTACATTTATTCTGACTCTGCTGATCAATGTGGTAGCGGCAGGTATGAATTATATGTATCTGAATATTGCCAGAGGGAAAGCATATTCATTGAATGAGCTGTTTTATTTTTACAGACATCACCCGGACAGAGTGATCGTTGCCGGATTTTTTATGGCAGTACTGAATCTGCTTACCATGCTGCCCTATACGATTTACAGTAATGCGAATCTTCCGGGTGAAGATGCTTCTGTGGAGGTGCTGATCACCTGGCTGTATACAGGTGTTGTTCTGATGATCGTTGGAATGATTGTTTATCAGATTCTGGTTATTCCTCTGGAGATGACTTATTATATTCTGGCAGATAAGCCGGAATTGAAAAGTACAGAGGCTATGAAAGAGAGTCTGGAGATGATGCATGGAAACTTCGGAAGATATCTGATGCTGAAGATAAGCTTTATCCCATTGATGTTTCTTTCTGTTTTTACATTCTATATTGCACTCTTGTGGATATTTCCATATATGGCCATGACAGAAGTAATGTTCTATCGTGATCTGACAGGGGAGCTTAAAGTGCAGAAAGAGGAAGAAGAACGTGTGGCACGAGACTATGTGAATCCCATGTTTGACAGCTATTCACAGAGTGAACAGCCACAGGAAGAACAGACACATCCGCAGCAGTTCTGGCGTATGCCGGAAGAACCGGTTTCTTATGAAAACGAAGATGAACAGAACATTACAGACAACACAGAAATGCAGAATGTTCAGGCAGATATGGATGATAAAAAAGAGCAGAATGATTCATCACCAAAAGAAGAGGAAGAAGACAACGAACCGAAACCATGGGATGAATATTTTGACAGTCTGAAATAAAAATACAGTTTATTAAATTGAAGACCTTTTTGCTATGATAAGTATTATGATATCAGGGTTAAAATACCTTTTGGCCCTGACATCATATTGTCAGAAGAAAAAGGTCTTTTCTATAGCAATTCAAGAAAAGGGAAAGGGTTTTTACGATTATGAATACAAATGAGATCAGTGGAAAGCGTCAATTGGAATTTTTGGCAGATTTTGATTATATCAGAGAGGCAGGAACTGCAGGAGAAGAAAAAGCAGCAGAAAGGATTCAGAAAACTCTGGACAGTTTTGGCGTGGAGAGTCATCTGGAAGAATTTTCTTTTGATACCTTTCAGATAAAAAAAGCAAAGCTGAAAGTAACAGAGCCATACACAAAAGAATACACAGTAACCGGATATGGAAGATGCGGAAACACAGCAGAGGACGGGCTGGAAGCACCATTTGCGTATGCAGAGAACGGTGATGATATCAGCCTTGCACATGTCAGCGGAAAGATTGTCATGGTAAATGATCCGGTGAGAAAAGATATGTACCGGAAGCTGGTGAAAGCCGGTGCTGTGGGATTCATCAGTATTGCAGGTTCTCCGTTAGATGAAGGCGTGGATCTGGTTCCACGTGCATACGCTCTGCCAAAGAATCTGCCGGGAGAAGAGAAAAAAGAAGCGGGAAGAGAAGCTGTCAATTATGATAACAGGATTCCTGGCGTAAGCATTCATTACAAAGATGCCATCGAACTGGTGACGAAGGGTGCATCTCAGGTATGTTTATCTGTAGAGCAGGAGATAGTAACACGTACATCCCGTAATGTAGTGGCACGTATCGAGGGGACAGATAAGGCAGAGGAAATCCTGACTCTGACTGCACATTATGATTCTGTTCCGGAGGGACCGGGGGCGTATGATAATATGTCCGGAGCAGCGATCATTATGGAACTGTGCAGATATTTCCATGCACACAGACCACGCAGAACAATGGAATTCATATGGTTTGGAGCAGAAGAGAAAGGTCTGCTGGGAAGTCAGAATTATATCAAAATTCATGAAAATGAACTTTCGGCACATCGTTTTAACATGAATGTAGATCTTGCCGGACAGCTTGTTGGCGGAACTGTGGCAGGTGTCACAGGTGATGCGTCTGTTTGCAACATGATTACATACATGGCTCATGAAATCGGTATCGGAATGTCAACGAAGAACCAGATATGGGGAAGTGATTCCAATACTTTTGCATGGAAAGGAATCCCTGCAATGACGCTGAACAGAGATGGGTTTGGCATGCATACCCGTCACGACACCATTGCACTGCTGTCAGACTGGTCACTGGAGAGAAGTGCAGTTCTGCTCGGCTATATTGCAGACAGACTGGGAAATATTGAAAGCTTTCCGTTTGAACGGAAAGTGCCGGAGGAATTTATTGCACAGCTTAATGAATATTTTGGGTAATTTACTTTTTATACGCTGTTATCCGGCGGGACTTTGACATATGTATGCCAAAATCCCGCACTTGACAAATCACTGCCAGATTGATACCCTATCACAAGAGCGTTTTTGATGATAAAAAATCAATCTGAATTCTGACAAGTGTGCCGACAAGTTGATTCTTGAAACAATCTTGCAGGATAAATTTTTTTATTTCAAGGCGGAGGAAGGAGGCGTAGCGGTGGCTACGGCGACCGACGACAACGCGGAAATAAGAAATTTAGACGCAAGATTGTTCGAGAAATCAACTTGTTGGCACACAAGCAACAAGAGGAGAGAAACAAATAATGGATATTATTCAGGTAATCACACAGGAATTGAAGGTGGAGAAATGGCAGGTAGAAGCCGCAGTCAAATTAATTGACGAAGGCAACACCATCCCATTCATTTCCCGATACAGAAAAGAAGCAACAGGTTCCCTTAATGATGAGCAGCTTCGTGCACTCTTTGAGAGACTGACGTATCTGAGAAATCTGGAAGATAAGAAGAATCAGGTATTAAAGAGCATCGAAGACCAGGGCAAGCTGACTGAGGAACTGAAGAAACAGATTCTGGATGCCCAGACACTGGTTGTAGTAGAGGACTTATACAGACCATATCGCCCGAAACGTCGTACCCGTGCGACAATTGCCAAAGAGAAAGGGCTGGAACCACTGGCAGATATCATTCTTCAGCAGATGACAGACAAGCCGGTAGAAGAGGAAGCCAGGGCGTATGTCTCCGAAGAAAAGGGTGTTAAGAATGTTGCAGAAGCATTGAACGGAGCTAAAGATATTATTGCAGAGCGTATTTCCGATGAAGCAGACTATCGTATCTACATCCGTAACCTGACAACAAAGAACGGAAGTATTTCTTCCACAGCAAAGAATGCGGAAACTCAGTCTGTATATGAGATGTATTATGAATTCGAGGAGCCGGTCAGGAAACTGGCAGGACACCGTATTCTTGCGTTAAACCGTGGTGAGAAAGAGAAATTTATCACTGTTAAAGTAAATGCACCGGAGGAAGACATCCTTCGTTATTTGAATAAGAGAGTGATCAAAAAAGACAACCCGAATACAACTCCGATTCTGAAAGCAGTTGTAGAAGACAGTTACAAACGTCTGATCGGACCGGCTATCGAGCGAGAAATCCGCAGTGACCTTACTGATAAGGCAGAAGACGGCGCGATCCATGTATTCGGCAAGAATCTGGAACAGCTTCTGATGCAGCCTCCAATCGCAGGCAAAGTCGTACTTGGATGGGACCCTGCGTTCCGTACAGGCTGTAAGCTGGCAGTTGTAGATGCAACAGGTAAAGTTCTGGATACAACAGTTGTTTATCCCACAGCTCCGACTACTGAGAAAAAGATCCGTGCTGCCAAGGATACAGTGGAAGGTATGATCGAAAAATACGGTGTATCCCTTATTTCAGTAGGAAACGGTACAGCATGTCGTGAATCCGAGCAGGTGATCGTAGATATGCTCAAAGAAATCCCGGAAAAAAAGGTGCAGTATGTTATCACAAATGAGGCAGGAGCATCTGTGTATTCTGCAAGCAAACTGGCTACAGAGGAATTCCCGAACTTTGATGTAGGACAGAGAAGTGCGGCTTCCATTGCAAGACGTGTACAGGATCCGCTTGCAGAACTGGTTAAGATCGATCCGAAATCTATCGGTGTGGGTCAGTATCAGCATGATATGAACCAGAAGAAACTGGATGAAGCATTAAGCGGCGTTGTAGAAGACAGCGTAAATAAAGTTGGTGTAGATTTAAATACAGCATCTGCATCTCTGCTTGAGTATATTTCCGGTATCAGCAAAGCAATTGCCAAAAATATCGTAGCTTACAGAGAAGAGAACGGTCAGTTCACAGACAGAAAAGAACTTCTCAAAGTAGCGAAATTAGGACCGAAGGCATTTGAACAGTGTGCAGGTTTCATGCGTATTTCAGGTGGAAAGAATCCTCTGGATGCAACAAGTGTACATCCTGAGAGCTATGAAGCAGCATCTGCACTTCTTTCAAAACTTGGATATAAGCCAAATGATGTTGTGGCAGGAAATCTCCTTGGACTTTCCCTGCAGGTAAAAGACTATAAGAAGATGGCAGCAGAACTGGGAATCGGTGAGATCACACTTCGTGATATTGTAAAGGAACTGGAGAAACCGGCAAGAGATCCTCGTGATGACATGCCGAAACCGATCCTTCGTTCAGACGTTCTTGAAATGAAAGATCTGAAAGAAGGAATGGTGTTGAAGGGAACTGTCCGTAATGTTATTGATTTCGGTGCATTTGTAGATATCGGTGTACATCAGGACGGTCTGGTGCACATTTCCGAGATGACAGAGAGATTTATCAAACATCCTCTGGAAGCGGTGAGTGTAGGGGATATCGTAGATGTAAGAGTAATCGGAGTTGATATGAAGAAAAAACGTATCAGCTTATCCATGAAAGGATTAAATAAATAACATCAATAAAACAGGGATTGCCACTGCAGACCGGATATCTGCAGGAGTGATCCCTGTTTTTGGGGGTACTGCTGTCTGCAGTAACAGTTATTCTGTTTCCCGGTGTGATGTGAGGTGTTCTTCAAGGCTGCGTGCTGCAATGCTCTGTGGCCTTTTTACATTGCGGATCAGACAGATCTTTCGTTCAGGAAGAGGCTCTTCAATGGGAATCTGGACGATTTTCCCCTGAGCAATATGTTCAGCAGCAAGCTCTTCAGGGAAGAATCCGATTCCCAGGTTGTGCTGCACCATAGGGAAGATCTGGTCAGTAGTTGCCACTTCCATATCAGGTGAGAAGGGAAGGTTATGGCGCATAAAATACTGTGTATATAATTCTCTTGTACTGCTTCCGGGAGCAATCCCGATCAGAGGGATATCCTGCAGATCCTGAAGACAGTGTTTGTTGGAAGCTGTTTCCGCATATTCCTCTCCACCTATAAGGATCTCGCGGAAAGAATAGAGGGGAATTCTCTGAAGTGGTTTTTTCAGAGCGACAGGTGTGGTAACTACTGCAAAGTCTACCAGACCGTTTTCCAGTGCCTGAACTGCCTGTGGTGTGGAATGATTAGAGATTCTCAGCTTTACATGTGGATAACGGTGATGAAAGACTTCCAGTTCGTTCAGCAGGAATAAACGCAGTGCGATCTCACTGGCACCAATATTTACAAGTCCGCTTTCCAGACCTTTATCTTTGAGAAGTTCATTTTCTCCTGATACAAGCTGTTCTATTGCAATTGATACATGTTCAAAAAGTCTTTCTCCTTCAATGGTCAGCTGTACTCCGCGATTGGAACGGATAAAAAGTTTACATCCCAGCTCATTCTCCAGAATATTCATACACCGGGTAATGTTAGGCTGATTGTTTCCCATAACGTCGGCTGCTTTGGAAAAACTCTTATACTGGGCAACATAGTAAAAAATACGATAATAATCAAGAATCATGATACAGTCGGCTCCTTATGCTATATAAAAATAGAATATCTGATATAGAAAAATAACGTTTGTATATCAATGTGTGAATCAGTATAATACGACTGGGTCAAAAAATCAATATAAAAGTCCTGACAATAGGACGGAGACCAAAAGGAAAGGGAGATTACCGAATATGACAACAGCGAATAAGACAATTAAGATCAATGACGTGGAGGCAGCAAAGAAACTGGTCAGTGCGGCAGTCAGATGTCCATTTGATATTGATATTGTATTTAAAGGAAAAATTTTTATTGATGCCAAATCTATTCTCGGAGTATTAAGTCTTGGCGTGGAAGAACCTCTGGAACTTAAATATGATGGCTATGATGAAGATTTTGAATCAGTGATCGCAGGTCTGGCATGTTAAGATTAAAGAAAGGAATTCACAGGTGCAGATGACATCTACAAATCTTCTATATATTTATGTGATTATCATTAATATAGTCACATTTTTTATCTATGGCTTGGATAAAAGCAGGGCAAAAGCCGGACAGTGGCGCATACCGGAAGCGCAGCTGATATTTCTGGCGGTGATCGGAGGGTCGGTGGGAGCTCTGGCCGGTATGAAGGTATTTCATCATAAAACAAGAAAGCCGAAATTTAAGACAGGAGTTCCGGCGATACTGATTATTCAACTAATTATTTATTTTCTGTTTTTGGGAAATGAGGGGATTATTCTGCGCTTATAGCAATCCTTATAAATAATGCATATTGATTTTAGCTCATCAGAGCGTGAAATCTTGTGTCAGTAAAGCGGATATATTGTCCGCTTTCTTTTTTTGCCCGAACAAAATTGATTGTTACAGAGAATGAGGTATGTTATGCTACTCTTATATGAGAATTGCGGGATCTGCAAAGCAGCGGAGTAATTCGTAGATATCAAGTCAGGGGAAAGACATCTTTTAACCCTGATATTATATGAAAAGCTGCCTGTTAAGTGAAAGAAGGGCAGAAAAATAATACATGACAAAATATAAGAGAGCAGGTGAAAAATATTGGAACAGGAAATTCAGGAGGCAAAAAGTTTATATTACAGCTATAAGCAGTATTTTTCAGACTATCTTCCGGCTTTGACGAAACTGGGGCTGAAAGTAGTAATGGCATTGTTGGTATTTGTGGGCGGGCGCAAAGTGATCCAGTGGTTTGTTTCTTTCATAAAAAAGTCCATGGAGCGTGCGTCTGTAGACAAAGGTGTGATCCAGTTTACAGGGTCGCTGTTGAGAATTGTACTTTACATTTTGCTGGTATTTAGCATTGCCACTCATTTTGGTGTAAAGGAATCCTCTATTGCAGCACTGCTTGGTACTGCCGGTGTAACGGTAGGTCTTGCATTGCAGGGCGGCCTTGCAAATATCGCAGGCGGGATCATGCTTCTGATCTTCAAACCATTTCAGGTGGGGGATTATATCATTATCGCACAGCAGAATGGGTGCGAAGGAACTGTATACAAAATAGAAATCTGTTATACAACTCTGATTTCCATAGATAACAAACACATTGTAATCCCAAATGGAACGCTGTCCGGCAGCATTATTACAAATGTAACTGCCAGAGATCTTCGTAAGCTGGAGATCAAAGTAGGAATTTCTTATGATTCAGACATTAAGAAAGCAAAAGCAATCCTGGAAGAAATCCTTCATAATGATGAAGATACAAAAGACGACCAGGGAATGGTGGTGTTTGTAGATGAGCTTGGAGAGAGCGCAGTGGTCATGGGCCTGCGTGTGTGGGTGGCTACGGAGAAATACTGGCCTGCCAGGTGGCGGCTTAATGAACTGATCAAAGAAGCATTTGATGCAAACGGAATTGAAATCCCGTACAATCAGTTACAGGTTCATGTGAAGAAACAGATATGATAACAACATAAGTCCTCTGAACCAACTATAAGGTTTAGAGGATTTATTGTTTGTACAGATTATAGCCAAATAATACCAAACAAGAATAAATAATCCTTGATCGATGGTGATTTATACCAATTTCACTGTCAGATATTGGTATAATACCACCAAAATAATATAAAATACGACAAAATAATTGACAATAGGACAACAGATTGCTATACTGGAGTCAAGTTAAACAACTAAGTGTTTTTATGAAGATGCAAAGGCGCATGTAAGTAAATGGATTGCTGCACGATTTTTATACATTGCAAAGACGCAAAAATATAAAAACACTTTTTTTGTACCCAAAATTAACTTCGTGATTGTAACTAAGTAACAATGTACAGAAAGAAAAGGAGAGAAAACTATGAAAATGTACAAAAAAGTTATGGCAGCAGCTCTTGCAGGAGTAATGACAGTTTCCATGTCCGCTACAGCATTTGCAGCAGATGATGACGGCTATATTCTCAAAGCCACAAATGAAGATTCCAAATCATCCGACAATGATCTGGTGATCGCAATCGAAGGAAGCGTAAGCTCCATGGACCCGGCAAACATTCCGGATACAAACGCAATCTCTGCTACACGTGGTGTATACGAGACACTGGTTTCTTTTGATGAGAACCAGGAATTAACAGGCAAACTTGCTGAATCATGGGAAGTTTCCGATGACTCTCTTACTTATACTTTCAAACTTCGTCAGGGCGTTAAATTCCAGGACGGAACAGACTTCAATGCAGCAGCAGTTAAAGCAAACTACGATCGTGTAGTTAACAAAGACAACAATCTTCGTCAGAGAAGAACATTTATCGTAACTAACGAAGACGGATCTGAAACACCTCGTGTAGACAGCATTGAAACACCGGATGATTACACACTGGTTATCAAACTGACACAGGCATGGGCACCATTTATCAACCGTCTGACACAGTTCTGTATCATCAGTCCTGCAGCTCTTGAAGAGTATGGCAATGATATTATGAATCATCCATGCGGAACCGGCCCATATGTATGTACAGAATGGGAAGAGGGAGACCACACAAGCTTTAAGCGCAATGATGATTACTGGGGAGACAAACCGGGCGTTGACACTGTAACAATCAAAGAGGTTCCGGAAGCAGGTGCACGTACAGCTATGCTTCAGACAGGTGAAGCAGATTTCATCTATCCTACACCGTCTGACCAGATTGAAGCAATCAAAGGAACAGACGATGTAAACATCCTTACAACAGACTCCAACATCATGAGATATGTAACTCTGAACATGGATCTGGAACAGCTTTCTGATGTAAAAGTACGTCAGGCTATGAACTATGCGATCGACAAAGATGCATACATCCAGTTAATGTATTCCGGATACGGAAAACCGGCTACATCTGTAGTTCCATCTATCATCGGCGGATATGAAGAGCAGGAAGCTTACACATATGATGTAGACAAAGCAAAAGAACTTATGAAAGAAGCCGGATACGAAGACGGATTCAAACTTACTCTGTGGGGCGATAACACAACACAGGAAATCAAAGGTATGACATTTATTTCCCAGCAGCTTGCTCAGATCGGTATCGAAGTTGACGTTCAGCCAATGGAGCCTGCAACTGTAAGTGACAAGATTTATGTTGACAAAGAAGATGCTGAGATCAATATGTGGTATGTAAACTGGTCTGCATCTGACTTCACAATGGATGGTTCTTTACGTTCCCTGCTTTACAGCACAATGTGCCCTCCTACAAGTGCAAACACAGCATATTTCAACGATGCTGATTTTGATAAAGATATGGATGAAGGTCTTGCAACAGCTAACGAAGAAGAACAGGCTAAATACTATAGCGATGCTCAGAAGATCGCATGGGAAGCATGCCCATGGTTATTCCTTGGCAATGACCAGATCATCTATTCTACAAAATCTTATCTGTCTGGCGTATATGTATCTCCGGATGGAGCATTTAACTTCGCAAATGCAACTTTAGCACAGTAGTAATTTGTTTGAGAACAGGCTGCGAAGAACATAAATCTGGCTGCCTGATCTGAAATTGCAGCAATTCCATAAAAATACTGCCGATACAGCAGTGTGAATACAGGACAAGGATGTTCAAACCGGAGAACTGCCATAAGATTCACTATGGCAGTTCTCCGACTATAAAGCATCAAATATAAACAACAGGTAAGAAAATGATAAGGAGGAAAAATATGGGACGTTATTTAGGTAAACGTTTGATAAGCACGATCCCGCTGCTTCTGGTTATCTCATTCGTAGTATTTATGTTTATCCATATGATTCCCGGTGATCCGGCAAGACTGGTAGCCGGTCAGGATGCAACAAAGGAAGATGTGGCAGTTGTACGTGAACAGCTGGGACTGGATGAGCCATTACTTGTACAGTATGGTAAATATATGAAAGGTCTTTTTACAGGAGATCTGGGAAGCTCTATCAAAAACGGTAAAACCGTAGCAGAGACAATCGCACCAAGACTGAAACCAACTATCATGCTGACATTTTCATCCATGATATGGGCTGCGATCATCGGTATTGCAATCGGTATTATCGCTGCCGTATTTCATGGCAGAATTCTTGATTATGTAGGTATGATCATAGCAATCGCAGGTATATCTGTTCCAAGTTTCTGGTTAGGTCTGGAATTAATCCAGCTTTTCTCAGTAAGCCTGGGATGGCTTCCGACCAGTGGACTGGAAACCTGGAAGAGCTATATTCTTCCATCACTTACAATGGGAGCAGGAATCATGGCCGTACTTGCCAGATTTTCCAGATCTTCCATGCTTGAGACCATGCGTGAGGACTATGTGCGTACCGCACGTGCCAAAGGTCTTTCTGAATCACTGGTTGTTATGCGCCATGCATTTAAGAACTCTCTGATCGAGATTGTAACAGTAGCCGGACTTCAGATCGGTGGTCTCCTTTCCGGATCTGTTATGGCAGAGACAGTATTCTCCATTCCCGGACTTGGACGTCTTCTGGTAGACTCCATCCAGATGAGAGATTACAAAGTTGTTCAGGCATTACTTCTGTTCTTTGCTACAGAATATATCCTGATCAACCTGATCGTAGATGTTCTTTATGGCGTGATTAACCCAAGAGTACGTTATGAATAGAGGAGGAGAGAAGATGGCAGATAAGAACACAACATCAAACATTAACCTTGCTGCTGCCGAAGAACTCCCTAAGGCACAGAGCAAGTTCAAAGAATTTGTCAAGAAATTCATGAAGAGAAAAACAGCAGTGATTTCTCTGGCATTTATAGTTTTTATTATCTTAATGGCAATCATCGGACCGTATGTAGTTCCGTATGATCCGCAGGCACCGGATTACACAGCTATGATGCAGGGGCCAAGCGCAGCCCATATCTGGGGAACCAATGAATACGGACAGGATGTTTTCTCCCGTCTGATGGTTGGTACCAGACTTTCTCTTACATGCGCGCTGACAGCGACGATCATCGGTACGGCTATCGGTGTTGTTCTCGGACTGATCGCAGGTTTCTACGGCGGAATTATCGATTCCCTGATTATGAGATGCTGTGACGTACTTTTCGCTTTTCCTGATATCCTGCTGGCTATCGCAGTCGTTGCCATCATCGGACAGGGAATGGTAAATGTTATGATCGCGGTTGCGGTATTTACAGTGCCGTCCTTCGCACGAATCATACGAAGCGCGACGATTTCCGTAAAGCAGGCTCCTTATGTAGAGGTTGCCCGTTCCCTGGGATGTTCAAACACAAGAATCCTGTTTGTACATATTTTCCCTGGTACGATCCAGTCTATGATCGTTAACTTTACCATGCGTGTAGGTACTGCAATCCTTGCTGCATCATCCTTAAGCTTCCTGGGATTCGGTGCAAACGTTACAGAGCCTGACTGGGGTTCCATGCTTTCCACAGGACGTAACTATCTGAATACAGCTCCTCACATGGTACTGTTCCCTGGTATTCTGATCTTCCTTACAGTTCTGGCATTCAACCTGCTGGGCGACGGTCTCAGAGATACCCTGGATCCAAAGATGAACTAGGAGGAAGAAACCATGGCAGAAAAATTATTAGAAGTAAAGAACCTCCGTACGGAGTTTAAAAGAGATAAAACATGGGTGACAGCAGTTAATAATGTAAGTTTCTCCATTCAGCCAGGTGAGATTCTTGGTTTGGTAGGAGAGTCCGGATGCGGTAAATCCGTAACCTCCCTTTCCATTATGAAACTTCTGGCACGTAACAGTAAGATTTCCAACGGTGAGATCCTGCTTAATGGCAAGGATCTTCTCAAAGAAGATAAAAAAGGCATGAGAAAGATCAGAGGACGTGAAGTTGCCATGATCTTCCAGGAGCCGATGAACTCTCTGAACCCATGTATGAGAATTGAGAAACAGCTGACAGAAGCAATCCTGCTCCATAACAATTTCTCAAAAGAAGAAGCGCACAACAGAGCATTCGAAGTACTGAAATCAGTAGGTATCCCTGAACCGGATATGACATTAAAGAGTTATCCGCACCAGCTTTCAGGAGGTATGTGCCAGCGTGTTATGATCGCTATGGCAATGTCCTGTGAGCCGGAGCTTCTCATCGCAGATGAGCCGACTACAGCCCTTGACGTTACCATTCAGGCACAGATCCTGGAGCTGATGGAGGACATCAGGGCAAAGAAGAATACAGGCATTCTGATGATCACACATGACCTTGGTGTTGTTGCTGAAATGTGTTCCAGAGTTGTTGTTATGTATGCCGGCCGAATCGTAGAAGAAGCACCTGTGCAGGAACTTTTTGCAGATCCGAAACATCCATATACACAGGGTCTGATCGGTTCTGTACCGAAACTTGGAAGTGGTGTGGAATCTCTTCCGTCCATTCCGGGAAGCGTACCGGATCTGTCCGTAATGCCGAAAGGATGTAAGTTTGCACCGAGATGTAAATATGCAATGGATATCTGTCATCAGCAGGAGCCGGAGCTTGCAGATATCAACGAAGCAGGCACCAGAAAATGCAGATGTCATCTGCTCAACAAAACCGGAAAGGAGGCGTAACCTGTGAGCGAGCCGTTATTATCAGTAAAGAATATGAAGAAAACATTCCAGGCAAACGGAGGAATGTTCAGCAAGAAGAAATTTGTCCATGC
>OAUV01001107.1_pt1 | contig 17776 bp, 9 predicted proteins | sample 1516841 | NCBI WGS metagenome assembly OAUV01 (sample SAMEA2580044, study PRJEB22360) | human gut metagenome | biome: human gut; feature: human-associated habitat; material: faeces | place: Denmark | collected 2008/2010 | reverse complement strand
GGTACCGGCTGCTGTCTATACCGTTGACATCCACCTCGGGGTCGAAGCCCGAATATCCGGTGATAGTCGCCACATTCTCGCAAGAGAAGGAGATACGGGCGTTTTCCAGTTGAATCTTTTGCAACCACTTTTTAGGCAGTGTATACGAAAGGGTGATATTTTTCAGACGGAGATACGAGCCGTTTTCCACAAATCGGTCGGATACGCGGCAGTTCTGGTTCGGGTCGCCCCAGATGGCACGCGGCATGGAGTAGCTTGTGCCTTCTCCTGTCCAGCGGTTCAGTACGGCTGTAGTCTGGTTGTAGGCGGCAGCCATTCCTTCGTTGTCCACATTGTTGGCATTATAAATCTTGTTGCCTGCCACTCCTTGCAGGAAAACGGAGAGTTCCCATCCTTTGTAAGATAGGTTGTTGGAGAGTGAGAAGAACCAGTTCGGATTCGGATTGCCAAGAATCGTACGGTCTTCGTCGTTAATCACTCCGTCGTTGTTCAAGTCTCTGAAGCGGATGTCCCCCGGAGCTGCGCCCGGCTGGGTGGCGTGGCGGTTGACTTCTCCCCAGTTCTGGAAAAGACCGTCGGTAACGTATCCATAGAAAACGTTGATCGGGTAACCGGCTTTCAGCATGGTCACGTATGAATTGCCTATCTGGTTGATAAACATCGGAGTTTCGCTGTTCAGGTCCAGAATCTCATTTTTATTGTAGGTAGCCGTTAAAGCGGATTCCCAGGAGAAGATGCCTTTCAGGTTGATGGTACGCAATGTCATTTCCACTCCTTTGTTGCGCATCTTGCCGGCATTGGTGAAAGTCTCGGTAGTATCTTCAAAACCCGAAGTGATGGGGATGGAAGCCTTCACCAGCATATCGTTCGTATTCTTGATATAAGCATCCAGTGAGAGGCTGACACGCGAATCGAACAGGCTCATGTCCACTCCGAAGTTGGCCTGGCGCACTTCTTCCCAATGGATGTTCGGATTGGAGAGAGTGGTAGATACCAAAGCGGTGGAGTTATTGTTTCCGAAAGGATAGACACCCGTGTTGTAAGAAGCGACAAAGCCGTAGTTACCGATTTCCTGATTACCGGTCACACCGTATCCGACACGCAGTTTGAGATCGTTCATCAGGAAGTTATCTTTCGGGAACCAGTCTTCCTGAGAAACACGCCAAGCCAGAGATACGGAAGGGAATGTTCCCCATCGGTTGTTCTTACCAAAGCGGGAAGAGCCGTCACGACGTACGGTAGCCGTCAGCAGGTATTTGTCTTCGTATGAGTAGTTGAGACGTGCCATCAGTGAGAGCAGTGCCCAGTCGCTCTGGCTGCCGCCAAGGCTGTACATCTTTTCTCCGTTGTCCATCTCATGGATATTGTCGAACATGAAGATATTTTTCTGTGCGTTCAGATAGTCGTAGTTGTTCCACTGTGCGGAAGAACCTGCCATCACACCTACACGATGCTTCTTTGCAAAAGTATGATCGAATACGAAGTAGTTGTCCCACAGGTAGGTGAATGATTTGTTGTCGCTTTTATAGCGGGAAGATTCTTCTACCGGATTCGGTTTCCAGTCGTATGCCGGCGTGAAGTTGTCGGCAAACCAGAACTTGGCGTCATAGCCGAAGGTACTTTTCAGTTTCAGCCATTTAGTGAAGGTGATCTCTCCGGTGATGTTCGCGAGAAAGTTATATCCTTTCGTCTCGTTAGTCATCATGTGAAGCGTACCGATCGGATTGCGGATACTTCCGTACCATTGCGCCTCCTGTCCAGGACCGCTCCAACTGCCGTCGTCATTCTTCACCGGTTGGGTGGGAAGGGCTTTCATCGCATCACCGATACTGTATGTTCCTCCTTCTTTGACATCTGTGCTAAATGTCAGGTTGGTGGTGAATTTCAGCCATTTGTTGACTTGGGCGTCACTGTTCGCCTGAAAATTGAAACGGCGATAATTGACACTCTTCACAATGCCGGACTGATCGAGAAAACCGCCGGACACGTAATAATGCGCCTTTTCCGTGCCGCCGGAATAGCTGACCGAATAACTCTGCTTCACTCCCGTGCGCAGCATCTCGTCGAGCCAGTTGGTTCCTTTTCCCAATGAAGAAGGGTCTGCCCAGTAAGGGTTGGTGTTATCGTCATTGTTTGAGAGCATGTCATTGCTCAATGCTGCATATTGGGCGGCATTCAGCATATCAGGCACTTTAGTTGCATTCTGTATCGCCCAGTTCGCATTGACCGTTACCTTTCCGGCGCCTTCGGCACCGCGTTTACTGGTAATCATCACTACACCGTTGGCACCGCGCGAACCGTAGATGGCAGTTGCCGAAGCATCTTTCAATACATCTACCCGTTCCACATCTGCCATGTTCAGAGAAGACAGGCCTAAGTCGGTAGGGATTCCGTCGATCACCACCAGCGGGTTGCTGTTGTTGATCGTGCCCAGACCACGGATTTTAATGGTTACATTGTCCCCCGGTTTGCCGGCATCGATAATTTGCACGCCGGATACTTTTCCCTGCATTGCCTGACCGATATTGGCTACCGGAGAGTCTTTGATATCTTTGACTCCTACAGAAGATACGGCGCCGGTCAGGTCACTCTTTTTCATCGTTCCGTAACCTACTACAACAACTTCGTCCAATACTTCGGTATCTTCCTGCAAGGTTACTTTCAGTGCGGTTTTTCCGTTCACCGAAACAGTCTGCGTCTTATAACCGACAAAAGAAATGGTCAATGTGCTGTTAGCAGAAACATTTAATGAGAAGTTACCGTCGATATCGGTAATCGTGCCGTTCGTGGACTTGCCTTCTATCACACTGGCACCGATCACCGGTTCGCCCGTGGCGTCCACTACATGTCCTTTTACTGTAATCTGCTGTGCGAATGCACTAAGAGATAGTAACAAGCCCCACATTATTAATAGGAGGCGATGTTCAAAGCCTTTCGACTTTATACTCTGTTCCATGTACATCAATTTAAAGTTAATATTAGGATTACTTTTTGTTTTCACTGAAACAAAAGTATCCACAATTAAATGCGCTTCTTTTGCCAGATAGCAAAAATATAGTGGTTTATACAGCACAATACAGTATAAAACACTAATAATAAGAATATTACAGAATAGCAACCGTGCTAAAAAAGTAGTGGATTTCTTACTCTTCCACCTTCCCTATTTTCATTACTTTAGCCTCAAACTCATCCCGTTCGCCGAGTGCCTTGTTGCGGACACGTGTCCGGTAATTATAAATAGTGGTCACAGAGTAGCGGAGGAACTGGGCGATCTTGGTACTATCCGTAATCCCCAGACGGATCAGGGCAAAGATACGAAGTTCGGTATTCAGCAGTTCACCCTGCTTGGGCTGCATCGGTTCGACAAGCAACGCATTAAATTCTTCCACAAAGTTGGGGAAGAGTTGCAGGAAGGTCATATCGAAGTTTGCGTAGAACTCTTTCAGCTCTTCTTCGAGGAATTGGGAAGATTTAATAGCTTTATACAACTCCTCTACCCTGCCGGTAGCCGCAATCTTATTCAGGGAACGACGGTATAAGTCCATCTTATCCAAGTAGGTGGAACACTGGTCCATATAGCGACCGATGTATTCCTCTTTAATATAGTTAGCCTCCGAAAGGGTATGGTTCATCTCTTTCAGTTGCGAATTGGAGTCATGAAGTTCACCGTTCAGCTCTTGCAGAAGCGTATTCGTGTCAATCACTTCCCGACGGGCAGCAGCCACTTTCTTCATCTGCTTGTAAACGAAGAATATAGCCACCAGCAGAAAGACGGAAAGCAGACTGATACAGATCAAAGATATCTTCATTTCCTGTTGCTGCCGCTTGGTTTTCAGTTGGTAAGCCTGATCGATGATGGGGAAGACTTGTGAGATTTCCAGGGTACGAAGGCGGGCATTGCAGAGCGTAGCATCTTCGAGCGAGCATTTCAGATAGTTGTATGCACGATCAATGTCTCCGTCTTCATATACAAGAGAGGCGAGTTTCCGTAAGGAAACATATTCTTTGACTGCCGATTTTAAATCAGCGATGGCCGAGAGAGCCAGAAAGTGTTTCTGCCCTTTCTTGTCTCCTTTGAGGCGATAGGCTTCTGACAAGGTATAAGTAATCATCGCCTTGGAATGATCGTCCAGAGAGGGTTTCCGGTAGAAGTCGGTCAGCATGGTTATTGCCTGGTCATATTGGGCGTGTACGGTGCATTTGTCGGCCATCACCAGCACATGGCCCAATGAGTCGGAGGCATTAGTCTGTAAAAGGGAATCCCGATACAGGTCCGTCATCCGGTAATACTCTTTTTTCTCCTTCTCGGTGACGGCATAATCTCCCATCAACCCGTAAATAGTACGATACAAGTGGTAATAATAGGGATAGAGATAATCAGACAGGGTTTTCTTGTCTATCTGTCCCAACTGCTCCAAAGCTTCCTTGTACATTCCGGTGGTTCCCATCACCTCTGCCATATTCATGGCGGCATCATCCAGATAATCCTGTTTGTTCAAATGAGAAGCCAGTTCCTGCTTCCGCTGTGCATATACATACGAAGAGTCCAGATTATAAGCCCGATATTCGTCGAAAAGCCTGCCGCAAAATCCATAACGCTGCTCATCGGAGGTAGCCTCGGACAGCAACTTCTTCAAATCGGAGATACGTGCTTCTTTTTCTGCACCGTAAGTCTGACGGTTCCTGATAATTCCGTCAATCTCACGAAGCAGCATATCTGTACTCTTATCATCATTTCTTGCGCAAAGCAAACAGGGAAGAACAATTGTCACGAAAATCAAAATAATCTTTCTCATAGCGCCATATGTATTATATCTGCAAAGATAAAAGTCTTTCAGAAACCGACATTATTTCTACGGAATATTATTGCGAATATCCGGAAAATGGCTCCTTTATGAAAATGGCGGTTCATGCCACTGAATATATCCACAAAAAAAGAAGTTATCTAATATAAAAGCATATCTTTGTCATCAAAGAAAGGCATTTAATGCTACATCTCTGATCTGCAAATGCCATTTATAAACCCAAATTTCATTCCTATGAAAACTTCAAAACGTTGTTTCATGCTCATCGCTTTCATCGGCTTTTTAATCGAACTGACAGTTCCTTCACATCTTTCCGCACAAGACATTTCGGGCACATGGCATGGTAAACTCTCCCTTCCTGCCGGTTCGTTAACCATTGTATTCCATATCAAACATACGGAACAGGGGACTTATATGACAACTCTTGACAGCCCCGATCAGGGAACCAAAGATATAAAAACGGAAACAACTTCTTTTCAAGACTCTACACTGACTGTTCAGATACCGATTATCCATGCCTCTTATAAAGGAAAGCTGAATGCCGACCAAACCATTACCGGCACATTCACACAAGGAATGCCCCTCCCATTGAATCTGACGAAAGGAGAGTTTAGCGGGCCTAAACGCCCGCAGGAGCCTCAGCCGCCTTTTCCTTATAAGGTCGAGGAAGTCAGCGTAAAAAATACGCAGGACGGAATCACTCTGGCAGGCACATTAACCCTTCCGGAGAAAGGGAATAAATTTCCGGCTGTAGTATTGGTTACGGGAAGTGGTGCTCAAAACAGAGATGAAGAAATTATGGGGCATAAACCATTTCTTGTTATCGCCGATTATCTGACACGTAACGGAATTGCCGTACTAAGATGCGATGACCGTGGCACAGCCGCTTCACAAGGAGATTATGCAAGTGCTACCAACGAAGATTTCGCAAAAGATACGGAAGCAGCGCTGAACTATCTACGCAGCAGAAAAGAAATTAATACCCGGAAAATCGGCATTATCGGACATAGCTGCGGTGGAACAATCGCATTTGATATTGCCGCCAAAGACCCCAACATCTCATTTATCATATCATTGGCAGGAGCTGCCGTGCGAGGTGACAGCTTGATGCTTAAACAAGTTGAATTGATTTCCAAGTCCCAAGGGATGCCCGATCCGGTGTGGCAGACAATGAAACCATCCGTTCGCCACAGATACTCTTTATTACAGCAAACGGACAAGTCGGCGGATGAAATCAGAAAAGAAGTTTACGCTGATGTTACCAGAACCATGTCTGCCGGACAGTTGAAAGACCTGAATACCGTACAACAACTATCTGCCCAAATAAACTCCATGACCTCGCCGTGGTATCTCCACTTTATGAGATACGATCCGACTGCAAGTCTGAAAAAAATAAAGTGCCCGGTTTTAGCATTAAACGGAGAAAAAGACATTCAAGTAGATGCCGATATGAATCTGACTGCCATCAGGCAGCACATCAGCGAGAACGGAAACAAGAATGTGACAATCAAAGTCTATCCAAAACTGAACCACCTGTTTCAGACTTGTGAGAAAGGAACTTTAGCCGAATACGGACAATTGGAAGAGACAATAAATCCGGAAGTCTTGAAAGACATGACTGAGTGGATAAAAAAGCAGCAATAAATTTACTAATGATATACTTTTCGGGCAGTATTTCTCAATATCACATTCTTTTCTTTCCAATTCTTGCAAATGTTTGAAGAATTTGCAAGAATTGGAAAGAAAAGAATTATATTTGTAGACTAAAATATAATATAAACGGATGATATTATGATTGAACTCCCTCCTCAAATTAGTCAGGAAGAATATTTGAAAGTTCTTCTCACTGATCCGCTTGAAAAACTCAAGGCAATCATAGAAAAAAACAATGATAAGTATAGTTATTGGTCTGATGTAAAGTATCAAAAGACTCCAGAAGGTATATCCAGCAAAGAATTATGGTGTTACATAAAAGCATCGCGGAGAGCGAAACGAATCATAGTATGGAAGAAGTACGGCATATCTATCAGTATAACCAATGCTATGCAACGGATGTGCCACGAGTTTGATATGAACTTCGGCGGTTCTTGGGGAAGCAATTCAATCATTCCAGTAGAAAACAAAGAACAATATCTGATTAGCTCATTAATGGAAGAAGCAATATCCTCCAGTCAAATGGAAGGAGCGGCGACAACCAGAAAAGTAGCCAAGGAAATGCTAAGAAAAAGCCTTTCCCCACAGGACAAATCGCAACAGATGATATTTAATAATTATCAAACCATACGTTTTATAACCCAAAATATACAGACCCCACTATCATCTGAGCTATTACGGCATATTCATGTCTTAATGACCGAAAAAACGTTAGAAAACCCTGCCGATGCAGGGGCATACAGGACGAATGATGAAGTAGTAGTGGAAGATGCTATCACACATGAGGTGGTACATACACCACCTTCATATAAAGATATTCTTCCATTTATTGAAGACTTATGCATATTCTTCAATGAAAATAATACCAAAGTATTTATTCATCCGATTATCAAAGGTATTATCATTCATTTTATGATTGCCTATATGCACCCATTTGTAGATGGGAACGGACGTACTGCAAGAGCTTTATTCTATTGGTATATGCTCAAAAGCGGTTATTGGTTAACTGAATATTTATCCATCTCAAGGGTAATTGCCAAATCAAAAAAATCCTATGAGAATGCTTATTTATATACGGAAGCTGATGAAAAAGACATGGGATATTTCATAGCTTACAACCTGCGAGTACTGGAGCTTGCCTTCAAAGAACTACAAACTTATATCAAACGTAAATTAGAGCAGAAACATCAAGCTTCCGTATTCTATAAGTTAGATAATATCAACGAACGTCAAGCAGATATTCTTAGGCTTATTAATGATAATCCTAAAATATTATTCACCGTAAAAGAACTACAAAACAGATTTTCCGTTACTCATACTACCGCCAAAAATGATATTGACGGTCTTGTAGAAAGAAAACTGATAGATGAAATATCACTTAATAAAGTAAAGAAAGGGTATGTAAAAGGAGAAATGTTCGACGAAATTGTTAAATCAATCACTTAGCTCTTTCCAATTCTTGCAAATTCTTCAAATATTTGCAAGGATTGGAAAGAAAGGCAACTAACTATAAAGCAACCACATCAAACCTATTACTTTAAACATACACAGACATTGTACAAATTGATTTAAATCAAAATCGTTCATGACGAACTCATTCTGAGAGATTTTGTTTTACCTTTGCACCCCGTAAAAAATACACTAAATAAAGAAGGTAAAAAGTAACAGGTATCAGGTTAGGTTTCGTATGAAGAAAAGTCTTATTGCATTGGCATTCGGTACCCTCGGATTGGGTATCGCCGAGTTCGTGATGATGGGTATACTGCCCGATGTAGCCAGAGATTTAAAGATTAGCATCCCTGCTGCCGGACATTTCATTTCCGCCTACGCACTAGGCGTTTGTGTCGGCGCCCCTGTATTGACATTAGCACGTAAATATCCATTAAAACATATATTGCTGGTATTAGTCACGCTGATTATGGTAGGCAATATCTGTGCGGCATTATCACCTAACTACTGGATGCTGCTTATCTCCCGCTTCATCTCCGGACTCCCTCACGGAGCCTATTTCGGGGTCGGTTCTATCGTTGCGGAAAGGCTTGCCGATAAAGGCAAAAGTTCAGAGGCTGTCTCCATCATGATAGCCGGAATGACCATCGCCAACCTGTTCGGCGTACCGCTGGGAACTTCTTTAAGCACCATGCTTTCGTGGCGGGCTACCTTCCTGCTGGTAGGACTTTGGGGAATCGTCATTCTGTATTACATCTGGCGTTGGGTTCCTCAGGTAGAAGGGCTGAAAGATACCGGTTTCAAAGGACAGTTCCGCTTTCTCAAAACTCCGGCTCCCTGGCTCATTCTGGGTGCTACGGCATTAGGTAATGGCGGTGTATTCTGCTGGTATAGCTATATCAATCCAATGCTCACTCATGTCTCCGGTTTCTCTGCCGAAAGTATCACCCCGCTGATGATTCTTGCCGGATTCGGTATGGTCATGGGAAATCTGATCAGCGGGCGGCTCTCCGACCGTTACACTCCCGGAAAGGTAGGAACTGCCGCACAAGCACTGATCTGCCTGATGCTATTGCTTATCTTCTTCCTCTCTCCCTACAAATGGGCGGCTGCGCTATTGATGTGCCTCTGCACCGCAGGACTGTTTGCCGTATCCAGTCCGGAACAGATATTGATAATCCGTGTAGCCAAAGGAGGCGAAATGCTCGGAGCTGCCTGTGTACAGGTAGCGTTCAATCTGGGAAATGCCATCGGAGCTTATGCAGGAGGGCTGGCAGTCAGCAGCGGCTAACGGTCGGAGACTTATGCGGGGGGGCGGCCAGTCGGCAGCGGCTACCGTTATCCCGCCCTGACGGGTGTTCCGTTCGCACTGATCGGCTTCATCCTATTCCTGATCTTTTATAAGAAGTATCAAGCCAAATACTAAAGTAACTCCTATAAGAACGAATAACGCAATAAACAAAGCAAACAGGGAACTGCCTTTCAGTATGAAAGCATATTGACGTTTCTGCTGACAGATACATTTTCAGAAGAATGCCAGCCAGCTCTCAAAGCAATAAAACAATGTATCAATATGCAGACTATCTGCATATCCTTTCGATTATATTGGAAGATTATGCAAAAGGGTCGCTACTTAACATGCAGAACATTAATACCCAACCTGCAGAACATTAATGTCTGACATGTCAGCTAACCTTATCCAACGTGTTGGTCATATATATCCAACGTATCAGTCAGCCTTATCCAACGCATCAAGCCTTCATATTTGACAAGATGGACATTACTTTCTAATTATTAGCATTGTAAAGATTCAGATACCACCCTATTTATGAACAAAATACAGATTTTCATTCGCATATTTTCTCCCATTCCCGCCGTCGGGCAGGAAAACGGCATTCTGAAGAGACTAAAAATTCATTTTGTCAATTTGCTCAAAACCTTTTTCCAGCCTGTACAATTATCAGAAAAAGACAGAAAGTGCACCAAGTTTCCCTCATTAGCTCAAAAAATGATTATCTTTGCAAACTAAAATGAGCAGGCTGGCAATCAAAACTGTTTTTATCGGGAGATTAGCGCCAAATCGCTGCTCACATGATATGATTCATTGATAATAAAAGAAATAATAGATTAATATGGCATTGCAATGTGGTATTGTCGGACTTCCGAACGTAGGTAAATCGACACTTTTCAACTGTTTGTCAAACGCAAAAGCGCAAGCGGCAAACTTCCCCTTCTGTACAATCGAACCGAATGTAGGCGTAATCACCGTTCCCGACGAACGTCTGAACGCACTGGCAGAACTGGTACATCCCCAACGGATTGTCCCCACGACTGTAGAAATCGTAGACATCGCCGGACTGGTGAAAGGTGCAAGCAAAGGCGAAGGGCTGGGAAACAAATTCCTCGCCAATATCCGCGAAACAGACGCAATCATCCATGTACTCCGCTGCTTCGACGATGACAACGTGACTCATGTAGACGGAAGCGTAAACCCCGTCCGAGACAAAGAGATCATCGACTACGAACTTCAGCTGAAAGACCTGGAAACCATCGAAAGCCGCATCCAGAAAGTACAGAAACAGGCTCAGACCGGTGGCGACAAGGCTGCAAAACAGGCTTATGACGTACTCGTTCAATACAAGGATGCACTGGAACAAGGCAAATCCGCCCGCACCGTCACTTTCGAAACGAAAGACGAACAAAAGATTGCTCACGAACTCTTCCTGTTGACCAGCAAACCCGTGATGTACGTCTGCAACGTAGACGAAGCAAGTGCGGTAAACGGCAACAAATACGTAGACATGGTGCGCGACGCCGTGAAAGATGAAAATGCACAAATACTCATTGTCGCTGCAAAGACCGAAGCAGACATCGCCGAACTGGAAACATACGAAGACCGTCAGATGTTCCTTGCCGAAGTAGGGCTGGAAGAATCGGGCGTCGCACGTCTTATCAAGTCAGCTTACAAACTGCTGAACCTCGAAACCTACTTCACAGCCGGCGTACAAGAAGTACGTGCATGGACTTACGAGAAAGGATGGAAAGCTCCGCAATGCGCAGGCGTCATCCATACCGATTTTGAGAAAGGATTTATCCGTGCGGAAGTAATCAAATACGATGATTATATCCAGTACGGCTCCGAAGCGGCTGTCAAGGAAGCCGGAAAACTCAGTGTGGAAGGAAAAGAATATGTGGTGCAGGACGGCGACATCATGCACTTCCGCTTCAATGTGTGATTATCGGTAATCACTAACGACTTATTAATTATCACATAAGCATCAATGACATGAAATATCTCATAGCAGGAACCGGTGGAGTAGGCGGCAGTATAGCAGGCTTTCTGTCGCTTGCAGGAAAAGATGTAACTTGTATTGCCCGTGGAGCTCATTTGCAGTCAATACAAACCAATGGTCTGAAATTGAAATCGGATCTGAAGGGTGAACATACGCTTCAGATTAAGGCTACGACGGCCGAAGAGTTCAAAGGAAAAGCGGATGTGATCTTCGTCTGCGTGAAAGGATATTCCGTCGATTCGATTACCGAACTCATCAAAAGGGCATCGCATGAGAAGACAGTCGTCATCCCTATCCTGAATGTTTACGGGACAGGACCACGCATTCAGCGTCTCGTTCCGGGTGTAACGGTGCTCGATGGTTGCATCTACATTGTCGGCTTTGTTTCCGGCACGGGAGAGATCACCCAGATGGGGAAAATCTTCCGTCTGGTGTATGGCGCCCACAAAGGGACACAAGTGACTCCCGCCATCCTGGAAGCTATTCAGAAAGACCTTCAGGAAAGTGGAATCAAAGCTGAGATTTCTCCGGACATCAATCGGGATACATTCGTCAAATGGTCGTTCATCTCGGCAATGGCGGTCACTGGTGCTTACTATGATGTACCGATGGGTGAAGTTCAGAAGCCAGGGAAAGTACGTGATACGTTCATCGGCCTTTCTACTGAGAGTGCCGCACTGGGACGTAAGTTGGGAGTGGAATTTTCCGAAGACCCCGTCAGCTACAATTTGAAAGTCATTGATAAACTCGATCCCGACAGTACCGCATCCATGCAAAAGGACTTGGCACGGGGACATGAATCGGAAATACAAGGTTTGCTGTTTGACATGATTGCAGCAGCCGAGGAGCAAGGTATCGACATACCAACTTACCGGATGGTTGCCGAAAAATTCACAAAACACTAATTACAAACCGTAAACCGTTATCCAACATGAATACCCTTTTATTATCAATCAACTGGAATCCGAATCCCGAACTATTCAACCTGTTCGGCATTTCTATCCGTTACTACGGATTATTATGGGCAGTAGGAATCTTCTTTGCTTACATCATTGTCCATTACCAGTTTCGCGACAAAAAAATAGACGAGAAGAAATTCGACCCCCTCTTCTTTTATTGTTTCTTCGGTATTCTGATTGGAGCACGTCTGGGGCACTGCCTGTTCTACGATCCGGGACAGTACCTGACCAGCGGAAAGGGATTTGTGGAAATGCTTCTGCCGATCAAGTTCCTGGCAGGCGGCGGATGGAAATTCACCGGTTATGAAGGACTTGCCAGTCACGGAGGTACACTCGGATTGATGATTGCCCTATGGTTGTATTGCCGCAAGACGAAGCTTCATTATATGGATGTGGTGGACATGATTGCTGTCGCTACTCCGATCACTGCCTGTTTCATCCGTCTGGCGAATCTGATGAACTCCGAAATTATCGGTAACCCGACCGATGTACCCTGGGCATTCGTATTCGAACGGGTAGACATGCTCCCCCGCCATCCGGGACAGCTCTATGAAGCGATAGCTTATCTGATCCTGTTCTTCATCATGATCTATCTTTATAAGAATTACAGCAAGAAACTGCATCGCGGATTCTTCTTCGGACTCTGTCTGGCTTATATCTTTACCTTCCGTTTCTTTATCGAATTCGTGAAGCAGAACCAGGAAGCATTCGAAGACAACATGATGTTCAACATGGGACAATGGCTGAGCGTTCCTTTCATCATCATCGGTTTCTACTTCATGTTCTTCTATGACCGGAAGAAGGTAGCAAAGAAATGAAACAAATCATAGATATAGAAAACTGGGAGCGGAAGGAGAATTTCAACTTCTTCCGCCACTTCCAGAATCCCCAATTATCCATTACCTCCGAAGTAGAGTGCGGAGGAGCCAGGCAACGTGCCAAAGCGGCCGGACAGTCTTTCTTTCTCCATTATCTTTATGCTGTGCTGCATGCAGCCAACGAAATACCGGAGTTTCGTTACCGCATCGATCCGGACGGACGTGTAGTGCTCTATGACACCATAGATATGCTGTCTCCCATCAAGATAAAAGAGAACGGCAAGTTCTTTACCACCCGTTTCCCTTACCACAACGATTTCGACACTTTCTATCAGGAAGCAAGGCTAATTATCGACGCCATCCCCGAAGACGGTAATCCGTATGCAGCAGAAAACGGAGAAATAGCCGACGGAGATTACGGACTGATTCTGTTAAGTGCGACTCCCGACCTGTATTTTACTTCCATCACCGGCACACAGGAGAAGAGAAGCGGCAATAACTACCCGTTGCTGAATGCCGGAAAAGCCATCATAAGGGAAGGCAAACTGGTGATGCCTATCGCGATGACGATTCATCACGGATTTATTGACGGGCATCATCTTTCCTTGTTTTATAAGAAGGTAGAAGAGTTTCTGAAATAATAGTGCTGTTCAAATCGTATTTTCTCATTCCTTTTATCTACCTTTAGCGCGACTAAATGATAAAAATATGAGCACAAAAACACTATTCAAACTACTATGGGTACCTTTCGTCACATCCGTATTCGCAAGTTGCAGTGACAAAGAAGAATTACCTTACACTCCTCCGAAGGAAACGAATGACAGTTACATAAGCCCTGCCGTACCACAAGGTAATAGCTGGCCTGAAGCCTCCATGTCACTTACACAGCCTTTTCTGGGTGCCGGATATGATATTATGGGCAGCTACATAGACAATAATTCGGTAAAAGAACCAGTGCTCGATCTGAGCAAGATAGATAATGAAAAGATTAGCAATCTGGTAGGTTCGAGCGGGGTAGGAGACAGCTTCATTGGTCGTGATATGAAAGAGTTTCTTCGGTCAATCACAGAATATAAGAAATTTGTGGTGCCGGCAGAAAACAAAGATGATTTGCTGTTTACCGCTACTATTACCGGTCATACTTATTTTCAGAAACCTTATGATTATTCATCCCAATACACATTTGCATTTGGTAGTTCAGGAGCTAACGGAGTGATTCAAAGATTACTCACTCTGAATGCGGATTGGTCCAACTGGCTGGCCGATGATTTCCGGCAAGAGCTGGAAGATGCGTCACCTGAAACAATCATAGAACTATTTGGTACTCATATATTGGTGAACACTCATTTAGGTTATATAAGCAAAACCCTCTATCGCAGCATCGTAGCGGATGATGAAGAGAACTTATTGAGAACCGCAAACACAGGGATGGGCGCACATCAGAGCAGCATTATTAAGCATCCCAATATTTCCATCACTTATCCCGAAGAAACAGTAAAAAAGAACTATGGGGGAACAATTGTAGTGTCATTGCAAGGAGCTGATTCCAAAGTCTTTAATCAGCTGACAGGCGATCCGATGGATATCAGCCCCTGGATACAATCTGCCAATGAAAAGAATCGCGCCTTAACTACTCTGACCGGTGAAGACCTTATCCCCATCTACGACGTAATAGCCGACCCCATAAAGAAACAGCAAATAAAAGAAGCGGTAATAGCCCATATCAAAAGGCACCAACTGTCCTTACAACAAACGGCTCCCATCTTTCAGGCGAGTGACGGGTACTATCACCGCTACTATACCTCTTATAAGGAGTTAACTGCAAAGGCGGATATCTGTCAAGGCGTGATAGGAAGCGTATTTATCAGACACGAACCGGGTACAGTACCGCTTTACCTGTCTTCCGACGGAAAGAATCACCGTTTGACATTAGAACCGGCACCGAACGGAGACGGAACAATCATAGGGTATGTCTATGAAAAGGAAAGCGATGACTTAAACTGTATCTACGAAATATCGGATGGAAAAAACTTTGCCTATACCACGGAAGAAAAGGATGCTTACGGAGACAAAGGCACATGGAAACCAACCGGTCTCTCTTTTTATACAAAGAAGGTATAAGCATAAGGCCATACCATTGGCACGGCAAGTAACCCTATAACTTACAACATAAGAAGTCTATAGTATCTTCGTTGGAGTTACTAACGACTTTTTAGTCAGCCCCCGCATAAGTTATATCAGTTTTTATTTGCCTCTGACTATCTTCTTTATATCGTTCAGCTTATTCAACGCCTCAATCGGAGTAAGGTTATTCACATCCAGATTCAGTATCTCATCCCGAATCTGGCAAAGGATCGGGTCGTCCAACTGGAAGAAGCTGAGCTGCATACCGCTTCTGTTTTCACTGACTTCCGTCAATGGTTTGCCGGAAATACCTTGCTGGCGGTTGTCTGATTCCAGTTGCTTCAATATAGTATTTGCACGCTTCACAATACTCTTCGGCATACCTGCCATCTTTGCTACATGGATACCGAAGGAGTGTTCGCTTCCCCCGCGCTCCAGCTTACGGAGAAAAATCACTTTATTGTCCACTTCCTTCACAGACACGTTATAGTTCTTGATGCGTTTGAAGGATTTCTCCATCTCATTCAGTTCATGGTAGTGCGTAGCAAACAGTGTGCGGGCTTTCGCTTTCGGATGTTCGTGGATATACTCGACGATTGCCCAGGCTATGGAAATACCGTCATAGGTAGACGTACCACGTCCCAACTCATCAAATAACACCAGACTTCTGGAAGAGACATTATTCAGAATATCCGCAGCCTCATTCATTTCCACCATAAAAGTAGATTCGCCCACCGAGATATTATCGCTGGCACCTACACGGGTGAAAATCTTATCCACCAGACCGATGTGGGCACTCTCCGCAGGAACAAACGAACCGATCTGCGCCAACAGCGTAATCAGTGCCGTCTGACGCAAGAGCGCGGACTTACCGGCCATATTGGGACCGGTGATGATGATGATCTGCTGTGACGCGCTGTCCAGCATCACGTCATTGGCAATATACTTCTCACCAATCGGAAGCTGCTTTTCAATCACAGGGTGACGTCCCTGACGGATATCCAGTACATCATTGTCCTCAATAACCGGACGGATATAATTATTCTCACGCGCCACATTAGCGAAAGACAATAGACAGTCCAGACGGGCAATCTGATTCGCATTAATCTGTATCTGCGGAATAAACTCCGTCAATGCCTGCACCAAATCGGTATATAACTGAGTCTCCAACACGAGAATCTTATCTTCGGCTCCCAGAATCTTTTCTTCGTAAACCTTCAGTTCCTGCGTAATATAACGTTCCGCATTGACCAGTGTCTGCTTGCGAATCCATTCCTGCGGAACTTTATCCTTATGTATATTGCGGACTTCAATATAATAACCGAATACATTATTGTAAGCTACCTTCAGACTCGGAATGCCTGTCTGCTCACTTTCACGCTGCTGTATCTGCAACAGATAGTCTTTGCCGGAGTATGAAATACGGCGTAATTCGTCCAGTTCCTCATTCACACCATCTTTAATCACGCCCCCTTTGTTGATCAATAAAGGAGGGTCATTATTGATTTCTTTGGCAATCCGGTCGCGAATAGAAATACAAAGATTCAGCTGTTCACCTATCCGGTTCAAACTTGCGTTATCCGCTTCAAGACAAGCCTGCTTGATCGGTTCAATGGCCTGCAAGGCAACCTTCAACTGTACCACCTCACGTGGCGACACACGTCCTACGGCTACTTTAGAAATGATACGTTCCAAGTCTCCTATCAGATGCAACTGCTCCTCGATCAGCTCTTTAAAATCCGGCTGGCGGAAGAAGTATTCCACCACATTCAGTCGGTCGTTGATCGGCTTCTCATCTTTCAACGGGAAAACCATCCAGCGTTTCAGCAGGCGGGCTCCCATCGGACTGATGGTCCGGTCGATCACGTTCAGCAAACTGCTGCCACCGTCATTCATGCTGCCGATCAGCTCCAGGCTACGGACTGTAAACTTATCCAGACGCACATACTTATCCTCCTCGATACGGGCAAGGGAAGTAATGTGACCGATCTGCGTATGCTGTGTCATCGTCAGGTATTGCAGGATAGCACCGGAAGCAATGATACCATTCTTCAGGTGCTCCACCCCGAATCCTTTCAGATTCTTTGTCTCAAAGTGTTTCAGTAGTTTCTCACGGGCGGTGGATTCGGTAAATACCCAATCGTCCAGTTCGAATGTGAAGAACTTGCTGCCGAAGTTACCTTCAAACATCAGGCGTTTGCCCCGTTCGAAAAGAATCTCTTTCGGTCCGAAGTTATTCAGCAATTTGTCTACATAGTCAAAGGGACCTTCGGCGGTGAGGAACTCACCGGTAGATATATCAAGAAAGGCAACTCCACAGGAAGCCTTTCCGAAATGGACGGCAGCCAGGAAGTTATTCTCCTTATAATTCAGAACATTATCATTGATAGATACACCGGGGGTAACCAACTCGGTAATACCTCTTTTCACCAGTTTCTTCGTCAGTTTCGGGTCTTCCAGCTGGTCACAGATAGCTACACGCTTTCCGGCACGAATCAGTTTCGGAAGATATGTATCAAGCGCATGATGGGGAAATCCTGCCATCTCAATAGTCTTTCCTTTTCCATTGGCGCGTTTTGTCAGTGTGATTCCTAAGATTTCGGATGCAACAATGGCATCGGTAGAATATGTTTCATAAAAGTCACCGCAACGAAACAGCATCACTGCATCCGGAT
>OAUV01001101.1_pt1 | contig 17873 bp, 14 predicted proteins | sample 1516841 | NCBI WGS metagenome assembly OAUV01 (sample SAMEA2580044, study PRJEB22360) | human gut metagenome | biome: human gut; feature: human-associated habitat; material: faeces | place: Denmark | collected 2008/2010 | reverse complement strand
CCGCCGGCTCGTTGGAATATCTCCCGCGGCCGGGCTATCCCATGATGTAAGCGGCCTTTTTGCCCAATAATTTATATACCAGTGCCGTAAATGCCCATGCGACGGCGAAGATACATACTGCCATTACGGGGACTTGCAGCGGGATGGGCAGCGACGACGGGCCGATGAGCAGGAAGAACGGCCCTACCAGGAAATAGTGCACGATGTAGATCCCGAACCCGCATTTGGTCATGTTGGCGAGCAGCCTGACGATGGTTTGGCGCCGGATGCGGATTTTTTGCATCAGCAGGAATACCGCCGCGGTCATCATCGCCACGTTCGGGCTGCAGAAGGTGAAGAACAGTTCCATGTCCGCCTCCGTCGACATGCTGTCGGCCGCTGCCGCGGCAAATCCGGTGTAGGTGATGCAATATCCGGCTCCGAATAGTATGACGCTGGTCGCAAGTGTCCTTGCCATGCTCCAATCGTTGCCTTTCTTCATGTAGTGCCCCAGCAGCAGGTACCCGTTGAACCCCGCGAAATAGTAGAACAGCCCGTATGCGTTCCAGGTGCTTTCGCCGAACAGGTACCCGACCCCGAAATAGGGGGCTATGTATGCGGACATGTAGGGCAGGAAGAGCGAGACGAACCAGATCGCCAGGAAGGCCCGCATCTCTTTCCGGGTCGCCTTTTCGACCCATGCCGAGAAGAACGGCATATAGAGGTAGAGCCCTATCAGCAAATACATGTACCACATGTGGTTCTCCTTGAAGCTGAACTGGAACGGGATCATCGCCACGTCTTTGAGCGAGTCGCCCAGCGCCTGCGATTCGTGCCCCTGCGTGTAGCAGAAGAAATCCCCGATGATGTTTTCCGGCAGCCCGAGCACCCCCGTGAACCAGGGGAACATGTTGTAGAGTACCGACCAGATGAGCACGGGGAAAAGGATCCTGAAAATACGTTTTTTGTAGAATGTCCCCAGCGGTTGCCGCACGGGCAGCAGCAGTAAGCCCGTCATCATCGTGAACAGCGGCACCGAAGGGCGGAACAGCGAACCGTAGACGGTCGCCCAGTGCGTATATTCGGGGATGCCCCGCATGGCTGGCGAAATGTAGAAGGGGTCGATGCAATGAACCCCGATCACCATCAGTATGGCAGCCAGCCTGATGACGTCCAGCCATACGATGTGTTCCTTCTGTCCTGTGTTCCGGATCATTTTCTTCATTCGGTTTTTAGTGGGTGCGCAATATATCCTTAAATGTCGCGCAGGCGTGGCGTGTTTGCGGGCGCCGTGCGGAGTGCCGGCCTTCCCATGCGGGCCGCAGCCTGCTGAAACGTGTGCGAAGATAACGATTTATTTGCAATTATGCCCGCCGGATACGGTTCCGGTTTCAATAAAGTCGGCGCCGGCTCCGAAATGTCAAAAAAAATGCGTAACTTCGCTTGATAAAAATCAAGCGCAACACAGATGGCATCTAAAAATACATCCTCATCCCCCAACGGACGGCAGAAAGTCCAGCGTTCCAACAGCGACAGTGCACGCTGGGTCGCGGGCCTGCTGCTGCTTTTCATCGGGCTGTTCGCCGCCTCGGCCGTACTGTTCTCGTTCTTCACCTGGTCGGCCGACCAGAGCGGACTGCTGCTCTCGCCCGAGGAACGTGCCACGCTGGGCGTCGAGCCCGGAAACCTCTGCGGCTGGGCGGGTGCCAGGCTGGGACGCATGCTGGTCGACAACTCGTTCGGCGTATCCGGCATCCTGATCCCGGTGATGGTGCTGCTCGTCGGCGTGCGCGTCATCCGCCAGCGCCCGCTGCTGTTCAACCATTCGATCCTCTCGCTTTTCCTCGTCCTGATCCTCAGTTCGCTGACGCTGGGCTTCGCCTTCTCGGACAAGTGGAGCCTTTGCAGTTCGACGGGGTGGGGCGGTGCCTTCGGCATCGAGACCGCGGCGCTGCTGCGCACGCATATCGGGGTGTTGGGGACGTTGATCCTGCTGCTGGGCTGCTGGATCCTTACGGGGGTATTCATCAACCGCAATTTCATCAACAAGGTCAACCGTGCGGGTAACGTCATGGTCGACAAGAGTGGCAGGATCGTCGAGATCGTCAAACATAAGGTCGTGCACGCGCACGGGCAACCGTCCGATGCCGCCGGGGATGCGGCTGGCGTAGCCGCGGGATCCGTCGGGGAACACCGCTGCACGGCCAACACCCCGGGCCGCCCCTCCGGCCGTGGAGTCTGCCGTGAAGGCGGAGCCCGAGGTGGTCGTGCGCCGTCCCGAACCCGAACTGGCCGTGCAGCGTCCGGTGCCGGAAATGCCCCGCGCCGTACGTACTCCCGGGCCTGCTGCCGCCGGGACTCCCGCCACCCCGCAGGCCGCCCGCCGCGATGCGGACGACGATCCGTTCGTGGAACTGGGCCCCGATGGCATGCCCATTGTGCCCGAAACCCCGCAGGCGGCAGAGGCCGCCGCATCCGATGACGACGGCGAGTTTACCGAGGTCGACCTGTCGCGCCCCGAAGGCCGGCTGGTGATCGGTCCCAGCGGGCTTGTCGAGCTGGAACGCCCCGCGGTGCGTCCTGCCGCCGGCACTGCTGTCCGGCCTGCTGCGCCCGTGTCCGACGAACCTTTCACCGAATTATCCCTGGGCGGGGAAGACCCCGTCGGGACACCGGCCCTGGCTGCCGGGATGCCCTCTGTTGCCGGGATGCCCTCTGTTGCCGGGATGCCCTCCGCTGCCGCTCCTGTATCCGGGGAGCCGCTCCCCGACGGGCCGTTTACCGAGATACCCGTCCCTGCCGGGGGCGTCGTCGTGACCGTCGAGGCCAACGAAGCCCGCCTGGTCGATGAAAAGGCGATCCCGACCGAGAGCTACGACCCGCTGAAAGACCTCGTGAACTACCACAAGCCGCCCGTGACGTTGCTCGAAGACTATGTTTCCGACTCGGAAGTGAGCGACGAGGAGATTTTCGAGAACAAGACCAAGATCGAGGATACGCTCCGCAATTTCGGCATCCCCATCCAGCGTATCAAGGCCACGGTCGGCCCCACCGTGACGCTCTATGAGATCGTGCAGGCGCAGGGCGTCAAGATCTCGAAGATCCAGGGGCTCGAAAACGACATCGCCCAGAGCCTCAAGGCGCTGGGTATCCGCATCATCGCCCCTATCCCCGGCAAGGGAACCATCGGCATCGAGGTGCCCAACCGCGACAAGCAGGTGGTGTCGATGTACTCCGCCGTGCGTTCGCTGCGTTTCCAGGAGTCGAAGGCCGAGCTCCCGGTGGTGATCGGCCGTACGATCCAGAACGAGAATTACGTGTTCGACCTGGCCAAGATGCCGCACCTGCTGGTGGCGGGCGCCACGGGACAGGGTAAGTCCGTGGGGCTGAACGCCATCATCACCTCGCTGCTCTACCGCAAGCACCCCGCGCAGCTCAAGTTCGTGATGATCGACCCCAAGATGGTCGAGTTCTCGCTCTATGCCAAGATCGAGCGCCACTTCCTCGCCAAGATGGAGTCCGAGGACGATGCCATCATCACCGACCCCAAGAAGGCGGTCTACACGCTCAATTCGCTCTGCACGGAGATGGACAGCCGCCTGGAACTCTGCAAGAAAGCCGGGGCGCGCAATATCGCCGAGTACAACGAGAAATTCACCGCCCGGCGGCTCAGCCCGCTCAACGGGCACCGCTACCTGCCCTATATCGTCGTGGTGGTCGACGAGTTCGCCGACCTGATCATGACCGCCCGCGAGGTCGAGGGGCCCGTCATGCGCCTCGCGCAGAAGGCGCGTGCCGTCGGCATCCACCTGATCATCGCCACGCAGCGCCCCGACGTGAAGGTCATCACGGGCGGTATCAAGGCCAATTTCCCCGCGCGTATCGCCTTCCGCGTGATGCAGATGATCGACTCGCGTACGATCATCGACCAGCCGGGGGCCAACCAGCTCATCGGCCGCGGCGACATGCTCTTCTCGAAGGACGGGGAACTGACCCGTATCCAGTGCGCGCTGGTCGAAACCAAGGAGGTCGAACGCATCGTCGAGTATATATCGAAGCAGCAGGGCTATACCTCGGCCTATTCGCTGCCCGACTATACGCCCGATACGGGCGATTCTTCGGGGAGTATGGGCAGCGAGGACTCCGCCCCCGTGAAATATGATTCGCTCTTCGCCGAGATCGCCCGCGACGCCGTTTCGGGCGGCAATATCTCGACCTCGATGATCCAGCGCAACTACGAGGTGGGCTTCAACCGTGCCGGGCGCATCATGATGCAGCTCGAACGTGCCGGCATCGTCGGCCGCCAGCAGGGAGCCAAGCCGCGCGACATCCTTTTCCATGACATGCCCTCGCTCGAAGCCAAGTTGCAGGAGCTGGGCCTATTCTGATGCTGCCATGAAACGACTCCTGTCCCTCCTGTTGCTGCTTTCCGCGATGCAATGCGTCGCCGCACTCCCCGTCGCCGCACTCCCCGTCGCCGCGGATGTGTCGGCTGCTTGCGGATTTGCGGCCGGCACGGTTGCGGCCCCCCCTTTGTTTCCCCGGCGGTTCCCGCCTCTGCCTCGGCTTTTGCCTGCCGCGACGCCTCGGCCTCCGGTTTTCAGGCTGATCCCGCCCCGGGCTTCCATGCGCTCTTTGGCTTCCATGGGTCGCCCGTTATTTACGCCGCTTTCACCTCCGGTTCCGCGGCGGGTTTCTCTTCCGGTTCCGCTACGGATTCCGTTTTCGGTTCCTCCTCCGGTTCCGCGGCTTCGGCCGCTGCCACCGGTGCGACGCAGGGGGCCGGCCCGTTGCCTCCGGCCGCCGACCGTGCCGCCGGGATACTTGCCGGGGTTCGTGACGGCTTCCGGGCACTGGGTGCCTACGGGGTGTCGTTCGAGGTGCGCTCGGACGAATACGTCACGCGCGGGCGCTATGCCGTCGAGGGGGAAGGTTATTACCTCGTGCTGGGCGATGCCGAGGTTTACTGCGACGGAGCCGTGCGCTACGAGGTGGACAACCGCCGCCGCGAGGTGACGATCGACGTGGTCGACACCGACAGCCGCAATATCCTCAATAACCCCGTCCATGCTTTCGATTTCCTCGGCAGCGAATATGCGGCCTCGCTCGTCGGCGAGCAGGAGGGGCGTGCCGTGGTGCGTCTGACCCCTGCGCCGGGGAATACCTCCTCGGCGGGCAATATCGTCCTTACGGTCGATACCGCCGCGATGCGTCCCGTGTCGCTCCGCTACGATTACGACGGCGAGCAGGTGCAGGTTTCGGTGCTGGGCATCAAGCCCCTCGAAACGCCGCTCAAGGCCTTTGCGAAGGATAACTACGCCGGGTACGAATTCATCGACTTCCGCTGACCATGTTCCGCCGGCCGATCATGCTGCTGTTGTCCGTCGCCACCCCCGCGGCGCCGCTGGCTGCGGCGCCGGAAGACCCGTCGCCGACAGGCGGGCAGCTGCCTTCCGGCACGGCATGGGAGCTTACCTCCGAGCGCGATCTGCTCTATGCGGCGTCTTTCGTAGGGGATTCCATACCGGTGCGGGTGTTTCTCGAATCGGGCGTCTATTTTCCGCTGGTCGACAGCGCGCTGGTCTGGTCGCACCCCGGGCTTTTCGAACCCGTCGAACTCGAACGTCCCGTGCGTTTCCGCATGGCCGGCGGCACGGACTATTCGGCCCGCTATAAACTGGCACCGGGGGTCAGGGTGGGGGATACGCGCAGTTTGTGCGAGAGCTATGTCGTCGATCTGCGGCGACGCAAGCCCTGCGACCTGCTCTACCCGCTCCATACCTTCACGACCGACAGCGTGGCTGCGCCCGGTATTTTCGAGCTCGATGTCCGCCGCGGCATTTTCCGTCCGCTCTCATCCGGGAGCCTGCCGCAACCCGGCGACGGGTGGGAGGCCTACGAACTGGTGGCCGACGGGCAATCGGGGATGTTTTGGGTTGCGGATACGGTGCGCTTGTCCGATGTCCGGGGACGCAGCCGTGCGATGCCGATGCGGCTGGTCGTCGATCTGGGCAACGCCAACCTGCTGGCACTCTTCGCATTCAAGCCTGCGGTCGGGAAATTCGTGTCGCGTGCCCCTGTCGATCTGGTGGAAGGCCGGACGCCGGGCGGGATGACCCTGCGGGTGCTGATGCCCGCCGTAGCCACTTTCATGGGGCGCTACCCCTTCTGCGGGCTGCCTGTCGTGGTGCTCGACAAACCGATGAAACTCCCCGGCGACGGTTTCCTCGGCGTAAAATTCTTCTCCGCCTTCCGGGTGGTCTTCGATTTCCGCCACGGGCGGTTGTGGCTCCGGCTGGCGGATTGACCCCTATTTCCGGTTGAGGTACCAGTAGAGCCCGCCGACGAAGATGCCGCCGCCCGCGATGTTCCCGAGCGTGGCGGGAACCAGGTTTGCGGCGACCATGTCCGCCGCCGTCACCGGGGCGCCCAGCATCATCCCCAGCGGGATGAAGAACATGTTGGCGATGCAGTGCTCGTAGCCGATCACCACGAAGCACATGACCGGGAAAAACAACCCCATCATACGGCCTGCCGCGTCGTCGGTACTCAGCCCGAGCCATACCGCGAGGCATACCAGCCAGTTGGCGCCCACGCCGCGCAGGAATACCGTCAGCCACGGCATCGAGACCTTGGCCTGCGCCACGTTGCAGGCCGCTTCGCGCCACAGCTCCGACGAGAGTACGCCGGGCAGCACCACCAGGAAATAGGCGAAGAAGGTCGCCCCGATGAAATTCCCCGCGTATACCAGCCCCCAGTTGCGCAGCACCTTGCCCCATCCGTACCTGCGGCCCAGCGCCCCGGGTACGAGCACGGCGTTGTTGCCCGTGAAGAGCTCCGCCCCGGCGAATACCACCAGGATGAGTCCCAGCGGGAATACCAGCCCCGAGAGCAGGCGCTGCAACCCGGGCGCTTCGGCCGCCCCGGGGAACCCGAACCCCGCCATCAGCGAGAAGAGTCCGCCCATGGCGATGTATGCGCCGGCCAGGAATGCCAGCAGGAGGGTCTTGCCCGCCGGGAGTTGCATTTTGCCCGTTGCCGACTTCTGAGCCAGCGCAAGTACTTCCTTGGGTGTGTTTATCTGTGCCATGTTCGGGAAATAGAGGCCGCAAAGGTAGTGAAACGATCCGGAACGCGCAAGCGGATGCCGTCAGTCTGCCGGGAATTTTTTTTGAGGCCGTCAGATCGCCGGAAAAGGGGCAAAAACGGGGCGTTGTCCCGGAAATCTTCCGCCCGGATGCGATATTTATGGGCTTAAAGTTGCTCAGATCGGAAATAAATCGTATTTTTGTTCGTTAAAAGACTGTAATTTTAAAGAGATAAGATGCTAACTGAAGAAGAAAAGAATGCAGGTTTGACAGGACGTATCATTCCTATCAATATCGAAGAGCAGATGAAATCGGCGTACATCGACTATTCGATGTCGGTCATCGTGTCGCGTGCGCTTCCCGACGTGCGCGACGGCATGAAGCCCGTGCACCGCCGTATCCTCTACGATATGAGCGCGGAGCTCAACCTCTACTCCGACAAACCGACCCGTAAGTCGGCGCGTATCGTCGGCGACGTGCTCGGTAAGTTCCACCCCCACGGCGACTTGTCGGTCTACGACGCGATGGTGCGTCTGGCACAGGAGTGGTCGATGCGCTACCCGCTGGTCGACGGCCAGGGTAACTTCGGTTCGATGGACGGCGACTCGCCGGCTGCCATGCGTTACACCGAGGCCCGCATGAAGAAGATCACCGACGAGGTGATGGCCGACATCGACAAGGAGACCGTCGACTGGACGCTCAACTTCGACGATACGATCCCCGAACCCACGGTGCTGCCCACGAAGATCCCGCTGCTGATCGTCAACGGCGCCAGCGGTATCGCCGTAGGTATGGCCACCAACATGGCCCCGCATAACCTCTGCGAAGTGGTCGACGCCTGCTGCGCCTATATCGACAACCCCGAAATCACGGGCGAGGAGATGCTTCAGTATATCAAGGGCCCCGATTTCCCCACGGGCGGTATCATCTACGGCTACGAGGGTGTTCGGGAGGCCATGCTTACGGGCCGCGGCCGCGTCATGATGCGTGCCAAGACCGACATCGAGCATACCCCCAGCGGCCGCGAGTGCATCGTCATCACCGAAATCCCCTACATGATCAACAAGGCCGAGATGATCAAGAAGATCGCCGACATGATCAACGAAAAGAAGATCGACGGCATCTCCTACATCAACGACGAGTCCGACCGCAACGGCCTGCGCATCATCATCATCCTCAAACACGACGCCGTGGCGAGCGTCGTGCTCAATACGCTTTTCAAGAACTCTCCGCTCCAGACTTCGTTCGCGGTGAACAACATCGCGCTGGTGAACGGCCGTCCGCAGCTGCTGCCGATGCGCGACCTGGTCAAGCACTTCGTCAACCACCGCCACGACGTGGTGGTGCGCCGTGCGCGCTTCGACCTGCGCAAGGCCGAGGAGCGGCTGCACATCGTGCTGGGCCTCCTGATCGCGCAGGATAACATCGACGAGATCGTGCACATCATCCGTTCGTCGCAGACCCCCGACCTGGCCAAGCAGGCCATGATCGAGCGTTTCGAGCTGAGCGACCTCCAGGCTTCGGCCATCATCGAGATGCGCCTGCGCGCCCTGACGGGGCTCGAATACGGCAAGCTCACCGCCGAGCGCGACGAGCTGACCAAAACCATCGCCCACCTCAAGGAGGTGCTCGCCGACGTCGGCCTGCAAATGCAGATCATCAAGGACGAGCTGCTCGAAATCAAGGAAAAATACGGCGACGAGCGCCGTTCGGAGATCGTCTATGCCTCCGAGGAGTTCAACCCCGAGGATTTCTATGCCGACGACGACATGGTCATCACCATCTCGCACATGGGCTACATCAAGCGCACCCCGCTGGCCGAATACCGCACGCAGAACCGCGGCGGCGTCGGCGCCAAGGGCAGTGCTACGCGCGACGAGGACTTCATCGAGCACATCTACGTGGCTTCGATGCACAATACGATGCTCTTCTTCACCGAGAAGGGGCGCTGCTACTGGCTCAAGGTCTACGAGATCCCCGAAGGCGCACGCTCCTCGAAGGGACGCGCCATCCAGAACGTCATCCAGATCGAACCCGACGACAAGGTTCGCGCCTATATCAACGTCAAGCGCCTGAACGACGCCGAGTATGTGAACAACAACTTCATCATCATGTGTACCAAGGACGGTACGATCAAGAAGACGAAGCTCGAAGCCTACTCGCGCCCGCGCCAGAACGGTGTGAACGCCATCGTCATCCGCGAGGGCGACCAGCTGATCGAGGCCAAGCTCACCAGCGGCAACGCCGAAGTGATGATTGCGGCCCGCGAAGGCAAGGCCATCCGCTTCAACGAGTCGACGGTGCGCCCGATCGGGCGTGTCGGCGCCGGTGTGCGCGGCATCTCGATCGAGGAGTCCGACGAGGTGATCGGCATGATCTGTGTGGAACCCGATTCGACGCAGGACGTACTGGTGCTGAGCGAAAACGGTTACGGCAAGCGTACCGACCTCGACGAGTACCGCATCACCAACCGCGGCGGTAAGGGTGTGAAGACGATCAACGTGACGGAGAAAACCGGCAAACTTATCTCCATACAGGCCGTTACGGACGACAACGACCTGATGATTATCAACCGTTCGGGACTTACCATACGTACGGCCGTGTCGCAGATCCGCCTGGCGGGTCGTGCTACGCAGGGCGTGCGTATCATCAACCTGCGTGACGGCGATGCCATTGCCTCGGTGATGGCCGTGCCTGCTGCCGGCGATGAAGAAGAAGTACAGTCCGCAGAGGCTACCGGTGCCGGGGACGCAACACCCGATGCAGGACAGCCGGCGGAGGAATAGATGAAATTAATTTGAAAAACTTTAAATTAAATTTGTTATGAAGAAAACATTTTTGACGGCTTTCGCTGCCCTGCTCATGGCAATCCCCGCTGTTCAGGCGCAGAAAGTCAACAAGAGCGGGCTCCTCTCCAAGATCGAGAAGAGCGACGCCGACATCGCCGACGCGAAGAAGAACGCGAAGGCCTCCACGTGGATCAACCGTGGCAAAGCACTGTACGAGGCTGCCGTGGAACCGACCAAGAGCCTCTTCGTCAACATGGACGCCGCGATGCTGAAGCTGGCCGTGGGCGAACCTTCGGCCACCAAGCAGGTGACGCTTCTCAACGTTCCCTACGAAGCGTGGGAATACCCCTATTTCATCGCCTATATCAAGGACGGCAAGGTAGTTACCTGGACGCAGACCGACTGGGTGCTGAAAGAGGCCCCTGCTATGGCCATCGAGGCTTACAACAAGGCTTACGAGATCGACCCCAAGAGCGCTGCGAAGGCGAAGGACGGGTTGCAGCAGATCAGCGATTTCTGTTCGCAGGTCGGTAATACGGGCATCGACACGGGCGAGTACGTAGCCGCTGCCGACGCCTATGCCACGGCTTTCCAGGCGCAGTCGAGCCCCGCTTACGGCGCAGCCGCAGACCCCGCGCTGCTTTACTATGCCGGTTACCTGCGCACGGTGGACGGTTCGGCGCACCCCTCGTCGTTCGGACAGGGTGCCGAGTACCTCAAGAAAGCGATCGACCTGGGGTATACCGACGAGGAGGGTAACATCTACTACTACCTCTTCCACTGCTACTACGGCCTGAAGAACGTCAGCCAGGACAATGTCATGCTGGCCAAGGACGCCCTGATCACGGGTATCGGGAAATTCCCGAAGAACGAGCGTATCCTCGACGGCCTGATGCAGCTCTACACCTCCGAAGAGGGCGTGGGCGACCCTGCCGACCTGGTAACGCTGATCGACTCGGCCATTGCCGACAACCCCGAGAACGTAGACCTCTGGTTCGGCCGCGGCCGTATCTTCTATGCGCTGAAAAACTACGACGAGAGCATCGCATCGTTCAAGAAGGTCGTGGAGCTGAAGCCCGACCTGTTCGAAGGCAACTATTACCTGGGCGTGTTCTACACGATCAAGGCCGACGAGATGAACAAGGTGATGAACGAGAAGCAGTATAGCAGCCAGACTGCCTACGATACCGACCTGAAGGAGGTGAATGCCGTCTATATGGATGCCGTGCCCTGGTTCGAAAAGGCATACGAGCTGAAAAAGGACGACGTCAATACGCTCGACTTCCTCAAGTCGATCTGCTTCCGCCTGCGCGACGAGGAGGGCATGATGGACAAGTACAACAAGTACAACACCCTGCTCAAAGAAGCCAAAGGCGAAGAATAATCCCCTGCGGGGGCGGCGCTGCCGCCCTGCGCTTACAGGAATCCCGGCTCCGCATTTCGGAGCCGGGATTTTTCATGCGCCGATGCGCCTGTCGTGATGTCCGTGCCGTCGAATTCGTAGGGTAATATCCGTGCAAGATACTCGTGCAAGATATCCGTGCAAGAAATCCTGTGCGGCATCCGTGCGAAATGCCTGTGCTGTTGTGCCGATCTCCGGGCATTCTGCCTGTGGCGCGACCCGCGCTTCAAGGTTTCCGGATGTCGAAGCCCAACTGCCGGAGCATCCCTTCGTGGTCGAGGCAAAAGCGTTTCATCAGCAGGTAATGCGGCGTCTGCTCCAGTTCGGTGAGTTGCAGTCCGTTGTCCGCGATCTCGTAGATGTCGGCGCCGGGGTAGGCCATGACGATAGGCGAGTGGGTGCTGACGATGAACTGCGATCCGCTTTCCACGAGTTGTTTTATCCGGCACAGCATATACATCTGCCGCGACGGCGAGAGGGCGGCCTCGGGCTCGTCGAAGATATAGAGCCCGTTCCCGCGGAGCCTGTGTTAGAGCAGGCTCAGGAAGCTTTCGCCGTGCGATTGCCTGTGGAGCGACTTGTCGCCGTAATAGCGGTGTATGCCGTCGGCTATCTGGTCGATCTCGGTGGCGACGTTGTAGAAACTCTCGGCACGCAGGAAATAGCCGTCGCGCGGCTGCAACCCGCGTCCGAGCACGAGGTTCCCGTATAGCGGGGAATGAGTCTCGCGCGTTGCGAACCGAAAGTTCTTCGACCCGCCCTCGGCATTGAATCCCGCTTTTACGGCGATGGCTTCCAGCAGCGTCGATTTGCCCATGCCGTTCTCGCCCACGATGAACGTCACCGGGCGGCGGAACCGCAATCCGCTGAACCCCGCCAGCGCGGGCACCGTATAGGGGTATTCGTGCGGCAAATCTCCGGCCTCTTTCAGTCGGATATATTTGATATAGAGTGCGTTTTCGGATAAGATCATGGCGGGCTTTTTTGGGTTCCGTTCCGCTAATTTAGTGATTTTCCCCGGATATGCGGCCTGTTATCGCAGGAAACCTTCCAGCTTCCGGACGTTGCCTCTCCCGGGCCGTTCCGGCCTCTCCCTGCCCGGGGATTCACCGCCTCTTCCTTATGCGCCGGCTTTGCGGTAGATTGTCCGCAGGCTGTGCGTCATGAAGTATTGCAGCACGCCGCGCAGGAACATGTACAGCGTGAAGGCGAGCCACAGGGCGTTGTTGCCTATGAGCGTATGCCCGATATAGAAGATGCCGAAATAGGCTGCCGTAGCCCAGAACATCGAGTTGCGCATGACGCGCGTCTGCGTGGCGCCCACCATGATGCCGTCCATGATGAAGGGCATGGCGCTGGCTACGGGGATCAGGATGATCCATACGATATACCGTCCGGCGACCTCCACGATCGTCGCGGCGTTTGCGGCCGAATCGTCGATGAACAGCCCCACCAGGTCGCGCCACCAGACGATGTAGATTCCCACGAACAGTACCGACACGGCCGTGCCCCATGCGATGCAGCGCCGCAGGCAGTCGCGCAGCGCCTTTACGTCCCGGGCGCCGATGAACCGTCCGGTCAGCGCTTCGGCGGCATATGCGAAGCCGTCGTTCATGTACGAGAAGAGCGTGAAGAGCTGCAACAGCAGGGTGTTCACGGCCAGCAGCACCGGGTCTTCCATGCGGGCCGAAGCCCCCGTGAAGAAGGTGTAGACCGCCACGATGCAGAGCGTACGCAGCATGATGTCGCGGTTGACGATGAAGAAGGTTTTGAGCGGTTTCATGTCGAATACCTCGGCCCAGTCGATGCCCGTCAGCACCTTGCGGTAGCGCAGCATGAGCAGCAGCAGCGAAAGTCCCACGCCCGTCCACTGTGCGATCACCGAGGCGTAGGCGATGCCGACGATCCCCATGTCCATGCCGAAGGCGAACCAAAGGCTGCACAAGACATGCACCGCGTTGACCGAAATAGCCGTGAACATCGGTATCATGGCATTCTGCATACCCGTGAACCAGCCGTTGAACCCGAACAGGAGGATGCCCGCCGGTACGGCCCAGATGCGGGCGTAGAAATATTCGCGCGTCATTTCGTTGCCGTTCAGTCCCCACAGAGCCAGCTCGCCCAGCGGGTATTGCAGGGCGAGCATCAGCAATCCCATGCCTGCCGCCACGACCATCGCCCTTACGAGCATGTTGGTGCATTCGTGGAAATTCCCTGCGCCGAACGCCTGTGCCGTGAGTCCGCTGGTTCCCATGCGCACGAACGAGCAGTTCCAGTAGATGAAGTTGAAGATCGACACCCCGATGGCCAGTGCGCCGATAGTCGCCGCCGAATCCGCGCCCCAGTGCCCGGCGATGGCCGTCGACACGATTCCCATCAGCGGCACGGTGATGTTCGAAACGATATTCGGGAGCGCGATGCGCAGTATTTCGCGGTTCATGTTCATAGGTGCGGGGCGGGGATGTCCGGCAACCCCTGCCGGACGTCGTTTACGGGTGCAAAGATAAGGCAAAAGCGGCGAATTTGTAACGGCCCCTGTCTTTTATCGCCAAATCGGGTCTGCAATATGCCGTAATCCGGAAAAATGGATTACCTTTGCCCCACAAACTCATTCAAATACGTATGAAAGACAACAAAAACGACTCGACCACGGTACTTTCGCGTTTCGGACGCGACAAGCGCCAGCGTACCGTGACTGCTACGGCGGAGCGTGTCGAGCGTCGCCCGCGTTTACAGCGTGATGCTGCCGATTCGGAGCAACCGTCCAGCGAGGGGCCCCGTGAGCGGGCCTCCTACAATCCCCATTTCACGGCGGACAACCGCCCTGCATTCGACAAACCGCGCCGCCAGTTCGGCGACAAACCGGCTTACGGCGAGCGTAAGTCCGGCGATAAACCCCGTTACGAGCACCGCGACGGCGACAAACCGCGCCGCCAGTACGGCGACAAGCCCGCCTACGGTGAACGCAAATTCGGCGACAAGCCCCGTTACGAACACCGCGACGGCGACAAACCGCGCCGCCAGTATGGCGACAAGCCCGCCTACGGCGAACGCAAGTTCGGGGATAAGAAATACGGCGACCGTAAATTCGGTGACAAACCCTATAAGCCGGGGCCGAGGAAGCACGACGACAAACCGGCGTCCTACCCGAAATTCACGCCCGAAAAGCAGGTCGGCGAAATGCGCCTGAACCGTTTTCTCGCGCAGTCGGGCCTCTGCTCGCGCCGCGAGGCCGACGATTTCATCACCGCGGGCCTGGTCACGGTCAACGGCCAGATCGTCACCCAGCTGGGCACCAAGGTGCTTCCCACCGACGAGGTGAAATTCAACGACAGCCGCGTGCAGGGCGAGAAGAAGGTCTACCTCGTGCTCAACAAGCCCAAGGGTTATGTCACGTCGCTCGACGACCCCCATGCCGGCAAGACCGTCATGGATCTGGTCGAAGGTGCCTGCACGGAGCGCATCTACCCCGTAGGCCGTCTGGACAAGAACAGCCTCGGGTTGCTGCTTTTCACCAACGACGGCGACCTTACGAAGCAGCTCACGCACCCCTCGTACCTGAAAAAGAAAATCTACCAGGTGACGCTCGACAAGCCCCTGGCGCGTGCCGATATGGATCGCATCGCCGAGGGCATCACGCTCGAAGACGGCGAAATCTTCGCCGACGAAATTTCCTATGTCAAGGAGAACAAACAGGAGATCGGCATCGAGATACACTCCGGCCGCAACCGTATCGTGCGCCGTATTTTCGAATTCCTGGGCTACACGGTCACCAAGCTCGACCGGGTCTACTACGCCGGCCTGACCAAGAAGAACCTCAAGCGCGGAGCCTGGCGTTTCCTCTCCCGCGAGGAGGTCGAACGGCTCAAGTCCGGCCAGTACGAATAAGTCCCTGCATCCGGTCTTTGTCCGGAGGGATAAGGGTACAATCAGAAGGAGGCTCCTGTCAAGGGAGCCTCCTTCTGTTTTAACAGCGATAATCCCGGCATATCCGGGTGGTTGCGGGATGTCCCCGCATTCCTGCGGTATGGCGGCGATTCCGGTGCGCCCGGAAAACCACGGCACCCGCGCGGCGGGAGCGTATGGTGACGGACCGTGCCTGTTGCCGCCGTGCCTGTTGCCGCCGTGCCTGTTGCCGCCGTGCCTGTTGCCGCTATGCCAGCTGCACCCGTCGGCCGCTGTCTCCAGGCCGCCATGCTGCCGGGCAAATGCTGCCTGCCGCCTTGTCAGTGCGTCGCCTTGTACCAGCCCGTGTTTTGGATGTTGTTCACCACGATCCCGCTCGTGCTCGGCGCGCTGGTCGAAATGCCCGAATAGGTCGTGAGCGGCCTCTTGCCGCCCGAATAGAAATACTCCGTATGCAGCCGGTAGCGTTCGGGGACGGTGCGCGCGAGCTGTTCGTCGAATTCCTTTAGCAGGGCGGTGTCGTCGCACAGTTGGTAGACGTAATCCGCCAGGTCGTAGAACCGCGTCGGGGCGTAGAGGTACTCATATTGCTGCAACGGTTTCTCCGGGTCGGGGATATACGCGGGCGATGCATTGTTGATGAGGCGCATGACTTCTGCCATCTTATCCACCTGGTCGCATACCGTCACGGCGATCGCCCCGCAGTTATAGTTCGGGGCCTCGTATTGCTCGTAGAATTCGTAGAAACTCCGGCATACGCCGTCCAGGTCGTATCCCGTGCCGCCGTCGGTGAACAGGTAGGGCATCACCAGGTCGTAAGGATAACCGTAGGCCATCACCTCGCAGGGCGAGGCGATCAGGTGTCTGGTGATTTTGCGTAGGTCGTACGCCACCTCGATCGACGACATGAAACAGTCGTCGAAGAGGATGTATTCGAACCGGATTCCTGCGGCCGTTATCGCCTCGGCGAAGGTCGTCGTGTTGGTACACCGCGAACCGCCGTCGCCGAACCAGCGGGTGAACTGCCCGTCGGGCGAAACGTATTCCCAGTGCCATTTCTCGGGGACGGTTGTCGCCGTCGGTTCCGTGCCGGCCTTCGCGTCGGCAGCGCTCCGGCCCGAGCCCGATGCGGGGATCCACGCCATGCCGTGCGACCCGATCGTGATGCCGTAGCGTTCGGCGGGTGCGGTCTGCTTGATGTAGTCGAAAATCCCGGTGATGGTCTCGGCCTGCGTCACGTTGAGGTCTTCGTACGTGCGCAGCTCCGTTTCGCGGCACTCTCCGTTGTCGTAGTACAGCTCACTGAGCGTACCTTTCGTCGTGCTCGTTTGTAGGAACAGCAGCAGGCGGCTGTCATGCAGGATGTTTCCTGCCACGGCTTTCTTCACGTCCTCGATGTTCTGGAGGAAATGCGTGTACAGGTTCCCCGACCACGGCAGGTACATGACGACCGTCTGGGGTGCGACGGTCGGGCTCTGCACTACGGTGACCGTGGCCTCGGCCTTCCCCGACGACAGGCGCAGCGCCATGCTGCCCAGCGCCTTTCGCCGGGTCGTCGTATTGTCGTCCTGCGCCCTCACCGTTACCGTCGTCTCCCCGCGGCCGCCTTGGGTAGGGGAGACGTCGAAGCCGCTTCCCTCCGTGGTGAGCGACCACGCTTCGGTCGACGACACTGTGAATGCCGCTTCCGAACCCGCCGTGCTGCGCAATACCACTTCGTCTTGCGTCGTGGTCAGCCCTGCGCGTTCCTCTGTTTTTTCGCACCCGGCGAGCAGCGCCACTGCCAGCAGCAGGCTCAGCGTGCGCCGGATTATTTGTAGGTACGGGGTTTTAGGTTGTTGAATTGCCATGTGCGGTCACGTTTATAGGTATATCCTTCGGGCTTGTTCCAGTATACGCGGCCGAAGTCGTAATAGAGCCCTTTGCGTTTCTTGTCGCCGACCATCCGGGGCGCCGTGAAGGGGATGAATTCCACCGTACGGCTGATGATGCGGCTCTTGCCGTAGGTGTAACCCTCCGATGCCATCACGTCGAGCGCATGGTCGAACATCAGGATATGGCGCGGGGTCTTCTGCGTGAGGGCATCCCCCGAATCCTCGATCGCGCGGAGCACCCCCTTCACCTTGTTGTAATACATCTTCTCCTGCAGCTTGTTGCCCAGCGCCCCGTGGGCATAGGCCATCAGGTTCAGGATCTTGGGGCTGAACGGGTCGCGGGCGAGCGCATCTTCGCCCACGTAGAGCATCGCGTCGAGCGTTTCGGCCAGCGGGTTGTCGGGGTCGAGCCCCGATGCCAGCATCAGCAGCTTGTCCAGGTCGGGGTTCGCCTCCATCGGTTTGTAGCTCTCCTGGTGGGCGTAGCCGTAGTAGAGGTAGTGGTAATCCTCGTCGGTGAGCGTCTCGTCGCCCGCGTTGTAGCGCATCATCAGCGAAGTGTAGTAGAACGGCGAATCGGGGTCGGACGTCTTGGCGACGATGTCCTCCTCGACGGGGACTTTCGCCGCGGCCAGCGCCGGGAGCAGGAGCAATGTCAGCAGTAAATTTTTCATATCCGTGTTTTGTCCGTATTTTAGGCACTAACGCTCAAATCAGCGCAAATCGTATTCCGCGATCAGTTTGCGGAACTTTTCGCGCAGCGCCTCCGAACCTTCGACGAGCGGCAGCCGCCTCGTCGGGGCGCTTATGCCCCTTTCGGCCACGATCCTCGACC
>OAUV01001094.1_pt1 | contig 17957 bp, 13 predicted proteins | sample 1516841 | NCBI WGS metagenome assembly OAUV01 (sample SAMEA2580044, study PRJEB22360) | human gut metagenome | biome: human gut; feature: human-associated habitat; material: faeces | place: Denmark | collected 2008/2010 | reverse complement strand
AAAAATGTACCGTATTATTCTGATGCGGACGGAAAAATGGCGACCGGCTGGAAACTGATCGATGATGTGTATTATTATTTTGATGATCAGGGCGCGATGTACCGGAATCGTTTTTTTGAGTATGACAAGAATACGTATTATGTTGATGCGGATGGAAAAATGGCATCCGGGTTCGAACAGATTGACGGGATCTGGTATTACTTCCGAAGCTGGGGCGGCATGGCACAAAACACCTTTCTGACGCATAAAAATAATATTTATCATGTTGATACGGATGGAAAGATGACGACCGGCTGGCTGCTGCAGGATGGAACCTGGTATTATTTCCGAAGCTGGGGCGGCATGTACCGCAGCACCTTTTTCAAAGCACCGACAGGAAGTGCACTTTACTATGCCGATGAGAACGGAAAGATGGCTGTCGGAAAAAAACAGATCGACGGTGACTGGTACTATTTCAAGGACTGGGGCGGCATGTATCAGAATGCATTCATCAAAAACGGAACGAGTGTCTGCCATGCGGCTGCAGATGGAAAACTGACCATCGGCTGGCTGCAGCAGGGCAGTACATATTACTATTTTGATGAAACCGGAGAGCAGTATTTTGACCGCTTTTTTGAATATGACAACAATACATATCGTGTGAATGCAGATGGAAAGATGGTAACCGGCTGGCAGAAAATCAATGGTACGTATTATTATTTCCGGGGCTGGGGCGGCATGTACCGTAGTACCTTTTTCCAGCTTGGCGGTGAAACGTATTATGCCGATGCGGATGGAAAGATGGTGACGGGCTGGCTTTCGAAAGAGAACCAGTGGTATTACTTCCGGGAAAATGGTGCGATGTACCGCAATACCTTCTTTACGCATTTAAACAACAGTTACTATGCCGATGCCAACGGCGTGATGGTGACGGGAGAGCGGACTATTAACGGCGCTTCCTATTACTTTAAAGACTGGGGAGGCATGGCAAAGAACCAGTGGCTCAATGCACAGAAACGGATGGTAAGCGGTGATCCGCAGACGGGCTGGTATTACTTTGGAAGCGACGGAAAGATGGTAAAATCGTATTACGCTCTGCTGAAAAAGAACAGCAGCAACTGGTACTACAGCTTTGACGAAAACGGAGTGTGCATTCTCGGCTCGAGCCAGTATGTGCGTGCAAAGGACAGCGTAAGCGGAAAATATTATACGATGGAGCATCAGTATTACACGGATCCGTCTGTGAGTGACCGTGATTTCTTTGCGGCTATCTGCAGTGCGGAGGCGGGTGTCCAGAGAAAAACCGGTATGACGGCTGTTGCGATGGTCATCCGGAACCGGATGGCGGCACAGAATATTTCGCTCCGCACCGCGATTTATAAACAGCAGCAGTTTGAACCGGCGCGGAACGGAAGTCTGACAAACTATCTGACGGGAATTGCGGAGCAGAGCAGTTCGATTATCAATCAGCTGAAAAATAATGGAGCCTACGGTGCAGTGGATGAATCCCAGTCGATCATGGATGCATATCTGAAGAACGGCACAAAACGTGTGATCCCGGGCTTTGGCGATACGAGAGATGATTTTGATTATCTATATTTCATGACTCCGAAAGCATTTAAAAATCTGAATATGGATAAAGAAAAATGTGTGACATATACATACACCTATAAATGGACAACTTCCAGCGGAACAGCGCGGGAAGATTCCCATATTTTCTTTGTGAACTGGGTGAAAAAACAGAGCTGATCGGACGTCATATCGAAAGAAGGGGCGAACAAAAGATGACATTACAGGAAACAATCGAACAGATCCATCCGCTTTCGAAAGAGGCGATGGATCGTGCCAAGGCTCACTGGGACGGCATTGCAAAGCCGCTCCACAGCCTCGGAAAGCTGGAGGACGTGATCATCCAGATTGCCGGAATCACCGGAAAAGAGGAGATTTCGATTGAAAAAAGAGCACTTCTGACGTTCTGTGCGGACAATGGCGTTGTGGAAGAAAACGTGACGCAGAGCGGTCAGGAAGTGACAGCGACAGTTGCGGAAAATTTTCTGCAGGAGAAGGCGACAGCAGCCATTCTCTGCCGCGGTGCGCATGCGGATCTGTTTCCGATTGATATCGGAATGGCGCGCGATACGAAGGTTCCGCGGTATAAAGTTGCGTATGGAACAAAAAATATGGCAAAAGGTCCGGCGATGACAAGGGAAGAGGCCGTTCGTGCGCTTGAAACAGGAATCGCCGTGGCGGAAGAAAAAATTGCGGCGGGCTATCAGCTGATGGCAACCGGTGAGATGGGCATTGGAAATACGACGACGAGCAGTGCAATGGCAGCCGTTTTCCTGAATCAGCCGGTTCCGAAACTGACGGGACGGGGCGCCGGGCTTTCGAGTGAAGGTCTTGCGCGGAAAATTGCAGCGATTGAAAAAGCAATTGCCATCAATCAGCCGGATCCGTCCGATCCCATCGATGTGCTGGCAAAGGTCGGCGGTTTTGACATTGCCGGCATGGCGGGTGTCTTTCTTGCAGGGGCTGCACATGGCGTTCCGGTTGTGATGGACGGCTTTATTTCCTGTGTGGCAGCGCTTCTTGCTGCACGGATTGCACCGTTTGCAAAGGACTATATGATCGCTTCGCACGTATCGAAGGAGCCGGCGGCGCATCTGCTGCTTGCAGAGCTTGGAAAAGAAGCCTTCCTGCACTGCGATATGTGTCTGGGCGAGGGAACGGGCGCCATCATGCTTTTCCCGATTCTGGATCAGGCAAATGCCGTATACCGCGGCATGGCGACATTTGACGAGGCACAGATCGAAACGTATGTGCCGCTGACTTAAAAAAGGCAGGTGAAACGATGATACATCTGGTTACAGGCGGCAGCGGCAGCGGAAAATCGGCGTATGCGGAGCAGTGTATTCTGGATTTTGGCGGAACACGGAGGGGTTATATCGCAACGATGCAGCCGTTCGGTGCGGAAGGGCAGGCGCGTATTGCACGCCACCGGAAGATGCGCGCGGCAAAGCAGTTTTCGACGATTGAGTGTTATACGAATTTAAAAGAAGTGGAGCTGGAACCGGGAAGCGATGTGCTGCTCGAATGTATGTCGAATCTCACGGCAAATGAAATATTTGATCCATCCGGGGCGGGAAAAGCGCGGGCGGAGGAGGAAATTCTTGCGGGCGTTTCCCGTCTGGCCCATCAGGCGCGGAATCTGGTTCTGGTGACGAATGAAATTTTTTCGGATGGATACCGATATGAGGAGGAGACGATGGAATACCAGCGGATCCTGGGAAACATTAATGTACGTCTGGCAGAGATGGCGGACTGTGTGACCGAGGTTGTGTATGGGATTCCCGTCAGAATAAAAAAAGAATAAGATGAAAACGATATGGAATAACTTTAAAGTGGCGTTTGCCATGTACTCGAAAATCCCGATGCCGCCGGCAGACTGGGAAAAAGAGAACATGAAATATGCGTTGTGTTTCTTTCCGTGGGTCGGACTGGCTGTCGGTGCAGTTTCGGCGGTGCTTTTCTGGCTGCTGCAGCAGATTGGCGCGGGAAGCATGCTGCGGGCTGCAGTGCTGACGGCAGTTCCGGTTCTGGTGACGGGCGGCATTCACCTCGACGGCTATCTGGATACGATGGATGCGTTAAGTTCCTGGAGAGAAAAACAGCGCCGACTGGAAATCTTAAAAGACCCGCACGCCGGAGCATTTGCGATTATTATGGGATGTCTGTATTTTGTACTGTACGCGGGCGCAGCCGGAGAACTTGTCTGGAAGATTTTTCCGGCGTATGCATTTGGCTTCGCAGTTTCGAGATCGTTCAGCGGTCTTTCGATCGCGTTTTTTCCAAATGCCAATCCGAAAGGAACAGCGGCAGCGTTTGGCATGAGCGCAGAGAAAAAAAGAACGGCGGCGGTGCTTGTTGTGATTTTTGCCGTGACGGCGCTCTCAGCTTCATTTTGCGTCTGGGCGGCACTGGATGTACTGGTTGTATCGGCACTGGTATTCTGTTATTATAAATGGAAAAGCAGTAAGTATTTTGGAGGAATTACAGGAGATCTCGCAGGCTATTTCCTTTCGCTCTGTGAGCTGGCACAGCTCCTGTCTCTTGTGGTACTTTCTCTTGGAATGGAGAACTGGAAATGAAATTAGTAATTGGAGGGGCTTTTCAGGGAAAGCTTGACTTTGCAAAAAAGATGACCGGAAAAGAAACAGGATGGGCCGATGGGGCAGCAGTTTCGAAAGAGGAGCTGTCGGCATGTTCCGGCGTATATGATTTTCAGGAACTAGTCCGCAGATGGCTCCTTCTGGAAGAGGAGACCGGGACTGCACCGGAAGCGGAACTGGAAGAACTGCTGCAGAAAAATCCGGAAATCTGCATTGTTACGAATGAACTCGGTTACGGAGTGGTTCCGATCGAACCCTTCGACCGGAAATGGCGGGAAAAGACGGGGCGCATCTGTACGGAGCTGGCAGCAAAGGCTGATTCGGTAACCCGTGTGGTGTGCGGAATCGGAATCCTGCTGAAAGGTGAGGAAAAACATGATTAAAATTGCAATGATCCGCCATGGAAAAACCTATGGCAATACATTAGGACGGTATATCGGCGTGACGGATGAACCACTGTGTGAGGAAGGGAAAAAAGAGCTGGAACAGCGGACGATGGATACCGTTGAGCTTCTGTTCGTCAGCCCGCTGAAACGGTGTCTGGAAACGGCAGACGTTCTGTATCCGTACGCCAAACAGGTCAAAATCCCGGAATTTGCAGAGTGCAATTTTGGTGAGTTTGAGAACAAAAATTATCAGGAATTAAAAGATAATCCGAAATACCAGGAGTGGATTGATTCCATGGCGACGCTTGCCTTTCCGGGCGGTGAGAGCCCGCAGCAGTTCAAGGACCGCTGCATCGCCGGCTTTGACAAGATGGTGGATACGTGTATCCGCCGCCATTACCGCAACGTGGCGATGGTGGTGCACGGAGGCACGATCATGAGTATCCTTGAGCAGTACGGCGTGCCACAGAAGAGTTACTATGACTGGCGAGTAGAAAACGGCTGTGGATATCATCTGTATCTCTCGGAGCAGAACTGGAAAATGGGCCGTAGAGAAGCTGTGGTGGAATCGGAGATAAGGCGGTAAACAAAAATGGTGACAGCAGAATGCCATGCCCATATTTTTATGGACGGTGTGGATTACAAAAAGGCGGCGGCAGCGCATGAAAACGGCCCGCGGGAGGATCTGATCCGGGAACATCTGGCGGCGTATCAGAAGGCAGGGATTTCCTATGTGCGTGACGGCGGAGATCCGTACGGGGCGGGTGTTCTTGCACGGAGCCTTGCGCCGGAGTACGGGATCACATACCGCACACCGGTTTTTGCGATTCACAGGGCGGGCCGTTATGGAAAAATTGTCGGACGCGCATTTTCAGACTGGAAAGAGTATTGTACGCTTGTGCGTGAAGTACGCCGTGCGGGCGGAGATTTTATCAAGATCATGACGACGGGAATCCTGGATTTCGCGACAAAGGGGCATGTGACCAGTGAGCCGCTTTCCAGGAAAGAGGTTTTTGCAATGACAGCTGCGGCGCATGATGCGGGGCTTTCTGTGATGGCGCATGTGAACGGCGCACAGGCTGTGATGGATGCGGCAGAGGCAGGCGTGGACTCGGTTGAACACGGGAACTTTCAGAATGAAGAGAGCATCTGCTGTATGGCAGAGCATGCAACAATCTGGGTGCCGACAATTGTGACGGTTTCGAATCTTCTGGAGAACGGCAGATATCCGGCTGAAACGCTGGCGTGGATTTTTGAGACGCAGAAAAAAGGTCTGCAGCTCGCATTTGAAAAGGACGTTGTGCTTGCGGCGGGAAGTGATGCCGGCGCATACGGCGTACTTCACGGAAAAGGAATCCGGGAAGAAGAGAGTGTAATGCGAAAAATCCTTGGGGCAGAAAATGGGCAGGAGCTGGAAAAGCGGCTTGCGTTTGGAGAAAAAAAGATCCGGGAAAAGTTCTGAAAATTTTCTGCGTTTCAGGCTTTAGAAAAAATTTAGAATTAAACGGGCAGACAATGCTTGCGTTTTCGCCCGGACTGTGGTAAGTTTGAATTACTTTTACAAGAACTTTAGAGAAAATGAAACAGGGATATTCTGAGACAGAGGGTAAATGCTATCCTCTGTTTTTTGCGTGCAAAAATGACTGTCTGGATATCCGCATCGACGGAAGGGAGCAAATGAAAGCAAAAGGAAAACTGGGGCTGCAGGGCTTTCTTTCCTTCCTTTTTCTGGCGGCGGGATGGTATCTGATGCAGTATTTCTGCGCCTATGTCGTACTGTCCGGGTCCATGGAACCGGAGATCCCGACGGGATCTGTTGTGGTTGTGGATGGACGGAAGAAGGAATGGAATCCGGGGGATGTGATTACCTACCGGAGAGGAAATATGGTGGTGACACACCGGATCGTGGAAAAGAGCGAGGAAGGATACTATACTAAGGGGGATGCCAACGCGGAGGAAGATGCAGGCATCGTTTTGGAAAAACAGGTGATCGGGAATGTGATCGTAGCTCTTCCCTGGCTTGGCTTTGGTATCATCTGGCTCCGGCAGAGAGGAACACTCTTTTTTCTGGCCGTGGGAGCGGTGATGCTTTTTACAATCCGGCAGCTTTGGCACGGTAGAAAAATCATGCAGGAAAACAAGTTATAAAAAGAATTAGCAAAATTATTTAGGAAAACAGGAGGAATTGATCTATGAAAAAACAGCGGAAAATCGTATTCTGGGCAGCATCACTGCTTCTGACAGGAGCCCTGGCAGCGGGCGGAACACTGGCGTATCTGACGGATAAGGATTCTGTGACGAACCAGTTTGTTGTGGGAAAAGTAGATATCGAAGGAAATGAACCATCGTACGCACCGGATCCGGACGGAAAGACCAATCATATTGTGCCGACCCAGGTGATTCCGAAGGACCCGCGTATCAAAAATAAAGGTAAAAATGATTCTTACGTCTATATGGATGTTTCCATACCAATCGCAAAAGTGATCGTTGCAGATACATCCGGAAACCGTTTAAACGGCGGGGCAGCCGTCGATACGGAACTGTTTTCGATGAATCAGCTTTCGAAAAAATGGGTGCTGATGTACAAGAAAAAACAGAACAATTCGATGGTATATACATATCTCTACAATGAAGTGCTCGCAGCTGGCAAAACGACGGATCCTTTATTTACGAGCGTGACAGCAGCTAATATCGTGGAAGGGCAGCTGGATGAAAAAGAGGTCGATATTCCGATCAATTATTATGCAATCCAGGCGCTGAATACCGGTGAGGGAAGTACGGCTGCCGAGCGGGCAGCAAAGGCCTGGGAGAAGTATGTAAATCAGAATAATGGGCAGAAGGGGCAGGTAACGGCACCGCAGTCGGAGCCGGAACAGACAGAAGCACCTGGAATTTAAGCAGTTTTCTGGGGGACAAAAGATGAAGAAAAAGACGAAACGGCTGTTTTTCCTTGCGGGTGCGGCCGGGGGTACGATGGGGGGAGCCCCTTTGGTGGCCAGTTTTCCAGCCATTTGGCTGCTGCCGGGAACTTCGGCGTATTTTACAGATCACGAGAGTGTCTGGAATCGTATGGTGTTCGGACATAATACAAGTACTATCGATGAAGAATTTCCGACACCGACGCCCGTACCGCCAGGGAAAAGTGTGGTAAAGAGAGTAAAAATCAGAAATGAAGGCTCCGTTGCCTGCTATATTCGTGCGGCACTTATATTCAGTGAACCAATTGAAGCGATTGAGGGACTTGATACGGAAAACTGGGTAAAAGGAGAAGATGACTACTATTATTACAAAAAACCGGTTTCAGAAGGCGAAAGCACGACGGAATTGTTTACCGGAATCCGCGTTGCAAAAGAAATGGAACAGAAAGAACTTGAGGTTTCGGTCTATGAGGAATCGGTGCAGATCCAGAAGGGGAATATGGTATTTCACGGCTATCGGGAGGCATGGGATGCTTATGAGAGAGGTGGTCAGACATGAAAGGAAAACGCGTCAGGATCGGATGTGCGGCGGCAAGTATTCTGATGGGAATCAGCGGAACGTATGCATATTACCGGAGCAGTGTTGAGACCATTAACAAAATAGCTGTCGGAGATGTAAATATTGGAATCTGGGAATATGAGGAAGACGGGGATGGAGAAAAGAAGTATGAGGGACCGGAAAACGGCATTGTACTGCCTTCCCAGGTGATTTCAAAAATTCCGCGGATCACCAATTATGCTGAACCATGCTATGTCCGGGTAAAGCCTGTGTTTGATGAGGAAGAAACGCAGGATTACCGTCTGGGGGAAGAGGACCTTGGGGGAATCGAGGACGTCTGGCTGAAAGTAGGAGAGTATTATTATTATCCCAAAGTGCTGGGAAAGCAGGAATCTGTCGATTTTTTCCGTACAATCACCATTCCATCTGCGTGGACCAGTGAGGCGGAGGGACAGGTGCTGTCCGTTGAAATCCAGGCGGAGGCCGTACAGGCAGCGAATGTGACGCCGGATTTTACGGCAGAAGCTCCGTGGGGAGAAGAACTGGAAATTGAACAGTGTGTCCACGAGGCGGATAATACCGTTTCGGAGGTTTCGCAGCAGAGCTTCCTCACCGTTTCGTACGAAGGAGCAGCGCGGAATCTGATCTTGGCACCCGACAATTTCTTTCGGAACTTTCCAGTGCTGATGCCGGGAGATGAATGGGAAGATACGTTCACACTGGTGAACACGACAGCAAGCCGTGCAGAATTTTTTCTGCGGACGGAACTTCCGGAAGAACTCAGTGAAACAGAAAAAGAACTGCTTTCCAAGGTGAAACTGGAAATACGAGAGGGAGACAGCGTGATTTATGAAGGTGATTTAGAGAGTGAGGGACTATGGGCAGCAAAAAGTCTTGGAATATGCAGTCCAGATGAACGGAAAGAAATCTGTTTTTCAATCCGTGTGCCGTCAGAACTTGGAAATGAATGGGCACTTCGGAAAAGCGGGGTAAAATGGATTTTTTCTGTCGAAGGAGAAGATCTGCCGCAGGAAGAAGGCCCCTCTATCTGGCACAGCGCGCCAAAAACAGGTCTGCGCGATCCGTCAGCAGCGGTCCCCATTGGAATTGCCGTGACAGGAGCCTTCCTGTTTCTTACCGCGGGCCGGTCTGAAAGGAGGAAAGAATGAAAAGAGCAAAGAAAAGCTTCTGGTTTCTCGCAGGAATTCTGCTGTTGTTGGGATTTTGTTTTCGGGAAGATGTTCTGGCTTCGAGTCTTACGAGTCTTCCTTCTCTTTCGAAAGCCGGAATCGGAGAAGTTGTATCATCGGACTCTGTTATTGACGGCCGATATGATTTTACCCCGCTGATCGGAAGTGAGACAGAAATCCGTTTTGGAAGTACAGATGGAAGTACCTGGGACAATCTGTTCTGCAAAAACGGAGAGAGCCATTCGGAATGCTGTTCCACATGGTGGCCGGCGGCCGATGTGAAGGGATGGAGTAATCTCCGTTCTTTCACGCCGCTGGAGTCGAAAAAAGGAAAAATGTATGCGGAATATACGAATGTTGGAGAGTGCCACGGGGAAAATGTAACGATGCGGATCTGGCTGGAAGACTGGCAGAACACGGTTGTACCATCAGAGTATGAGGACGTGGATGCGGTAGTCGTGGCGATTGACCACAATAAGCCGGTCATTGATATTAAAGGTCTGCTCTGGATCAAGGTACGGTTTGCTTATTACGACAGTAAAGGAAATCCGCTGAATGTGAAAGGATATTTTACACTTTCAGATCTGGACTTTAAGCAGGGCTTTTATCTGGCTGATGAGACAGAACATATCTATCTGACGAAGGAGGCAGATGCCAGAATCGTCTACGATGCCAGAACAGAAGCGATCTGGTCGGCAAGACGCGGCTCTGAGCCGGACGGTGGAACAACTCCGGAAAATTCGGAAGGCTGGGTTACATTTACCTTTGAAGGAAATTCTCAGACGATGATTTTCTATGATGGAGGCACTAACGACGCGGTAACTGGTCCCGGCGGCGGAGTGAAAGCACCGAAAAAATGGCCGGATAATTTTGTAAACGATACTTCCAGTACGTACAACAACTGGCATGGAGCATCCCGGGAAACGGGAATAACTGTTGTGCCGTGGAATACTTCGGAATTTGGTTACACAGCGAACGTTCCCTGTCATCTGTCGAAAGTAGGAGATCTTGTAGTGAAAAAAATGGATGCAGAGACAAAAGAAGCTATTTCGGGTGCAGAATTTACCGTGTACCGCTGGAAAAACAACACCTGGAGTGAATTCAAAAAGATGAACTGGGTGAAAAAAACGGGTTCTTATCTGTTGGAGGGAATTCTGGATACAGACAGTGAAAATGGAAAATTCCGTGTTGTGGAGACAAAGAATCCAGCTGGTTATGCAGGAAGCTGGGAGCAGGAATTTTCCATTGACAAGGAAGGCATGCAGACGATCCATCTGGAGGCAGAAAACACAAGAAAAACAGGCTCACTGAAGATAAAAAAGACGGAAGAAAACTCAGGGAAAGCACTTTCTGGTGCAACATATCAGGTGATTGCGAGCGGAGCAATTACAACGGTAAACGGAACAGTGCTGTTTCCGGATCAGGCGGTAGCAGCTGTGCTGAAAACGGATGAAAATGGAGAGGCGTTCAAAGACGGGCTGGAGTACGGAACGTATCTTGTGCGGGAAACGGCGGCTCCAAATGGATATGTGCTGGATCCGACGGAAAAGAAAATAACGATCGGGGAACAAAACGCACAGATCACACTGACGTTTACAAACTGGAAGAACCGTTTTGTTCTGCAGAAAGTAAGTCAGGGAGACGGAAAAGTGCTTCAGGGAGCAGCCTTTCATATCTGGACGAAAGATGGAAGTTTTGATGAGACAAAAAAGACGGATGCAAATGGAAAAATTGAGCTGACGGGACTTTTGGACGGTGTCTGGTACTATCAGGAGACAGCATCTCCGGAGGGCTATCTGCTGGACAGCACATGCCGGGAATTTGTGGTAGAAAACGGAAAAATTGACGGTAAATCGGAACTGTCGGTGACGGTCGAAAATGATGGAACACATCTGACAATTGAAAAAATAGATGCAGAGAGCGGAAAACGAATTTCCGGCGCAAAGCTGGTATTAAAAGATATGGATGGAAACCGTGTGGACAGCTGGATTTCAGGAGGAAGCGGCCCGCATGAACTGGAAAAATTAAAGCCGGGTTCTTATGTCCTTGTGGAGGAGGCCGCGCCGGATGGATACCTTGCGGCAGAACCGGTTTCGTTTGTGCTGGAGGCAAAACAGGAAGTGCAGACCGTGACGATGAAGGATCTTGCATGTGAAACCTTGACGATTACAAAGAAGATCAAGGCGGATGAGATTACATGGGCGCATGGAAATCCAACGTTTCTGTTTTCCGTGAAGGGAAAGGATCTGTATGGAAAAGAGCATACATACCAATGCTATCTTACGTTTACAAAAACACAGGTGGAGAAAACGACAGATCAGGACGGCTACACGGAACAGTCGGTACAGATCCGGGGAATTCCGGCAGGAAACGATTACCGGGTACAGGAGAAGAAGGTGCTGCGGTATTCGCTTATGCAGGTGACAGGTACGAAGAATGTTACCGTGAAAAAACTAGAAGAGCCGGCATATGGAAAAGATCCTGCGCGCGTCTTTTCGGTATCGGTAAATCTTTGCGGACATCCCAAAGAAAGTGAGGTTGTATTTGAAAATCAGAAATACCGCTGGGATGATTATGGACACAACAGTATTGTAAAAAACCGGATTCCGGTTGAATAACAAAACGGAAAAACATTCCACCATCGGTTCGGGTGGTGGAATGAAAACAAAATGGAGAGAGAAAAAATCAGCAGAAAAAGAAGAGGGATTGCAGTTCTGACATTGGCGGCGCTTTTTTTCTGGTATCTGCCGCAGATTCAGGTAAACCGGCAGATTCGAAAAGAACAGGAAGAAGCGGTGGAGATGTATGTCAGAGAAGAAAAAGAAGAGAACAAAGAGGAAAACGAAAAAAGCGAAGAAGTGCAGGAGCAGGAACCGGGCAGTACAGATCAAAATCTGTTTCGGACAATTGATTTTGCAGGACTTCGATCAAAAAATAGAGAAATCTGCGCGTGGCTCTGGATTCCGGGCTGCGCCTTAGATGTTCCGGTTGCGCACGGGCAGGATAACGCATATTATCTGACACACGATGCGTTTTGCAGGGAGCGGATTTACGGCAGTATTTTTGCACCGTGTGATACACCGGAGGATTTTTCTGAACGTCACACGATTTTATATGGGCATAATATGCGGGATGGAACGATGTTCGGAGGATTGAAAAAGTATCGTGAGGCGTCGTGGGAACAGGAATTTCCGTATCTGTACCTGTATTTGCCGGGTGAAGCATGGCAGTGCCGTATTTGGAGTGTGGAGGAGACGGATGCCAAAAGTGATGTTTACCGGCTGGGAGCATGGAGCGATGCGGACTGGAATGCATGGGTACAGGAAAGAAAGGAAAACAGCATTATCTTTGGCAGCGGTGAGGAAAAGGAAGTTCAAAAGATACTTACCCTTTCCACCTGCATTGGTGACGGCAGCAGTTCACAGAGACTGGCTGTACATGCGGCGGTGGAGATGGTTTTTGCAACAAAATCTGGAAGGGAAGAGGGTTCTGTGCTAGAATAAGACAGAATCAAAAGATTTATGATACAGAGCAGGAAAAAGGATGGCGATAAGACATGAAAGAACTGTACACGACGGCAGGAATTTTTGTGGTTCTGATACTGCTGGGAGTTTGGATGGTACAGAATAACAGAAATGAACAGGAAAAGAAGCTGGTACAACTGCGGAAGAAATGGGGAAAAAAGCAGGAGAAACGGACGGCACGGGAAAAGAAAGAAAAACTGGAAGCGTGTCTGAGACGAAAAGCAGGGGAAAGCTTCTGCGTGGACGCGATTACCTGGAATGACCTGGATCTCGATGCGGTTTTTGACACAGTTGACCACACAGTGTCGGTGTGCGGGGAAGAATATCTGTACACGGCGCTTCGGATGCCGGTCACAACAACAGAAATCAGGGAAGAGCGGGAACGGCTGATGAAGCTTTTTGCAGAGAACCAAAAAGCCAGAGAAGCAGTGCAGAAAGCACTTCTTTTGATGGGAAAAGAAAAGATGAATCCGCCGACAGAAGAAATAGCCGTACTGATGGAGGCGGAGCCGGGAGAGAAGGGAAAATATCTTCTGATGGCCGGTATTGCTGTGCTTGGAATTGGACTGCTGTTTGTACTGCCTCCGCTGGGTGTGGCTGTTCTGTTTGCTTCTATGGTCGGCAACGGACTGATGCATGGAAGGGAGAGCAAAAAGCTGGAGAGTGCATTAAAAGCGTTTGGCTGTATCCTGCGGCTGCAGCGGACAGCCAGGGAACTTGGAAAAGAAAAAATTTCCGGATTGGAAATGTATCAGAAGCGTCTGGAAGAACAGGAAAAACAACTCCGTCCGATTACAAGAAAATGCAGAACACTTGTGAATACGAAAGAATCGCAGGGCGGTGCAGCAAACATGATTTTTGCATACTTTCACACGTTCTTTCTGCTGGATCTGATCGAGTATTCTTCGGTTGTTTCCGGAGTGAAATCGTATGAAAAAGCGATTCTGCAGATGGCAGAGGATCTTGGACTCCTGGACTTTGCACTGTCTGCAGCATCGTACCGGGAGAGCCTTTCGTATTACTGCCGGCCGGAATTCCTGGATGAGAAAAAGGCGGGCTGTCGGATCGATGCGGAGGAGCTTTATCATCCGCTTCTGACACATCCGGTGGCAAACAGTCTGTATGCGGAGGGCGGAATTCTGCTGACCGGCTCGAATGCGTCGGGAAAATCCACATTTATGAAAAACATGGCAGTGAATGCGATTCTGGCACAGGCACTGAACACGAGTCTTTCGAAGCGGTACCGCGGTGTTGTGTGCCGGATCATGACATCCATGGCACTCCGCGATAATCTGGCACAGGGAGAGAGTTACTTTGTTGTGGAAGTAAAATCTTTAAAACGGATTCTGGAGGCAAGCCGTGAAAAAACACCGCTTCTGTGCGTCATTGATGAGGTGCTGCGGGGAACAAACACGACGGAGCGGATTGCAGCGTCAGAGAGTGTGCTTGCTGCCCTGCGCCGTGCAAATGTGCTCTGTCTTGCAGCAACACATGATACTGAACTGACGTATCTGCTGGAAGATCTCTACACCAATTATCATTTTGAAGAGCAGATTACCGCGCAGAGTATTTCCTTCCCGTATCGCCTGGAACAGGGGCCGGCAAGAGGAAAGAATGCGATTGCGCTGCTTGGAAATATGGGAATTGATGAAAAAATTGTAAAACAGGCAGAAAGAAGAGCCGCGGAGTTTGAAACAACAGGAAGCTGGGAAAAGAATAAGTTTCTGAGATAGAAAAACAGCCGGGAAAAATTGATCTTTTTTGAAAAAATATGCGAAAATGGTTCAGCATTTTTTCATTGTGTGTTATGATAAAACAGATAGCGTGATCCGGCAGAAAAACCGCCGGATCTGTTAAGGAGAAAAACATGAGCAGGACAGGCTTAGAAGATGCATATATTATGCGCGGCAGCAAGAAACTCCGCATGGGATATACGACGGGTTCCTGCGCTGCAGCGGCAGCGCGGGGAGCGGCGTTTATGCTGCTTTCCGGGAAAGAAATACAGGAAGTGAAAATCCATACGCCAAAGGGCATTGTTCTGAATCTGGAATTGCTGGATATCCGGAGAAGTGCCGAAAAAGTAAGCTGTGCCGTCCGAAAAGACGGCGGGGATGATCCGGATGTGACAGATAAAGCATTGATTTACGCGGAAGTGACGTTTGGAACAGAAGAGGGAATTGTAATCGATGGAGGATTCGGCGTCGGGCGTGTGACAAAGCCGGGGCTGGATCAGCCGGTCGGAAACGCGGCGATCAACCATGTACCGCGCCAGATGATCCGCGAGAATGTGGAGGAGATTCAGAAAAAACTCGATGATTTCCGCGCACTGCAGGTTATCATCTCCGTACCGGAAGGGGAAGAACTGGCAAAGCATACATTCAATCCGAGACTTGGCATCACCGGCGGCATTTCAATCCTTGGAACGAGCGGGATTGTAGTGCCGATGAGCGAGGAGGCGCTGATTTCCACGATCCGCGTCGAGATGGAAATGCGGAAAGCACAGGGTGACCGCGTCCTTCTGGTAACACCGGGAAATTACGGACAGGACTTCTTAAAAACGTATCCGTGGGTCCGTGCAGACCATTCCGTTAAGTGCAGTAATTACGTCGGAAAAACACTGGAATTTGCAGCTGAGCTCGGCTTTGACGCCATCCTTTTTGTGGCACATCTTGGAAAATTTGTCAAGGTGTCCGGCGGAATTATGAATACCCATTCCCACGAGGCAGACTGCCGTGCGGAGCTTCTTACGGCGCAGGCGGTGCGTGCAGGGGCGGATCTTGCACTGGCAAAAAAACTGCTGGAGACCGGAACGACGGAAGAAGCGGTGCAGATTTTAAAGGAAGCAGGATGCCTGAAAGAGACCATGGAAAAAGTGACAGAAAAAATTGCTTTTTACATGAATTACCATATTGAGGGCAGAGTGCAGACGGAGGCGATTGTTTTTTCAAGCAATGAGGGCCTGCTCGGGGAAACCCCGGGAGCGGGAGAACTTCTGGAGCGCCTGCGGGAGCAGGAAGAAAAAGAAAACAGAAAAGAGTAAAAACAAAATGACAGGAATTTTATTTGGAACAGGAATCGGACCGGGAGACCCGGAGCTTATGACGTTAAAGGCCGTCCGTCTGATCCGGGAAAATGATACGATTGCAGTACCAGGAGAGAAACCGGAAGAGAGCATTGCCTACCAGATTGCTGTTCAGGCAGTGCCGGAACTGGCAGAAAAAGAGCTCGTTGCTATTCCAATGCCGATGACAAAGAATGCCAAAGAACTGGAGGAAAATCACCGGCGCGGTGCAGAAAAAATAGAGGAGCTGCTGGATGCAGGAAAAAACGTAGTATTTCTGACACTCGGAGATCCAACTGTGTATTCTACCTACCTTTATGTACACAGACGGGTACTGGAAGACGGTTACGATGCGAGAATTGTAAGCGGTGTTACATCGTTCTGCGCGGCAGCAGCATCTCTTTCCGAGGGACTGGTGGAAAATTCCGAAGAACTGCATGTGATTCCGGCGTCTTACCAGATTGAAGATGCACTGGAACTTTCAGGAACAAAGGTTCTGATGAAAGCGGGTAAAAAGATGCCGGCTGTGAAACAGTTCCTGAAGGAAAAGAACTGCCGGGCGGTGATGGTAGAAAACTGCGGCATGGATACGGAACAGAAGTATTTCAGCGCGGAAGAAATCCCGGACCAGGCAAGTTACTATTCACTGATTATTGTAAAAGAAAAGAGGAAAAAATAGATGGTACATTTTATTGGAGCGGGCCCTGGAGCCCCGGATCTGATTACGGTAAGAGGACAGAAGCTGCTTGGTGAGGCGGACATTATCATTTATGCAGGTTCTCTTGTCAATCCGGCACTGCTGGATCTGAAAAAAGAGGGCTGTGTGGTATATAACAGTGCAACCATGACGCTGGAGCAGGTGATTGATGTTATGAAAGAGGCCGAAAGCAAAGGCCAGACTGTGGCAAGACTCCACACGGGAGATCCGTGCCTGTACGGTGCAATCCGCGAACAGATTGATGCGCTCGATGCCCTTGGAATCGCTCACGATGACTGTCCGGGTGTCAGCTCTTTCTGCGGAGCGGCTGCTGCCCTTGAAATGGAATATACGCTGCCGGATATCTCCCAGAGTGTTGTCATCACCAGAATGGCCGGAAGAACACCGGTTCCGGAGCGGGAGAGCATTGCGTCTTTTGCGGCACATCAGGCAACGATGGTTGTATTCTTAAGCACGGGACTCTTAGAGGAACTTTCCCGTGAGCTGATTGCAGGCGGCTATACGGCAGATACTCCGGCAGCGATCGTTTACAAAGCAACCTGGCCGGAGGAGAAGACGTTCGTCTGCACCGTTGGAACACTTGCCGAGACGGCGAAAAAGAACCAGATCACCAAGACAGCGCTGATGATCATCGGAAATGCCGTTTCCCAGGGAAATTACCGCAGAAGTGATCTGTACAATCCGGCGTTTACCACCGAATTCCGAGAGGCAGAAAAATAAGATGAAAATAGCCATAGCAAGTTTTACAAGAAATGGATGCGTCTGGAATCAAAAACTCTGTGCGGCACTGAAAAAACACAGCTGTGAAGGATATGCACTGGAAAAGTACGGGAAAGAAGCGGGAATTCCTGCGATTGCACCGTCGCTTCCTGCATGGACAGAGCGCATGTTTCAGGAAATGGATGCAATTTTGTTTATTGGGGCGTGCGGGATTGCGGTGCGCAGTATTGCACCGTACGTGAAAAGTAAAAAGACAGATCCGGCGGTTCTGTGTATGGATGAACAGGGAAAGTTCGTGATTTCATTACTTTCCGGCCATATCGGCGGGGCAAACGAGCTGACGGAAGAAGTTGCAGTTGTAACGGGTGCGGTTCCGGTCATTACAACGGCAACGGATGTCAATCACAAGTTTGCGGTCGATGTCTTTGCTGTAAAAAATCATTGTGAAATTTGTGAGATGGAGCTGGCAAAAGAGGCAGCGGCGCTTCTGGTGGACGGAAAAACGGTTGGATTCTGCAGCCGTTTTCCGGTGGAGGGAACAAAACCGGAGGAACTGATCCCGGAAGAGGCGGCAAAACCGTCGATGGGAATCTGCATTACCACATCGGAAGAGGATTCGCCATATGAGAGAACACTTCACCTGATCCCGAAGGTGATCACCGTCGGCATCGGCTGTAAGAAGAATACACCGGCCGGCCGGATTGAAGAAAAGGTTCTTGCGGCACTTGCGGCG
>OAUV01001060.1_pt1 | contig 18731 bp, 9 predicted proteins | sample 1516841 | NCBI WGS metagenome assembly OAUV01 (sample SAMEA2580044, study PRJEB22360) | human gut metagenome | biome: human gut; feature: human-associated habitat; material: faeces | place: Denmark | collected 2008/2010 | reverse complement strand
TCGTCGATCAGAAACCCCCCCCCGAAACCGGCGGCGACCCGCCGTGCCGCTGCGTCCAGATCGACTTCCTCGCCGAACGTTACGATATACCATTTATGCAGTCCCGCCGCGCGGGTGCGCTCTTCGGCGACCGGATTGCAGGGAAATACGCGGCGCAGCGAAGTGACGCCCAGTTGTGTGAAGATGTCGTCCACGGGTGCTATCCCGGAGCGCGTCGCCGCCGTACGCGTAATCGCCGCAGCGGCGGCGGTCTGTTCGACGTCCCCGACGGCATCGCCGTCGAAATAGATCAGCAGTTCGCCCCGCGCGGCATTCGCGTATTTCCTTCGCGCGGGGCGGCCCCCGGAGCCTCCTTGCCGCCGCTCTCTTCCATCGGGTCCGAGGCACAGCCCGCAAGGAACAGCAGCGCGAGCAGTAAAATTTTCTTGTCAGTCATGGTAGGTGAATTTAAAAAGGGAACCGGCCTCGCGGGCCGGCTCCCCGGTGATAGTCGTACTGTCCGAACAACAGTTTTTTATTCGGTTATTTTCGCGCCGGTCCTGCGGGTGAAGTCCGCACTCCGGGCGGCGATTCCCTGACGGAATTCCACCTTGGCCTTGGCGGCGCCCAAAGCGGGCATGCCGACGATTTCGCACTCACGGCCGCGGTCGGCGGGCATTCTGTTTTCGCCGACAATTACTTTCGCAAGCTCCGGCCCGCGGAGTTCCACATAATTGCCGGGCTGCACGGAGAGCGCCTTTACCACGGAAGCCATATCGGCGGACCGGCGCACCAATCCCGGGTGTGCGAGCAGCAGCCATTCATGGAAGACGATGCCTCCTTCGCCGCCGGAGAATTTATTCGTCGCAGGATCGTAGTCCGCATAGATTCCGAACCACATACCCGTGAACGTCAGATTGTTCGACGCCTGAAGCTGGGGATTGGGCACGAAAGCCACCAGTCCGTCGGCCACCGGCGCGCCCAAAAGCAGGCCGCGTCCGTTGTAAACTCCGTCGTCACCCTCGGCCGTATAAGCCACGTTCACGAAGTAATCCGTTCCCTGAAGCGTCACGTTGCCGATCAGCTGCGGAGCGAGTACGTAGAGAAGGCCGCCGCTCCACGCCATATACTGCGATTCGCCGGCATTGAACGCCTGAGGAGCGCCCGTAAGTCCGGACACCTTCACGTAGTCGCTGAATACGTTGTCGAAATCCGCATATCCGGAAGTCGTTCCTCCGTCTTCGACGACTACCTGTCCGAAGTACTGACGGGAGGTGTTGCCGGTCTTGTCATAGGCATCGACCGCATAATAATCCCACGTTCCGCAGTAGCCCGCCTTGGTCAGGCCGTTTTCGACATCGTCGTACGTATAGTGGATCTGCAGCGGATCCGGTTTGCCTGCCGTAGTCTGTTGCACGCTGTACAGTTTGCCGTAATAGCCGTTGTAAGCCCACACCAGCAGCACGTAATCCGTACCGGCGTTCAAGCCTTTATGAAGCAGCGAGAGACCCGTGTCGTTGATCTTGTCAATTTCTTCAGCCGTAATTGCCTTGCCGGACGTTTTGGCTATTTCAATCAGGTCCTCGCTGCTTTTACCGGTCAGGTCGGCACTCTTGAAGAGTCCCATGTAGCCCGATTCGATATTTTCACCGAATATAATGGAGCGGATAGAGTTTTCGGGAGTGTGTCCCTGCGCTTCGAACTCCCACGTAAGCTCCGTACGGACGCTCAGCACGACGGGTTTGTCGTCGCCGGCCTTGACGTAGCCGAATGACAGGAATTCGTAGCCCTGAAGCTCGCCCGCCTCATCGTAAATGTTGGCAACGACGGTGTATTTGCCGGTCTCTTCGAATTGGGCCACGATGGTTCCGTCCGCCGTGATCTCCTTCGACTCGACCGTTCCCGCGTCGATGCCCGCCGAATTCGCCTTGGCGATGGCGTCGCCGAAGACTCCTTCGAAGAAAGCGTATTTCACCTTGGCGACGTCGGCGCCCAGTTTGGCTGCGATCTCAACCTTGCCGTCGGCCGGTTCGCTGTCGGTCAGGGCGAGCGAGTAGTCGTACTCCTCGGCTCCCGGCAGCATCAGACGCTGCATGCCGCCGGCGTTGCCGACATCGTGGCCCGCCCGCGGGCGTTCCCGACATCCCAGCCGTCATCGCCGAACATCAGCAGTACGCTTTTGGCCGGGAATGTGATGACTCCGTTCACGTTGGTGCCGTACCCGCTGCCGTTGAATCCGTTTTCCGGCACCTGCGAGGCAAAGCTGACGATACCGTCGCCGCTGTTGAGGAACACGCCCGTAGACTGTTCGGGCAGCCAGACCTTATCCGGATTCGTCGCGTCGATATAGGTAATGACGTCCGAACGGTTGCCCGACACTTCGGACGGAGACATGTTCAGCAGCGAAGCCAGATACTCCGCCGAGTAGACGTTGCTGATGCGGTAGTAGCCGGGGTTGTCGTCGCGTTCGTAGATCTCCACCTCGCCTTCGCCGTAACGGTTGGGAATTCCGTAGGCGGAACTGAGAATGTCGTCGCGCCATTTGCCCTTGGTCTCGCCTTTCGGCCCGGTCACGAGGTTCCATTTCACGCGGGTGACGGAGAAGCTTACGCCCGAAGCCTTTTCACCGTAGATGAAGGCGTATTTCTTGTCTTCGATCTGGATGTTGCAGGAATAGGTCGTACCGATTTCGGCGTCGGGGAAAGAGACCTGAAAGGTCGTTTCCGTCGCCCCGTCGTCGAACGAGATTTCCGAAGCGGAGAAGATCGCGTCCTCGCTGCCCGAAACGGTCACGGGAACCGTGATGGCGTCGGCGTCATTGGTACGCATGGCCGTGAAGGTCAGTACCGTCGGATCGGCCGGATCGAGTTCGAGGTCCGCGGCGTTGTCCTGCGAGGGGAAGTAAACCCCGTAGCAGCCGTCGGCCTCGGATTCGCCGCGGGTGTAGGTCGGATCGTCGGAACACCCTGCGAACACGAAAGTCGCAATAAGCGCGTATAAGAAATATTTGATTGCTTTCATATGTTTTTCGGTTTTAAATCATCCATGAAAACTTACGTTACTGCACCCACGGATCGATGATTCCCACGGGATTGGGGTTGTTCTGCGATTCGAGCGCGGTGTTCTGCTGGGTCTCCGTTTCGGGGATACAGAAGTTCCACCACGGTGCGCGGCCGTCGGTCGAGAAGCGGCAGTTCGAAGGTACGTTCGTGCCGACGTAGCCGGTTTTCAGGCTGTAATTCAGACGCTTGAAGTCGTAGAATACGACGCCTTCGCCCCATAGTTCGATACGCTTGTTCCAGATAATCTCCTCCACGACGTCGGCAGACGACACGGCCGAGGTGCTGAATTCCGGGTCGCGCTTGGCCATGAAGGTTTTGAGCAGCTGGAGACCTGCGGAGGCGTCGGCGTGCGCCGTAGCCTCGGCTTCGATCAGGTACATCTCCTCGACGCGCATCATCGGAATATCGGTAACATTGCCGACGGAATAGGTCGCCGTCTCGCCTTCGGCGGGATGGAATTTCAGGTTCGCATAGGCCGGGAGGTTGGCGAACTGCGCCGCCGTCAGGTTGGTAATGTCGCTGTAATCGGCATATTTGGCGTCAGGCCCCACGAACGCGCGCTTGCGCCAGTCGGTGTCGGATATTTCGTTGTAGAAATTGCTGGTAACGCCTTCGAAAACGTATTTACCGCCATACCCCCACGTAGCCTCGCTCGAACGCCATGCCGCGAAATTCACGAGGTTGGCGATGCCTTCGGTAGACTGCGGGAGGTACCACATCCACGAATTGTTGGCTTTGTTGAAGCCCGTTTTGGGGTTCAGCCACTCCGCTTCGGTCATGATCGTGCATTTCGAGGCGTCGATGGCCTTGCGGGCATACGTCGCGGCGTCGGCATACTTCGACGAATCGAAGCCGCCCAGCCAGAGGTAAGCGCGCGCCTTGATGCCGTAGACCACGGCCAGACTCGGATTGGTCTTCGACGAAGAGGTGTAGTTGGCCAGCAGCGCCTCGGCGTCGTCGAGGTCCCTGAGGATGAATTCGAACATCGCCTCGCGCGTCACGCGCGGATTGTTGCGGGCCATATCCTCGGTGGTGTTCTCGTCCACGATCGGGACGGTCAGCCCCTTGACGCCCGAAACGTCGGTGTACTTGTTGTCGAGCGGATCGTACAGCCGGGCCAGATCCAGATAGAGCTGGGCACGATAAGCTTTGGCGAAGCCCAGATAGCTTTTCTGCGCGTCGGAAAGTTCCACGCCCGCCAGCAGGCCGACCACGTCGTTGCTCGATTTGATGAACGTATAGTAGCATTTCCACGGGAAGCGGCATACGGTCTGCGTCGGACCGATCAGAATGCCCGACTGCCAGTAGGTGAACCAGTCATATCCCGAACCTTCGTCGCCGGAGGAGCATATCACGTCGCCCGTGGCGGCGTCCGTAGCGCACATCATGCCCGGATAGCCGAAGTCGAAGCCGTAGTTGTTCGTCCTGCCGTACACCGAATAGGGGTAAGTCATGTTGACGGGGATGGCATTGACGATGGCCTCCACCGCAGTCGGCGAATCGCTGACCTGTCCGGAAGTCGCGCTGTCGGTGGGGAAGGTCTCTTTGATACAGCCCGTGAGCGCCATGGAGCAGACAAGGGCGAGTGTCGTTGTTTTCAATATGTTTTTCATTTCAATCCCTGTTTTATCCGTTAGATTAGAACTGTACGGTTACACCGCCCGAAATAGTGCGGATCGGCGAGTAGTTGGAGAAGTTGGTCGCTCCCGTGAACGAATAACGCGGGTCGAGTCCCTGACGCTTCGACCAGTAGACCACGTTGTCGCAGGCCAGATAGACGCGCAGTTTCTGTACGCCGAATTTCTGGGTGATCTTCGACGGCAGCGTATAGCCGACGTTGATGTTCGAGATGTTCAGGTAGCTCGCGTCGGTCAGGAAACGGTCGGAGACGCTGGTCGTATACTGATCGCCGTATTGCAGACGAGGAATGTCCGAGCCTTTGTTTTCGGGCGTCCACGCCTTGAGGATGTCCTTGTGGTAGTTGGTGCCGACGGTGGTTCCGTAGGGCGACGACATGAAGCTGGCGTAACCCGAATCGTAGACCTTGCCGCCGATCTGGTAGTTGAACGAGATCGAGAAATCGACGCCGTAGGCCGAAACCGAGGTCGAGAAGCCGCCGTATACCGAAGGAATCGCGCTGTCGTGCAGGTAGCGGGTCGCGGAGGTGTAGTCCGAAGTCTTGGTCCGGGTGATCTTGCCGTCGTCGCCCTTCACGTCCTTGTACCAGAGCGAAGCGCCCGTTTCGGGATCGACGCCGGCGTACGAACGCAGGTAATAGGTGTAGAGCGGCAGCCCTTCGCCGACGAAATAACTGCCGTCGATATAGCCTTTGTAGCCCTCCACGGTCGTGGATTTGTGTTCGGGAGCCAGATAGGTGACCTCATTCTTCACATGGGTCAGGTTCAGGTTGAAGCTCCACAACACGTTTTTCGTGCGGATCAGGTCGGCGTTCAGCTCCACCTCGACGCCGCGGTTGACCATGTCGCCCACGTTGGCGTAATAGGACGAGTAACCCAGCGACGAAGGAACCGAGAATGCGAAGAGCATGTCCGAAGTCTTGCGGTTGAAGAAATCGACGCTTCCGCTCAGGCGGTTGTTCCAGAAACCGAACTCCGTACCGATGTTCAGGTTGGTGTTGGTCTCCCACGTAATGTTGGGATTGCCTTTCTGCCCGAAGAGCACGGCGATTTCGCCGTTGTTGTTCTCGATCGAATAGGTGTCGGTGTAGAGGTAGTTGCCGATGTTGTCGTTGCCCTGCGAACCGTAAGATGCCTTGAGTTTCAGCATGTTCACCCAAGGAGCGTCGAACCAGTTCTCCTGATTGAGGAGCCACGCGGCGCCTACCGACCAGAAGTTGCCCCAGCGGTGGTCGGGGTGGAAGCGCGACGATGCGTCGCGGCGGTACGAACCGCTCACGAAGTAGCGGCCCGCATAGTCGTACTGGGCGCGCATGAAGTAACCCTCCGAGTTGTAGTCGTCGATGTAGGAGTGGGCGCCCGCGCCGTCAACGACGGCTCCGCCGAGCTCCTCGTTGTCATAGGAGAAGAGTTTCGACTTGGTGCCGCTCAGGTAGTAATATTTTTTCTGATAGTACTCGTGACCGACCATCAGCCCCACGTTGTGCTTGCCGAAGGTCTCGTTGTAGTTCAGAATCTGCTGAAGGTTGTAGGCGATGTCGCGGGTGTGGTACTTCGAAATCGTACCGCCCGCCTCGGCGAACTGACCGTAATACTGGTTGTTGAGATAGGTCGTGCGGGTTTCGTCGATGTTGGTGCTGCCGTTTACCGTCAGCTTCAGCCCCTTGTAAAGCGAGATGTCCACGAAGCCGCTGCCCGAAAAGGCGTTGCCCTCGGCCTTTTTCTTGTTGAGCCAGCTGGTCTGCAGTCCGTTGGCGCCGGGCAGCAGCGGACGGGTCAGACCCGCATTGCCCTTGTCGCCGTAGTCGTACATCTGATAGCCGTTGTCGTCCACCATGATGCGGCCCGAACCGTCGCGGATGTATACCGGGTAGATCGGGGGCATCTGTGCAGAGAACGCGAAGATGTTGGCCGTCGAGGAAGCCGATCCTTCGTTCGAGTTGCCGTTGCTGTTGCTGAAGTGCGCATACGACATGTTGCCGCCCACCTTCAGCCACTTCTTGGCCTGATAATCGGCCTTCAGACGCGCGGTATAGCGCTCCAGCGCCGAACTTTTGATAATACCCGTATTGTCCAGATAACCGAGCGAAGCGTAGAACGAGCTGCGCTCCGTCGCACCGGAGATGTTCACGTTGTATTCCTGACGGAACGCCGACTGGTAAGCCTCGTCGATCCAGTCGTCGGGCGTCAGCCAATACTCCTGTCCGTTGTAGATGATCTTGCGGCCCAGCGTCGCGTTCGGATTCAGCTTGCCGTTGGTGCCGATCAGCGCCTGCCCTTCGGGAACCGTATAGACGTTGTATCCCAGACCGCCCGTGCCGTTGGAAGTCAGGCCGCTGCTGGCCAGCGCATAGGCCTTCGCCGCCGGATTGGTCTGCGCATAATAGCCGTAGAGCGCCTTGAAATGCGTCTCGTAATACTGCGCGGGCGAGGTGATCACGTCGTACTCCTCCAGCGCTTTCGAGTTTACGCCCCACTTGGCGTCGATCGTCACGACGGCGTCGCCCGACTTCGCCTTTTTGGTGGTGACCATAATCACGCCGTTGGCGCCGCGGGCGCCGTACAGAGCGTTCGAAGCGGCGTCCTTGAGGACGGTCATCGACTCGATGTCGTTCGTGTTCAGGTTGTTCAGGTCGCCTTCATAGGGCATGCCGTCCACAATCCAGAGCGGCTCCTTGCCGGCGTTGATCGAACCGAAACCGCGGACGCGGATCGAGGGGGTCTTGCCGAGATCTCCCGACGTGCTGGAGGTCTGCACACCGGCCACGCGGCCGACCAGAGCCGTCGCCACGTTGGAGGTCTGCACCTTGGCAATCTCATCCGATTTTATGACGGCAGCCGAACCGGTGAAAGCCTCTTTCTTTGCCGTACCGAAGGCCACGACGATCACATCGTCGATCGCTTGCGCATCCTCCTTCATCGTGACGTTGATCCGGGTTTTTCCGGCGATAGGCAGCTGCTGCGGCTCAAAACCGACAAACGTCACCACGAGCGTGCCGTTCACCGGAGCCGAAAGCGTATACTCGCCGGCCGTGTTGGTCGTGGTCCCCAGAGAGGTCCCATCTACAATGACGGTCGCGCCTGCAACCGGATGTCCGTTTGCATCGGAAACTGTACCGGAGATCTGCCTATTCTGGGCCGTGGCATATGCCAAGAACACGAATACGGCAATTAACGATAGTACAATTTTTCTTACCATAAGCGTTAATTTTAATTAATTTTAAAATAAAAAGTTCACAAGCAAAGATAAACGTTTGGCGATTCATATACAAATAAATTTTTAAAATAATTTACTGCTATTACACATATTCTGCGGATTAATGTTGCTCACTTACAGTTTTTTCGACAAAGTGTCGGGCGGGTTACAGATTGTAACCGCCTGTTTTCGGCCTTTTCGGTGATTTCCGGTGATTTTCCCTCCGGGAAGGGGCGCAAGGGGCGGATGACGGCGCTCAGATGAGCTTTGTCCCCGTTTCGGGCGCATCCGAAGGGATCAAATTGCGGTAAAGCGAGTTGATTCGTTTCGACAAACGTTCCATTTCGCCGTCGAGCTGCGAGTGCGTGATGGTGGCATAAATCTGCGTGGTGCGTATGTTTCTATGTCCCAGCAGCTTGCTGATCGTCTCAATAGCTACGCCCTGCGACAGGGTGATCGTCGTGGCGAAGGTATGGCGGGCCGAATGGAATGTAATCTGCTTCATAATGCCTATTTCGGACATGATTTTGTCGAGACAGGCATTGCACCAGCCGTTGCTCGGAAGGGCGAAAATCCGCTTGTTGCGGGTCATCGGCCTATGTTTGAGCAGAATGTTGTAAGGCACTTCGAACAGCCGGACGTTTACTTCGGAACCCGTTTTGCGGCGCGTCGTACTGATCCACAACTGTTTATTCACCTGCTGGATATTTTCCAGCGTAAGGTCCTTCATGTCGATATAAGACAAGCCGGTGAAACAGCTGAACAGAAAGGCATCCCGGATAAGTTGTAAGGTGGGAGTGTCGCCCTCGTACTGCATCAGTTTGTTGATCTCGCTCATGGAGAGGTAATTGCGCGTTACGAATTCGCTTTGTAATTTGTAATTTGCAAACAGATCCTTGTTCATATAGCCTTTGCTGCGGGCCAGCATCAGGATGTGTTTGAGGGCGATCATGTAGATCCACGTGGTATTTTTCTTATGGGCGCACTCCTGCGCTATGTAGGAATGAAAGCCCGTAAGGAATTCGCGGTTGAGTTCCTTGAACATTAAATCCTTCCGGTTGTACTTGTCCCAGACGAAATCCGCCAGATGCCGGCATACACACCTATATTTATAATATGTGGTCATGCTGCGGCTGACACCGACCATGCGTTTGAATTCGTCGTTGTGCTGCTTGAAGAAGGCGACCACGGTCTCCTGCTTGTGATTGCCGCCGAAATACATCTCTTTGACCATCACCGGAGTAACGAAGGCCTGCTCGTAAAAGAGCTTGTTGTAGCATCTCTCGATGTGAAATCGGATATTGGCCAGCTTTTCGTTGATTTGGACGGCCATGTTGCTCCGTCCGCAGACCCGCCCCTGTGCGGTGTCCCAACTGGCGGGAGTGACCGAGAGCCGTGTGGAAAATTGCGTCCGCTGTCCGTTGATCGTGATGCGTCCCATGATCGGGGCCCAACCGTTCCGCAGAGGCGCATTCTTCTTGATGTAGAATAGAACCTTGAACGTGTTTCTCATTGTTTTTAACAACCTTTTTCATTAACCTATACAATACACAAACCGCTTTAAAGGTAATGATTAAGTAACAACCATATGACGCAGGATTGAGTCTAAATAGCTTATTTTCCCCTTGTTGTCGTATTCGGAAGGGTTACGCTGTAGTAACAGATGTGCAACCGATACAACGTCCTGTTGTGAGACAGACGTTTGGTTATCAATTAATTAGACTGCAATTGGCAGATTTGGCCGGAGACGGGCCTCGCATATTGATTATGAACAATTTACATTATACTAACGCGGGCAGTTGACTTTTTATTTTAAAAAATTAACTAATAGATTAACGCTTATGGTAAAAAAAATCCTACTATCGTTAATTGGAGTACTTGTGTTTGCAGCGGGGGCATTCGCCCAAGCCAAACAAGTGCGCGGTAGTGTCGTTGATGAAAACGGAGCGGCCGTGATCGGCGCTTCGGTTATCGTCAAAGGTACGACCATCGGTGTATCCACCGATCAGCAGGGATTTTTCGTTATGAACAATGTTCCGGCGAAATCCGAGGAACTGCAAATCTCCTATTTGGGGTATGTTACGCAGGATGTGAAGATCCGTCCGAACATGCAGATTACCCTTGTTCCTGACGAGCAGACTATCGAGTCCGTCGTGGTTACGGGTATGACCAAGACCGACAAACGACTCTTTACGGGTGCGGCGGACCGCCTTTCTGCCGACGATGTGAAACTTTCGGGTATGGCCGATATCAGCCGCGGTCTGGAAGGCCGTTCGGCCGGTGTCTCGGTGCAGAACGTATCGGGTACGTTCGGTACCGCTCCCAAGATCCGCGTCCGCGGTGCGACGTCGATCTTCGGCAGCTCGAAGCCCCTCTGGGTTGTGGACGGTGTCATTATGGAGGATGTGATCGACATCGACGCCGACGCACTCTCTTCGGGTGACGCCACGACGCTGATCAGCTCCGCCATCGCAGGTCTCAACGCCGACGACATCGAGAGCTTCAGCATTCTGAAAGACGGTTCCGCAACTTCCATATACGGTGCGCGCGCTATGGCCGGCGTGATCGTCGTTACGACCAAGAAAGGCCGCGCAGGCGAAAGCCGCATCAGCTATACCGGCGACTATACGTTCCGCATGACGCCGCGCTATGCCGATTTCAACATCATGAATTCTCAGGATCAGATGTCGGTATATCAGGAAATGGCCGCTAAGGGCTGGCTCAACAACTCGACTATCGCAAACGCCTCTTCGAGCGGTGTTTACGGCAAAATGTGGGAGCTGGTAAATACGGGCAAACTCGAAAATACGGAGGCTGCGCGCAACCGCTACCTGCGTAAGGCCGAGTACCGCAACACGGACTGGTTCAAGGAACTTTTCCGGAGTTCGCTGATGCACACGCACTCGATCAGCCTCAGCTCCGGTACCGAGAAGTCGCAGTACTACGCTTCGATGAGCGCCATGTTCGATCCGGGATGGACCAAGGCCAGCGAGGTGGAGCGTTATACGGCGAACCTCAACGCTACCTACAATATTTTCGACAATCTGACGCTGAACCTCATTTCGAGCGGCTCTTACCGTAAGCAAACGGCTCCGGGTACGTTGGCCGCGACGACCGACGTGGTATTCGGCGAGGTAAAGCGCGATTTCGACATCAACCCCTACTCGTATGCGATGAATTCGTCCCGGACGCTCGATCCCGATGAATTCTACACGCGCAACTACGCTCCGTTCAACATTCTCGACGAACTTGGGAAGAACTACATCGATCTCAACGTCGTGGATACGAAGTTCCAAGCAGAACTGCGTTACAAACCCGTCACGGGTCTCGAACTGAGCGCACTGGCCGCCATCAAATATTCGGCTACGACGCAGGAGCACAACATTACGGACTATTCGAATCAGGCCCGCGCCTACCGTGCAATGGCTACTACGGTGATCCGTGACAACAACCCGTTCCTGTATACCGATCCCGACAATGCGTATGCAGTGCCTATTTCGATCCTGCCCAAGGGCGGTATCTACAAGCGCCGCGACAACAACATGCTGTCGTACGACTTCCGTTTTGCCGCTTCGTACAATACGGAGATCAACAACCAGCACATTATCAACCTCTACGGAGGTATGGAGGTCAACCAGAGCGACCGTCACGAATCTTGGTTCAACGGCTGGGGTATGCAGTACTCGATGGGCCTGATCCCCTTCTACGCCTACGAGGTATTCAAGAAAGGCAAGGAGGAGAACACCGACTACTTCGGTCTGGCCGACACCCATTACCGCAACGTCGCTTTCTTCTTCAACGGCACCTATTCGTGGAACGGCCGCTACACCCTCAACGGAACCTTCCGTTACGAAGGAACGAACCGCATGGGTAAGAGCCGCAGCGCCCGCTGGCTGCCGACATGGAACGTCGCCGGTGCATGGAACGTACACGAAGAGAATTTCTTCGAGGCGCTGCGTCCCGCACTGTCGCACTTGTCGCTGAAGGCTTCCTACTCGCTGACCGCAGACCGCGGCCCCAGCTTCGTGACCAACTCGCGCGTCGTCATTACGAGCAATACCCCGTGGCGTCCTTCGGCCGGTGTTACCGAGTCGGGTCTGACGATTTACGACTTGGAGAACAGCGAGCTGACTTACGAGAAGAAGAACGAGGTGAACGTCGGTATCGACATGGGCTTCCTGAACAACCGCATCAGCCTCGCAGCCGACTGGTACAAGCGTGACAACCACGACCTGATCGGTGTGATCAACACGCAGGGTATCGGCGGTCAGGTGATGAAATACGGTAACGTCGCCGGTCTGAAATCTTCGGGTGTCGAGCTGACTCTTTCGACCCGCAACATCGAAACCAAGAATTTCAGCTGGTCTACGGACTTCATCTATTCGCACCTGAAAGAGGAGGTGACCGACCTGATGTCGTACAAGCGTGCCATCGACCTCGTATCGGGCACCGGTTTCGGTATGGAAGGCTATCCTTCGCGTTCGATCTTCTCGTTCGACTTCCAAGGCCTGAACGACGAGGGTATCCCGCAGTTCATCAACGAGAAAGGCCAGCTCACGACCACCTCGATCAACTTCCAAGAGCGTAACAACCTCGGACATCTGAAGTATTCGGGTACGGCCGATCCGACGGATTTCGGTAGCTTCGGCAACATGTTCCGTCTCTACGGCTTCAAGCTCAATGTCTTCATCACCTACTCGTTCGGCAATGTGATCCGTCTGGATCCGGTCTTCTCCGAATCCTACAGCGACCTGCTCTCCATGCCGCGCGAGTTCCGCAACCGCTGGATGCGTCCGGGCGATGAGAACCATACGGATATTCCGGTTATCGCCAACAAGCGTCAGGTCAAGAAGGACAACTACCTTTCGCGCGCTTACAATGCCTACAACTATTCGACGGCACGTATCGCCAAGGGCGACTTCATCCGCATGAAGGAGATTTCGCTGACCTACGACTTCCCGAAGCGCTGGATCAAGAAACTCCGTTTCTCAAACATGTCGCTTAAACTTCAGGCTACGAACCTCTTCCTGATCTATGCCGACAAGAAGCTCAACGGTCAGGATCCCGAATTCTTCAATACCGGCGGTGTTGCGGTTCCGGTGCCCAAGCAATTTACGCTGACGCTGAAAATCGGTTTATAACAGACGCTAAAGTTGAAAAATATGAATACGAAAAAAATAACCACGCTAATCGTACTCGCGGCTGCCCTCGTGGCGCTTCCCGCTTGTAACGACTTTTTGGATGAGATGCCGGACAACCGAACCGAACTCGATTCGAGCGACAAGATCACCAGTCTGCTGGTTTCGGCATATTCCGAACATACCTACCCCGTAACCTGCGAATACGCATCGGACAATGTCGATGAAACGGCATTGGTTTCACCGAACTTCGAACCCGAACAGGAAGAGTACTACCGCTGGCAGGACGTTACGGCGGCCGTTACCAACGAAGCGCCTCAGGCCGTATGGAGTCAGTATTACATGGCGATTGCCGCTGCCAACCAAGCGCTCGACGCCATCAAGGAGCTGGGCGGCGCCGACACCCCGCAGCTGAAGGCCGCCAAGGGCGAAGCGCTCATTTGCCGTGCATACGCTCATTTCTGTCTGGCCAATATGTTCTGTCAGGCTTACAATCCGCAGTATGCGTCGGAAGACCTTGGCATCCCCTACATGGAGAAGGCCGAAACGATACTCAACCCCAAATACACCCGCGGTACGCTGGCCGATGTCTATTCCAAGATCGACGCCGACCTGATCGAGGGTCTGCCGCTGATCACCGACGAGTTCTACTCGGTGCCGAAGTACCATTTCAACCAGAAGGCCGCCTATGCTTTTGCAGCCCGTTTCTACCTCTTCTATCAGAAGTGGGACGAGTGTATCGCCGCCGCGAAGGTAGTGCTGGGAAGCGCTCCCGAAACGATGATGCGCGACCTCGAAGCGAACGGCAAGCTGGGACTGCAGTCGGCCGACGGACAGACCCTGCTTCGCACGATGGACTATATCGACTACTCGCACAAGTGCAATCTGCTGCTGCAGACCTCGATAACCGATGCTCCCGGCATTTCGTTCGGTCCTTACAATGCCTACACCGGGTTCTCCCACGGTAACTGGCTGGATCAGACCGAAACCTTCCGCGCTCCGACGGCTCCATGGGGCAGCAGCTATACGCTCTACTCTGCGCCGTATTCAATGAATACCGGTAAAGCCGACAAGTGTTTCGCATGGCGTGCGCCCTACCTCTTCGAGATCAAGGACCCGGTGATGCAGACGGGACTCGCGCATACGGTTTTCCCCGCATTTACGGCCGAAGAGACGCTGCTCTGCCGCGCCGAGGCTTACATCATGAAGAAAGAATACGGCCCGGCTCTGAACGACATGAACCTCTGGATCAGCAAATATGTGAAATCCGGCGCCCAGACGCTCACCGAAGCCAACGTCAACCAGTGGGCGCAGAACACGAAGGAGTATACCCCGGCCAATCCCACGGTGAAGAAACCTTTCGGCGAGACGGCTTTCCCGCTCGAAGCCGGCACGCAGACCAACATGTGCTATGCGCTGCTGCATCTGCGCCGTGTGGAGACCGTACACCTCGGTTTGCGCTGGTTCGACATAAAACGTTACGGCATTACGATCTATCGTCGCAAGCTGGCCAGCTACAACACGCTCGGAAGCGTTACCGACGAACTGCACGCCCGCGACCCGCGCTGCGCGATGCAGCTGCCGATGGATGTCGTTGCCGCAGGCCTGACTCCTAACCCGAGATAATCAGATGCTAACGATAAAACAGGATATACGATGAAAAAGAATATTATATTACTTATGACGGCAGTGTTCGGAGTGTTCGTTTTGGCGGGCTGCTCCGAGGACGACCTGAAAAAGACGAGTGCTGTCCTCGACTCGCCTACCGTCGAGAACGATTTCGACAGATGGCTTACCAAGAACTATTTGGAACCCTACAACATCGATTTCAAATATCGTTTCAAAGATGTTCTGGGCGACATGGACTACAACCTGACTCCCGCGGATTACGGACAGGCGATCAAACTGGCCAAGCTGACGCTGCACCTGACGCTGCAGGTTTACGACGAAGTGACGGGCAACAGGCAGTTCATCAGCGAGAACTTCCCGAAGATCGTCCATGTTATCGGTTCGCCGGCCTATAACGAAAACAACAATATCGTACTCGGTGTGGCCGAAGGCGGTAAGATGATGACCCTTTATCAGGTAAACATCATCGACTATCTGCTGGAGACGAAGAATATCGACCAGCTCAACGAGCTCTTCTTCAAGACCATGCACCATGAGTTCGGTCACATCCTCCACCAGACGCGGCCCTATTCGACCGACTTCAACGCCGTGACGCCTTCGAGCTACGTCGGCGACGCATGCTTCGACACCTATCGGACGGATGCAGCGGCTCGTCAGGCCGGGTTTATCACGCGTTATTCGTCGAAGGCTCCCGATGAGGATTTCGTGGAACAGCTCTCGCTCTACGTAACCTCGACGGCTGCCGAATGGGAAGCCATTCTCGCACAAGGCGGCAGCGCCGGACGTCCGCTTCTCGAACAGAAGAACGATATCATGCGTGCCTACATGCTCAGCACATGGGATATCAATATCGATGAACTGCGAAAAGTGGTATTACGTCGGCAGAATGAGATTTGGTCGCTCGATTATAACATTTAATTCGTAAAAGAGATGAAAAAACTTATCATATTATTAGCGGTTTTGCCGCTTGTCCTCTCTTCGTGCCTCAAAGACGACAAGGACGCTTTCGGCAAAACGGCCAGTGAGCGAATCCGCGAGGTGCAGGAGGGCACCGAAAAGGCGCTGACCGGAGCTGCCAACGGCTGGCTGATGGAGTACTATCCCAGTGCGACGCAGGAGTACGGAGGCATTGCGATCTACATGAAGTTCCAGAACGGAACGGTTACCGTAACTTCCGAAGCGGGAGGCGCCGGCAAGACCGCCGAGAGTCTCTACTCGTACGATCAGGATTACGGTCCCACGATCAATTTCGACACTTACAATCCGTACTTCCATATCTATTCGGAGCCGAACTCCGGTGTCGGCCCGACCAATACGGGTATGGGAGGCGACAGCGAGTTCATCATCATGAGCTACGCGGCCGACAAAGTCGTTCTGCGCGGCAAGAAGACCCAGAACACCATCGTGCTGACTCCCCTGCCGGAAACCGCATGGAACACGATGTTCGGCAAATATTCTGCGGATGTGACCAAGATGGACAATTTCCGGTCCTACGAACTCGTTCTCAACGGCAAGACCTACGACATTTCGCGCGAGGTGGCGGCCGGTTATAACTCCCGTTATTTTTCGGTTGTGACTGAAAACGGAACGATTCCCGCAAGCTTCATCTACACGCAGGATACCGGACTCAAGTTCTATGAGCCGCTGGTTGTCGACGGAGTGTCGATCGAGGAGATGACTTGGAGCGGCGGCATGTTCACCGACGAGATGAGCGGCGCCCGGATTCAGGAAACGGTATCCAACAATAAGTTCACCTTCGCCGTATCGGACATCAAGGCTACTTCGGTCAACGTAGAAACGACGCCGACTGTTGCAAACGAGTACTACTATTTCGACGTCGTGCCGTCGAGTGCATTCGCAAGTGCATCGGATGAGGAGATTCTGTACGAACTGATGGACGGAATCACGTCGATGAACCAATTGTCGCTCGGCAAAATGATGAAAACGCTGACGGTAGATTCTGACACGGAGTACATACCCTGCGCATTCGGTCTTAAAATCGTAAACGGCTGGATCTATCCGATCACGGAACTGGCAAAGGGCACCGCTTTCATGAGCGGTCAGGGCGATCCGATGTCGCCGGAATACCAAGCATGGCTCGGTACATGGACCGTCACCAGTACGTCGTCCGAAAAGAGCAAGCAGCCGATTACATTCGACATCACGCTTGCCAAGAAGGTCGCCAACACCTCTTATTCGCTGACCGGCTGGGATATTTCGGTCCGCCGACTGACTTGGGCGGGAACTGCCGACTTCAAAGCAACCAACAATTCGTTCGAGATCATAAACGGGCAAGAACTCCCGTATTCGGATCCCAACGGTACGCCGTATCTTATCGCCCGCGGAATCGCAGCATCGGGCACCTATATCGTCTCTGGCAGCTATCCGGCTCTGACCGGCGTTATGAATTCCGACGGAACAGCTTCCGTTTCCTGCTATAAGGGCAAGTTCTCGGACGGCGAGGAGTTTACCGTAGGTACGGTAGGATATTTCATAGATACCGGAGGCAGCTACGGATCTTATGGTCCCGCAGCAGGATTTACATCGGGAGATCATCCGGTCGGACCGTTCAAGATGGTTAAGAAATCGGCTGCCGGCGTCCCCGCCAAAGCCGCTGCTCTGACGAACGTCAATACTGTAATCCGGTACCACAAATTATCGGATATTCCGCAGATGAATTTATCGTCGTTTCAGATCGGCATCAATGTAAAAGCTGCAAAGCTCGAATAAGAGCCCTTGCATTATTGATCAATAGGGGTGGGAGGAGTCATTATCGAATGACTCCTCCCAAATTTTAGAGGGATTACCATCGTTTGATCTGCATGAGTTCGGTATTGCACCGGACTCATGTTTGTCAATGGACTCTTCATAGGCGCGCAGGCGCAGCCGACTGCCGGAGAGGTCTTCAAGCGGAATGCAGGCTGGGACGGTTCGTCTCCATAAAATAATAAATAGAATAATAATTTGCATAAATCCGCACAAAATCGCATATTTGTATCTCAATCTTCCGTTACGAACCATTTATGGAATCTTTTTTGAACCATACGCCGGCGGCATATACTCCCTGTAAATCCGCTCCGGAAGATTTGCAGAGCCTATCTTTTGTCATCTATCCAAAATCATAGTTTATGAACAACAGAAAACTACTCATTTTTGCGTCATTCCTGCTGTTGGCGGGCTGTACGACCGATCCGGATACGGATAATAACGCGGGGGGGGGTACTTCCGCGCAGACTCCGTCGGCCAAGATCGTCAACACCTCCGCCGATGCGGCGGCCGAAACGCTTCTGGTCTATTTCAACGACCGTGCGGTCGAAACCATCGAAAGCACCGCTGCCGCAACCCGCACTGCGGCGACACGTTCGGGAGTCGCCTCCGTAGACGACGTTCTGAGCCGTCTGGAGATCGTTTCGCTGGAACGTCTTTTCACTTACGACGCCCGGAACGAAGAGCAGACCCGCGCCGCAGGGCTGCATAAATGGTACATACTCACCTTCGGCCAAGGCGCGGATCTGGAAAAAGCCGCAAGGGAGCTGGCCGGAGTGGCCGAAGTGAGCCGCATACAATTCGACACGAAACTGCAAAAGGCATCGGTCGGCAATCCCATGCCGTTCAGAATCGACGAGACGGGGACGACCCGCGCCGATTTCTCCGGCAGCGGCTTCAATGATCCCGGACTTCCGAACCAATGGCACTACAGCAACAACGGCGACAAAATGTTCGCGGCTACGACGGCCGCAGGCGCCGACATCAATGTTCCGGAGGCATGGAAACTGACCGGCGGCAGCCCTTCGATCATCGTCGCCATCGTCGATGAAGGCGTGAAATACACCCATCCCGATCTGGCCGACAACATGTGGGTAAATAAGGCCGAACTGAACGGTGCGGCAAACACCGACAATGATGGGAACGGCTATAAGAACGACGTACATGGCTACAACTTCGCTACAAACTCCTCCAATCTGACATGGAGTGTATCGCATTATGACAATAAAGGCAAATACGACGGCGATTCGGGCCACGGCACCCACGTCGCAGGTACGGTAGCCGCCGTAAACAAAAAAGGCAAAGGGGGCCGGGAAGTAGTCGA
>OAUV01001055.1_pt1 | contig 18831 bp, 13 predicted proteins | sample 1516841 | NCBI WGS metagenome assembly OAUV01 (sample SAMEA2580044, study PRJEB22360) | human gut metagenome | biome: human gut; feature: human-associated habitat; material: faeces | place: Denmark | collected 2008/2010 | reverse complement strand
GGGGGGGGGGGGGGCAAAGAGTAAAATAAATTTAGGTACACTGTATGATTTGGGGTTATACAGGGGCCTGAATTTTATTATGGAGGAATTGTTTTATGAAAAAAATGAAACGTCTTGTTGCAATCCTGCTGGCCAGCGTGCTGGCTCTGGCGATGCTGACCGCTTGCGGCGAGGAGGCACCGCAGTCTTTGGGCCAGCGTGCAGAAAACCTGATGATCGAAAGCTTCAATAAGGCTTACGATACTACCTATCAGAATGACGCAGACCTGAAGAATAAAGTTGGTGCAATGCTGAACCAGATTGATGAGAACGGCGAAATCGATATCGCTTCTCTGAAAAAGTCCAAGATGTATGGCCTGCCTTGCGATGTTGTTGATAACAAAGACGGCACTGGCACCTTCACTGTGTATGTTATTGCTCAGGGTATCAATGCTGACAAGACCAAGTATAAGGCTATCGAAGTGACTGAGGAACTGTTGAGCCAGGCAAATGCAAACAACGTGAATAAGATTTCCTCTCAGAAACCGGAAGCTGTCGGCGCTGCAAGCATCGTGAAGAATGGCAAGACCTATGTTGGCGTTGCATACAGAATGACTGTAAAGGCAAACTTTAACGCCTGATTGTAACGATTAGAATACAAGCAAAATTTTCTTGAGCATACCCCGGAGCGCGGAACCCCTGCCGCCCTCCGGGGCTTTTTGCGTCTGGGACACTTGACCTATAATTATAATATAATTATAATGTAGATATAGAAAGTGAGGTCTGTGTTATGCTCAAAGAGTACGATTTCAGCAATGCAAGGAAGAACCCCTACGCCAAGGCGCTGAAAAAACAGATCACCATTAACATTGACAGCAATACCATTGATTACTTCAAGGAGCAGGCCGAAGTGGTGGGGATCCCTTACCAGACCCTGATCAATTTGTACTTGAAAGACTGCGTTGCCAATAACCGTCATTTGTCTCTGTCGTGGCAGTGAGAAGAAAAACAGGCTCGTCCGGTTTTGCTCCGGACGGGCTTTTTGTTTGCAACTTTCCCATAAAAGATGCAAAAAAGGCTGTGATGTGGTACAATAAAAGATAGATTTTATCGAAAGAAAGGAACCTTTGGATGCAGCTGTTTGAACTGGTCAGCCCGCGGCTGTTCCGCCCGCTGGCGGGGCCCAACCGGGCGTTTTATGCGGAGCTGCTGCTCCTGCTGTGGGAGGAGTGCCGCCACACGGCGGATTACTCCATCTCCCGGGCAGAAGCGGTGAGCCGGGCCGAGGATTACTTTGCGGCGCTGGCAAAGCCGCTGGCACTGGATGCCGATGACGCGGGCGACGAAGCCGAACAGCCCACCCGGGATCCCCATACCCTTGCGCTGGGCTTTCTGCTCCGCCTGCGCCGCACCGGCTGGCTGGAAGAGCAGCCCGGCAGCTATGAGGAAGAGCCTGCCCTTGCCTTTGTGCCTGAGGTGGCCCCTCTGCTGGAAGCGCTGGAAGAGATCCTGAACCCGCGCGTTGTCACCTACACCGGTAAGCTGTACAAGGCCTGGCAGCTGCTGCAGAACATCGGGGAGGAAAAGAGCCCCTATGAGAATGTTCTGCGGGAGGTGGCCTCTGATCTGGAAGCACTGAACAAGTCCCTGCGGGCGCTGAATGCATCCATCGGGCATTATATCGACCGGCTCACCCGCAACCGCACCCCGCAGGAGGTGCTGGAGCTCTTCGACCAGTACGAGGAAAAGGTGGTGGCCGCCGCTTACCACCGCTTCAAGACCAGTGATAACCTGTTCAACTACCGCGCCTATCTGGAGGAGGAGCTGGACGACTGCGAGGCAGAGCACCTGCCCCGGCTGGCGCTGGATTACGCCCGGGTGGAGCGCTGCGCCCCCGGCGAAGCCGCCCCTGCCGTGCGTGCCCTCATTCAGAAACTGCGGGATTCGCTGGAAGAGATGAGCACCCTGATGCGCCAGATCGACCAGAGCCATATCCGCTACCGCAAGCGGGCCGTGCAGCGGGCACAGTTCCTGCTGTTGAGCGACCGCTCCTCGCAGGGCAGTGTCACCGCCCTGCTCCGCCGCTATGCTGAGGAGATCAAAACGCCCGACCAGCTGTTCGCGCCGGATGACGGCCCGGTGGCAAAGCACCTGCACCTCTACCCGGCGGCGGTGTTTGGGGCAAAGCCCCTCTACCCGCCTGCCGCGCCCCGCAGCGAAACGCCGCTGGCCCCGGTGCGGCAGGCCGAGCTGGATGAGGAACAGCTGCGCAAAGAACAGCAGCTGCTGCTGGACTACGCCCGGATGGCCGTGACTGAGGAAAACGTGGGCCTGCTGGCAAAACAGGCCCTTGCCGCCCGCAGTGCGGTGGCTGCCTCCACGCTGGCGGAGGAATACCCCCGCGATTTTGCCCGCATCATCGGCCTGCACACCTACTCGCAGTCGCCGCGCCGGGCTTACGATATCACCCTTACCGGAAACTGGGTCGAACGGGGCGGCTTCCGGTTTGAAGAGTTTATTCTGACACCCCGCAGGGAGGACGCTGACCATGGCCGAACCGAATAAAATGCTGGAAGAGACCGCAAACTATCTGCTCAACCACTGCTTTGTGCTGGGCGGCGTGGAGGATCAGCGGGCAAAATACCTCTATGTGCAGGATCATCTGCCCGAGGTGCGGGCCGTGTTCGCGCCGCTGGGCTATGCGGTAACGCTTTACCCGGCTCCGCTGCAGGCTGCGGCGCTGGTCAACGAGCATGAGGGCAGTCAGGCCCGGCTGCTGAAATACGAGAGCATCCTGCTGCTGGTGCTCCGCCTGCTCTACCTGCAAAAGCGGGAGAGCCTTGCCGCCAGTGCCGATCAGGTGCTGGTCACGGTGGAAGAGGTGCAGACAGAGCTGCAGAAGATGAACCTGCCCCGGCGGCTGGACCAGCGCACGCTGGAGGAGCTGATGCGCACCCTGCGCAGGTACAATCTGGCCCGCCCGGTGGGGCGGCTGACCGGTCTGGACAGCCGCATCGAGGTGTTCCCCACCGTGCTGCTGGCTCTGCCGGACGCAGACCTTGCCGATGCCGCCGCCGAGAGCAGCCGCACCCGGGAGGAACTGGCCCTCTACGAGCGGCCTGACGGAGATGCCAGCGGGGAGGAAGAAGAATGATCGAATTAAAGCGCCTGAAGCTTATCAACTGGCACAACTTTGAAAATGTCACCTTCGATTGTGCCCGTCTGACTTATATGATCGGTGTCAACGCGGTGGGCAAGACCACCATTCTGGATGCCATCCGCTACTGCCTGACCACCAACCGCAATTTCAATGCCCTGGGCAATAAAAAGAGCGGCCGCACCCTGCAGGGCTCTGTCCACGCCAAGCAGCGCGGCGAGAACGCCTACCGCCGCCCGGGCCGCACGGTGGCATACATCGGAGCCGAGTTCTGGGATACCGTCAAGCGGACAAACTTTGTCATCGCTGTCCGGGTGGAATCCGAGGGCCCCATGCAGGAGCTCCACCCCGGCGACCAGACCTGGTACATCTCCGAGGACGGCATCACGCTGGAAAAGCTGCCCTTCCTTGATCCGCGCACCGGTGCCCCCAGCGCCAAGGAGGACTTCAAGCCCGCCGTGGGCCGTCTGTCCTACACCCGCAGCCCCAGCGAGGCCCGGGACCGCATCTGCCGTGCCCTGGGCATTGGCCGCGCCTCCAGCCCGCTGGGCAAAAAATTCAACGAAGTGTTCCAGATGGGCACCAGCATGGACGAGATCCCCAACTTCCGGGAGTTCCTGTACCAGTACATCCTGCCCCAGCCGGAGCTGGATCTGGAAGCGCTGCAGGGCGACCGGGTGGAGCTGGAAAACCTCCACGCCGTTCTGGCCGAGGCCCAGACCCGTGCCGCCGCGCTGGAACAAATCGTGGCGTATGGCCGGGAAGCTACTGCCAAAGAAACGGATGCCCTTGTCAACCGGGGCGCGGCTCTGCTGGCCCGCGCCGAAGCGGATGCCGGTGAGGATGCCTCCTGGCAGAGCCATCTGGATGCAGGCCGCCGCCAGCTGGCCGACCTGAACGCAAAATACGAGGCCGCCAAGAACGCCGAAGCTGAAGCCCGCCGGGCCTATCTGGCGGCCCACGGAGCGGCCGGTGACAGCGGCGCGGGCCGGGCGCTGGATGCCCTGACCGAGGAGCTGGCCCGGAAAAAGAGCGCGCTGGATGCAGCGGCCCGGACAAGGAACGGTCTGGAAGCAACTGCGGATACCATCACCGGCCTGCTGACCCAGCTGAACCGCAGCGGCTTTGCGGTGGAGAAGGAGCTCTGGCCCCAGCGCCTGACGGCGGAACATCTCCCCGCCCTGACCGAGGCACTGGCCCGCATCGAAAAGCCGCTGGAGGAGCAGTATTTCGCTGCCCGGCAGGCTTCGGCGGATCTGGCAAAAGAGCAGGAGGGCCTGCGGGCCGAGCTGAACGCCGTGTCCGGCGGCAAGTGGGTCTACCCCCACGGCGATGCCGCCACCAAAGTGCGGGATGCCGTGAACGCCGAGCTGAAAAGCCGCGGCATGACAGCGGATGCAAAGATCTTCTGTGAGCTGCTGACCGTGGCTGATGAGAGCTGGCAGGACTGTGTGGAAGCCTGCCTGGGCGACCGCCGGTTCGATATCCTTGTGCCGCCTGCCCACTACGCCGCTGCCAAGAGCGCCTTTGTGGCGCTGGGCGACCGGGTGGGGCCCATCAGCCTGCTGGATACCCCGGGCATCCGCAAGGCGGACCGCCATGCGGAGACGGCCCCCGCCGACAGCCTTGCCGCCCAGGTCACCAGCGAGAACCCGCTGGCCGCACAGTATGCGGACACCATCCTGCGCCGCATCGTCTGCTGCGACACCCCCGATACGCTGGAACATTTCCCCGACAGCGCCACCCGGGACCTGCTGCGCCACCATCCCTTCCGGCTGGAACGCCTGCGCAGACCCCAGCGCTATATCGGCCTGGATGCCCGCAGGGAGCGTGCCGAAGCGCTGGAAGCACAGCTTGCCGCCCAGGCCGACCGCTGCCGCGAAGCCGCCCAGACCGAAAAGACCCTGAAATCTGCCTACGACCAGTACCAGAACGTCCTGCGGGGCCATGCGCTGGAACAGCTGGCCGAACTCTGGGCCAGCCGGGCCGCGCTGGATGCCGCCCGTGCCGACTACGCCGCGCAGGAGCAGAAGCTGGCGGACTGCCGCGAGAACCCCATGCTGCAGCAGCTCTACCGCGAGGAAGAAGCCCGGGAAGCCGCATGGGAGACTGCCCGCAAGGCCGTGGAGCAGGTGGGCGGCGATATCCGCGTCTGCGAAAAGCAGATCGCATCCTGCGAGGCAGAGCAGGGTAAGGCGGTGGAGACCGCCGCACAGAGCCGGGAGGCGGCAGAGGCATTCTTTGCACAGCACCCGCTGCTGGAGCCTCTGGCACAGGAACGCAAAAAGGGCCTGATGACGGGCGGGCGCACGGCCCGTGCCGCCGCGCAGACTGCCGAAAAGGCACAGACCAGGCTGGACGATGCCCTGCGAGCTTATCTCACTTCCACGCTGGAACCCGCCCAGAGGGATTACAACGAGCACTACGTCTGCGATTATCCGCTGGGTCTGGCCGGAGTGGAGCAGTACCGCGCCCAGCACGACAGCCTTGTCCGCATTGATCTGGAACGCTACGCCGCCCGGCTGGAGCAGGCACAGCGGGACTGCAAGGATCGCTTCCGCAAGGATATCCTCTTCCGGATGAAGGATGATATCTTCAACGCCCGCCGCCAGTTCCGGGAGCTGAACAAGGTGATGGAGCAGCTGACCTACGGCGAGGAAGTCTACCGCTTTGAGCTGGAGCCCAGCCGTGACCCCCAGCTGGCCGCCTTCTATCAGGTCATTGTGGACAAGGGCAACCAGCAGATGACCGATGGCGACTCGCTGGACAACCTTGCCGCCACTGCTGACCCCGTCTACGAGCGGCAGGTGGACGCGCTGATGGAAAAGATCATGGCCGATGTGGATGAGAACACCCGGGCCCGGCAGGAGGGCCGCACCACCTCCGGTGCCACCCTCTCGGATTATGTGGACTACCGCACCTATCTGGACTATGACATCAAGGTGACCAACACCGTCTCGGGCCAGCAGGCCTATCTTTCCCGCGTCAGCCGCGATTCCTCCGGCGGCGAGAACCAGGCTCCCTTCTATGTGGCCATCTGCGCCAGCCTGCTGCAGATCTACCAGAAGAGCGAGAACAGCATCCGCCTTGTCCTGCTGGACGAGGCCTTCAGCAAGATGACCAGTGACCGCATCCGCCCCATGATGGAGCTGTTCCGCCGCCTGCAGCTGCAGGTGCTGCTCATCTCCACCGTGGAAAAGAGCACGGCCATCCAGCCCTACTGTGATATTACCTATTCCATCGTGCGCCACGGCGATGCCAACGCCATTGCGCCGTTCTACCGGGCCGGCACCCTTGCCGATGCCCCGGAAAAGGAGACTGAATATGAATAACACCCTTGCAAACATCTGGCTCTTTGCCACCCACTGGACCAAGCTGGATGCCTTTGATACCGAGGAAGAGCTCAACGATGAACTGGAGCTGCTCCAGCGCCAGAGCCTGCCCACCAAAGTCCGTCAGGTCACGGACAAGGAAGGCAGGGAACAGTTCCTCCTTTACGTCAAACAGGCCGACCGCGATTACGCCCGCTACTGCACCGGCTGGCGGCCCGGCGGGATGATGTGATCCACCCCTGCAAAAAGGAGAATCTATGTCAAAACAGAAAATCCAACTTTCGGATCACTTTGATTATTCACGGCTGATCCGTTTTGTGCTGCCCTGCATCGGCACCATGCTGTTTACTTCCATTTACGGCATTGTGGACGGCCTGTGTGTCTCAAACTTTGTGGGCAAAACGGCCTTTGCGGCAGTCAATCTCATCATGCCCGTGCCCATGCTGGTGGGCACAGTGGGCTTTATGCTGGGCACCGGCGGCAGCGCCATTGTGGGCATCACGCTGGGTGAGGGCGATAAAGCCCGTGCCGACCGCTATTTCAGCCTGTTTATGTCAACGGCGCTGATCGCCGGCATCGTGCTGTCCGTGCTGGGGATGCTGCTGCTCCGGCCGGTGGCCCTGATGCTGGGTGCAGAAGGCGAGATGCTGGACTACGCCCTGCGCTATGGCCGGGTGCTGATGCTCAGCCTGCCCACCTTTATCCTGCAGAATATGTTCCAGAGTTTTTTTGTCACCGCCGAAAAGCCGCATCTGGGCTTTTATTTCACGGTGGGCGCGGGCTGCACCAACATGGTGCTGGACGTGCTGCTGGTGGGCATCCTGCACTGGAGCGTGGAGGGTGCCGCCATTGCCACCATGCTCAGCCAGGTGGTGGGCGGCCTGCTGCCGGTGTTCTACTTCCTCAACCGGAAAAACACCAGCCTGCTCCACCTCTGCCGCCCGCAGTTTGAGGGCGGTGTGCTGCTGAAAGCCTGTGTGAACGGCTCCTCTGAGCTGATGACCAACCTTTCCATGTCGCTGGTGAACATCCTGTACAACTATCAGCTGCTCCGCTTTGCGGGCGAGGATGGCGTGGCCGCCTATGGTGTGATCATGTACGCGTCCTTCCTGTTCGTGGCGGTGTTTGTGGGCTACGCCGTGGGCAGCGCGCCCATCGTCAGCTACCACTATGGTGCCAATAACCGCAAAGAGGTCAACAACCTCTACCGCAAGAGCCTGAAGCTCATCGGCGTGGTTGCGGTGGTAATGACCATCGGCTCCATGTTCATCATCCCCCATGTGGCCCGCTTCTTTGTGGGCTATGATGAAAACCTGCTCATTCTGACCACCCGGGCCTTCCGGCTCTATGGCCTGAGCTTCCTCATCATGGGGTTCAACGTCTATGCGTCCTCCTTCTTCACGGCCCTGGGCGACGGTGTGACCAGTGCACTCATCTCGTTCCTGCGCACCCTGCTGTTCCAGGTGGCGGCGGTTCTGCTGCTGCCGTTCCTGCTGGGCATTGATGGCATCTGGCTGGCCGTGACAGCCGCCGAGCTGGCCGCTTTGCTGGTCAGCATCGGCATGTTCATCACCAGAGACCAGCAGTTCCATTACCGCAAGGCGGAATAACCGCAAACAAAGAAAGGACCCTCGGCGGGTCCTTTCTTTGTTCAGAATGTAAACTCCACGAACGCGCAGTTTTTGATGCCTGCCGCCGCGTACTCCTCGTTGGTCATATCGTAAAAATAGGACTGCACCACCCGGGCAATGCCGTTGTGGGCCACCAGCAGGTAGGTCTTGTCGGTGTCGGCCCGGAGCTCGTCCAGCAGGTTGTAGATGCGCTGGGCCAGCTGCATCATGCTCTCGCCGCCGGAGTAGCGGTCGGCAAAGTGGGTCTTGGAAATGCGGAACTCCTCGCCGTCCCGGGGCGTGCCCTCGTAGCGGCCAAAGCACTGCTCCCGGAGCCGGGGCTCACACCGGGCAGGAATGCCGGTGGCCTCCGCAATGGCCCGGGCGGTGTCGGCGGCGCGGGACAGGGGAGAGTACAGGATCTCATCGATCCGGAGGCCGCTGGCCCGGAGCTTTTCGCCCAGCTCCCGGGCCTGGGTGCGGCCTTTTTCGGTCAGTGGGCTGTCGGTCATGCCGCAGATCTTGTTTTCTACGTTCCACACGGTCTCGCCGTGGCGGGTGAAATAGACCTTGTGCGCCGCCTTGGCCAGCCTGTGATCCCGCAGGGTGACAGTGCTGCCCTCGTTGATGTCCAGCCGGGTCAGCTCGGCATCCGGGTAGGGGAGAACCCGCTGCGTGCCGTCGGCAGCTTCCAGCAGGACATCACAGAGCACGGGCTGGCCCTCGGGCAGCTCCTCGCAGCCATAAAGCTGCTCCTCAATGCGCAGAACGCGGTAGTTTTTTTCTTCCATCCTCTTCGACCTCTTTCGGGCAGATTGTTTCTTACATTATAAAACGGCAGCGGGGCCCCGTCAACGCTTGACAGCCCCGTGTGCCGCCTGATAAACTAGGCGCAAGGGATAAAAACGCCAAAAGGAGAGAAAAAGTTGAACATTACAGAACTGCGGTATCTCGTCGCCATCATGGAATGCGGATCTGTGAGTGCGGCGGCAAAGCGGCTGTATGCCGCTCAGCCCAACGTGAGCAAGGCGCTGAAAAATCTGGAAGAAGAATACCATCTCCGCATTTTTGAGCGGTCATCCACCGGCATGATCCCCACGGAGCAGGGGCGGCACTTCATCGAGCAGGCCGAGCGGGTGCTGCGGGAGGTGGACCGGCTGGACCGGAGCGTGCAGGAGGAGCAGGAGCGCTGCGCCGAACTGCGGGTAATGATCCCCCACGCCACCTATGCCTCCTATGCGGCGGTGGATTATCTGGAGCAGGCAGCATCCATTGAGCGGCTCCACATCCACATCCGGGAGGGCGGCTCCATGGAGGCACTGGATCATGTCCTGCGGCAGGGGTATCATCTGGCTCTGCTGCGGTACGCCGTGGAGGATGACGAGCACTATACCCATTACTGCGCCCGGCGGGGCCTGAAAATGGAACCCATTATGGATTTTGAATACAGTCTGCTGACCAACCGGGACGGCCCGCTGGCCCGGAAGGCGATCCGCGACCTGTCTGAGCTGGACAAGTATATGGAGATCCTCCACGATGATTTCCAACTGCCCGGCGAGGAGGGCGGTGACGGTGTGCGCTGGCATGTCAACCCGGAGCGCCGCATCCATGTGTATGAGCGGTGCAGCCAGTTCTCGATCCTGCAGCGGCTGCCCACGGCCTACATGTGGGCATCGCCCATGCCCCGCAGGGCACTGGAGCAGTACCATTTGGTGCTGAAGAAGTGCCCGGCCCAGCGCCAGCAGATGCGGGATGTGCTGGTCTACCCGGACAAGGGCCGCCTGCGCCCCGAGGAGCAGGCCTTTGTGGATCTGCTCCACAAGGAAGCGGCTTCCACCGTGAAATAAAGGGGCTTTCCGGCTAAGGCACGGCAAAGGTTGCTTCCTTTGAAATTGACAGAAAAACCAATAAATGGATGCAAAACCGGGCGAAAATAAACGCCCGGTTTTATTTTTGCTGATAAATGGTCAAAAAATAAACGGAAAAGCGGCAAAAATTCTTTGCAGCTATATGGGAAACTATATGGCCCCATGCCGGAAAGATATTTCTCCGCTGGAAAAAAGTGTGCTACAATGAGGCCAGAAAAGAGCCCCGGGTATGCGGCAGAATGGGGCCGCGGCCGGCAGGGGCAAAAAGGAGGTTTCTGGTATGATTAGTTTCCTGCTCTGTCTTGCGATCCTGGTAGGCGGATACTTCGTCTATGGCAAGATCGTGGACAATACCTTCGGCCCGGACGACCGTGAAACGCCTGCTGTGCGCATCAACGACGGCGTGGACTACGTTGTGATGCCCCAGTGGAAGCTGTTCCTCGTCCAGCTGCTGAACATTGCGGGCCTTGGCCCCATCTTTGGTGCCATGCAGGGCGCTCTGTGGGGCCCCGTGGTGTTCCTGTGGATCACCTTCGGCACCATCTTTGCCGGTGGTGTGCATGACTACTTCTCCGGTATGATGAGTGAGCGCAACGACGGTGCTTCCATCGCAGAGATCACCGGCAAATACTTAGGCCCCGTGATGCAGAACGTGATGCGTGTGTTTTCTGTTGTGCTGCTGATCATGGTGGGCACCGTGTTCGCCGTCGGCCCTGCCGGTCTGATCGTTGAGCTGTGCAGCCAGAGCGGTGTATCCGGCGTGATGACTTCGCTGCTGTTCTGGCTGGTCATCATTCTGACCTACTACTTCATCGCGACCTTTATCTCCATCGATGCGGTCATCGGCAAGATCTACCCCGTGTTCGGCATCTGCCTCATCATCATGGCCATCGGTGTCATCTTTGGCATCTTCACCAACCCGGCTTATACCATCCCTGAGATCTGGGATCACTTCGGCAGCATGCACCCGTCGGGCACGCCCATCTGGAGCTTCATGTTCATCACGGTTGCCTGCGGCGCGATCTCCGGCTTCCACTCCACCCAGTCGCCTCTGATGGCCCGCTGCATGAAGAGTGAGAAGCAGGGCCACTTCGTGTTCTACGGTGCCATGGTCTGCGAGGGTGTCATTGCCCTGATCTGGGCCGCTGCAGGCTGCTCTCTGTACGAGGTTACCGATGGCCTGAACACCGGTCTGGCCCAGGCACTGGCAATGGGTCAGTCCAAGGCCATCTATGATGTCTGCTCCAAGACCATGGGCGGCGTGGGCATCGCACTGGCCATGATCGGCGTGGTCGTCTGCCCCATCACCTCCGGCGATACCGCCTTCCGTTCCGCCCGCCTGACCCTGGCCGACTGGTTCAAGATTGATCAGGACAGCTACGGCAACCGCCTGAAGCTCTGCATCCCTGTGCTGGGCGTGGGCGCTTTCCTGGGCATCGGCAACGCGCTGGGCTTCATCAACTACACTGTGATCTGGCGCTACTTCAGCTGGACCAACCAGACGCTGGCCATGATCGTTCTGTGGGCCGCTTCCATGTACCTGTTCAAGGAGAAGAAGAACTACTGGATCACCGCAGTGCCCGCTACCTTTATGAGCGCTGTGTCCGCTACTTACTTCGTGCTGGCTCCCGAGTGCCTGGGCGGCTTGCTGAACCATAAGACTGCTGAGGGCGCTATCGTCTATAACACCGCAGTTGCTTACCCGGTTGGCATCCTCTTTGCGATCGCCATGCTGGCGCTGTTCCTCTATGCAACCAAAAAGCAGACGGTGAAAAAGACTGCATAATTGACATTTCCCCCTCTTCAACCTTCTCAATACCCATTCACAACCGCAAAAACCGCCTGCCGGGCCGTCCGGCAGGCGGCTTTTGCTTGTGCAGAGAAACAACGAATTGCGGCAAAAAGAACAGGAATGCAGACAAGATGCACAAAAATATACTAAAAAGTTTGGCAGGGTGCACTAAAAACGAAAAAACACCCGCTGAAACGATTTCGGCAAAGAAGTTTTGCCGAGGATACGTTAAAAAATATTTGCCGGGATTCCCGGGAACGGCTGACTTATATAGTTTTTGATATAAGGGCCATTCTGGAAGGATATTACCAGATTTATGAAGATTGTGTTAACATAGGGCTAAGGAATGGCCGTGACGGGGCAGAATGGGGCTCCGGGCACGGACGATAAAAGGAGGTTTCTGGTATGATTAGTTTCTTACTCTGTCTGGCGCTCCTGATCATCGGCTACTTTGTCTATGGCAAGATCGTTGACAATACGTTCGGACCGGACGACCGCGAAACTCCTGCTGTGCGCATCAACGATGGCGTTGACTACGTTGTGATGCCCCAGTGGAAGCTGTTCCTCGTCCAGCTGCTGAACATCGCAGGTCTGGGACCCATCTTTGGTGCACTGCAGGGTGCTCTGTGGGGCCCCGTGGTGTTCCTGTGGATCACCTTCGGCACCATCTTTGCCGGCGGCGTGCATGACTACTTCTCCGGCATGATGAGCGAGCGCAACGACGGCGCTTCCATCGCTGAGGTCACCGGCCGCTATCTGGGCCCCGTGATGCAGAACATCATGCGTGTGTTCTCTGTGGTGCTGCTGATCATGGTCGGTACCGTGTTCGCAGTGGGTCCCGCAGGCCTGATCGTGACCCTGTGCAAGAACGGCGGTATGTCCGGTCTGCTGACCACCACCTTGTTCTGGCTGATCATCATTCTGGCCTACTACTTCATCGCAACCTTTATTTCCATCGATGCCATCATCGGTAAGATCTACCCCCTGTTCGGCATCTGCCTGATCATCATGGCAGTGGGCGTTATCTTTGGTATTTTCACCAACCCCGCCTACACCATCCCCGAGATCTGGGCAAACTTCAGCAATATGCACCCCTCCAACACCCCCATCTGGAGCTTCATGTTCATCACCGTTGCCTGTGGTGCTATCTCCGGCTTCCACTCCACCCAGTCGCCTCTGATGGCTCGCTGCATGAAGAGTGAGAAGCAGGGCCACTTCGTGTTCTACGGCGCAATGGTCTGCGAGGGCGTTATCGCTCTGATCTGGGCCGCTGCCGGCTGCGCACTGTACACCATCACCGACGGCAAGATGGTCGGTCTGGCCGAGGCTCTGGCTGCCGGTCAGTCTGCCGCTATCTACGACGTCTGCCTCAAGACCATGGGTAAGGTTGGCGTGGCACTGGCTATGATCGGTGTCGTTATCTGCCCCATCACCTCTGGTGATACCGCGTTCCGTTCCGCTCGTCTGACCTTGTCCGACTGGCTCAAGATCGATCAGGACAGCTACGTAAACCGCCTGAAGCTCTGCGTTCCCGTTCTGGGCGTGGGCGCATTCCTGGGCATCGGCAATGCACTGGGCTTCATCGACTACACCGTCATCTGGCGTTACTTCAGCTGGACCAACCAGACGCTGGCTATGATCGTTCTGTGGGCTGCTTCCATGTACCTGTTCAAGGAGAAGAAGAACTTCTGGATCACCGCAGTGCCCGCTACCTTTATGAGCGCTGTGTCCTGCACCTACTTCGTGCTGGCTCCTGAGTGCCTGGGCAAGATGATCAACACCTATGCAGACGGCAAGCTGGTGGCTTACAACACCGCAGTTGCATATCCCATCGGCATCGTCTTCGCAATTGCTATGCTGGCGCTGTTCATCCATGCAACCAAGAAGAACACCGAGAAGAAAGCCGCATAACCCATTCATAGCGGCAATTTCTCAGTAAAACAAACCGGCCGCTGTCAGCTCAGCGGCCGGTTTCCTGTTTTTGGCTAAGAGTGCGGGCTGGGCCTTGCATTTTCTTTGCCGGAGTGGGAAAATGGGTACAAACAAAAACGCAAAAGAGGGATGAACGTTATGCTCTTCAAACCTGCACAATTGGGCCTTGCCAGGCTCGACCCCGCCGAGTTGGTGGCTGATCGGAAAGCCTGCAAAAAGATCGGCCCCTGCGGCGTGGGCAAAAAAGCCCTGTATCTGAACAGCTTTTACATCGACCGCCGCTACTACCTGCCCTACACCAGCATCACCCGCGTGTTCAAGCGGGTGGCCATGAGTGCGGGCGGCTTTACCGGCAAGGGAATGTTTGCCTCCATGGCTTACCTTGTGGTGGAGTACGACGGCGGCAAACAGAAGCAGTGCAACTTCAAGGACGAGCGGGACGTGGATGCCCTGCTGGAGCTGCTGGCAAAGCAGCAGCCCCAGATCCGGCTGCTGAGTGCCGCCGGGGAGCAGGCGTTGCAGAAAAAGGCTGAGGAAAAGGCCGCCCGCAAGCTGCCGGAGCTGTCTGACGATGCCAAACACACCGTGACGGTCCTGCGCAGGGCAAAGGAGTATCTGGACGCAAAGCCCGAGCTTTCCAATGAGCTCAGTGCTGCCCAGCGCCGCAAGCGCGCCCAGCTCAAGAGCAAGCCGGTCTACCGCTATGTGGCCCTTGCCATCTTCCTGTTCGGCACTGCCGCCGCGGCCTACGGCCTGTACGCGGTGTTCACCCACACCGGCAGCTACGGCGTGTACTTTGCACTGTTCGGCTTTGCAGCCATCTTCCTCTTTTCCAGCTACAACATGCTGCCCACTGCGCACAATAACAACAGCGCCATTATGAAGCGGGCCGATCAGGCCGATGCCGCCATGGCGGAGTATGTGAAGCACTACCCCAACGGCAGCTTCCCGGTGCCCAGCTGTTACGCCCATCCGATCGTCCTCAAGCGGATGATCGATGCCGTGGAGGAAGGTCAGGCCGTGACCACCGCCGAGGCACTGGATGCCGTCAAGGCCCGCCTGCAGGCTGTCAATGCGGATGTGCAGGTGGAGCAGGAGGAGTACGACGAGATCGTCGCCATCAAAGCACTGTTCCTGAACCACGATTATCAGTAAAACTGACCCTCTCTGTCATCGCTGTGCACTGCCACGCTTTGATGGAGAGGGTTTTTCTTGCCTTGTGTGGCGCTTCGTCTTATAATGAGCACAGAGAGTATTTTTGGAAAAAACAGGAGGCTCCCTATGGATATGGTCACATTGGGGCGCACCGGCATCATCGTGAACAAAAACGGCTTTGGTGCCCTGCCCATCCAGCGCATTTCCCAGGAGGACGCAGTCTTTCTGGCCCGCAAGGCTTACAAGGCGGGCATCCGCTTCTTTGATACCGCCCGCGCCTACACCGACAGCGAGGTGAAGCTGGGCGAAGCCTTTGACGGCATCCGCTCCGAGGTCTACATCGCCACCAAGACCGCCGCCCAGAACGCGGAGGAGTTCTGGAAGGACCTGCACACTTCCCTGAACAATCTGCGCACCGACTATGTGGACATCTACCAGTTCCACAACCCGTCCTTCTGCCCCAAGCCCGGTGACGGCTCCGGCCTGTACGAAGCCGCGCTGGAGGCCAGGGAAAAGGGGATGATCCGACACATCGGCATCACCAACCACCGCCTGTCCGTGGCCAAGGAAGCCATTGAGAGCGGCCTGTACGAGACTCTGCAGTTTCCGTTCAGCTATATTTCCGGTGAGCAGGAGCTGGAGTTGGTGCAGCTGTGCAAGGAGCACGAGATGGGCTTTATCGCCATGAAGGGTCTGTCCGGCGGTCTCATTACCAACAGCGCCGCCGCCTATGCCTTTGAAGCGCAGTTCGAGGGCGTTCTGCCCATCTGGGGCGTTCAGCGGGAAAAGGAGCTGGACGAGTTCCTCTCCTACATTGATAACCCGCCCCGGATGGACGCAGAGCTGTCTGCGGTCATTTCCCACGACCGGGAGGAGCTGTGCGGTGAGTTCTGCCGTGGCTGCGGTTACTGTATGCCCTGCCCGGCTGGCATCGAGATCAACAACTGCGCCCGCATGAGCCTGCTGCTCCGGCGCTCGCCCTCGGCAGAGCATCTGAGCCCTGCCGGTCAGGCCAAAATGAAGAAGATCGAGGGCTGCCTGCACTGCAACCAGTGCAAGGCCAAGTGCCCTTACGGGCTGGATACGCCCGCCCTGCTGGCCCGCAACTATGAGGACTACAAGCGGGTCCTGGCCGGGGAAGTCAAGGTGTAACAGAAAAAACAAAAAAGATGGATGCCGCACGACATCCATCTTTTTTGTTTTACAGCGAAGAGGGGATCGGCTCCCGGAAGATCTTCATGGCCTGCTTGTAGCAGTGGATGAAATAGAGGATCTCCGCAATGGCGGTTAGAGCCCAGGAGCAGGGGTAGAGCAGGTAGAGCGAGGGGATGGTGTGGAAGTGGGCGAAGATGGTGTATACCCAGATCACCCGGAACACACAGGAACCCATGATGACGATGACAGTGGGCACCACGGTCTTGCCCAGACCGCGGGAAGCGGCGATGGTGCAGTCCATAAAGGCGGAAATGCAGTAGGCCAGCGCCATGACACCCACACGCTTCATACCGGCATCAATAACGGCGCTCTCGGTGGTGAAAAGGGCAAGGAACTGCCGCCCGAACAGGAACAGGCCGCCGCCCAGCGCCAGACCCACACCAAAGGAGTAGGCCAGCGAGATGAAGTAGCTCTTCTTGACACGGTCAGGCTTGCCTGCGCCGTAGTTCTGGCTCATAAAGCTGGCACAGGCCATGTAGAAGGCAGCCATGCAGTCGTAGATGAGCGGGTCAGCGTTTGCGGCGGCGCTGTTGCCCTTGACCATGAGGGAATCAAAGGAGTTGACACCGGCCTGGATGAACAGGTTGGCGATGGCGAAAATGGCGTTCTGGAACCCGGCGGGCAGGCCCAGCGCCAGAATGCTTTTGGTCATGGCGGGATCGAGCTTTGCTTCCTTGAAATGGAGGGCGTAGCAGTCCTGCACCCTGGTCAGGGCGTGGAGGATGAGCCCGGCAGAAACACACTGGGAAATGGCACTGGCCAGCGCAACGCCTGCCACGTCCAGGTTGCAGACGATGACAAAAAACAGATTCAGAAGGATATTCAGCACACCGGCAAAGCTCAGGATGTACAGCGGCTTTTTGGTCTCACCGATGGCGCTGAACACGGCGTTGCCGAAATTGTACAGAGCCATTGCCGGCATACCTAGAAAATACACCCGCAGGTAGAGGATCGCACCCGGCAGCAGGTCCTCCTTGGTGTTCAGCAGCCGCAGCATGGCAGGGGAGCCCAGCAGGCCCACAACCAGCAGGATCACGCCTGCGATCAGGCTGATGATCAGGGCCGAGTGGACGGTGTCGTGGACATCATTCGGGTGTCTGGCTCCGTAGAAGCGGGCCACCAGCACGTTGATGCCGTTGCCCAGGCCGATGAGAAAGCCGGTGAACAGCGTGACAAAGATGCTGGTGGAGCCCACCGCGCCAAGCGCTGTGGAGCCCGCAAACCGCCCCACCACGGCCACGTCCGACATGTTGAATAAGACCTGCAGCAGATTGGATAATGCCAGCGGCAGGCTGACCAGAAGGATCTGCTTTGCCAGAGGGCCTTCTGTCAGGGATCTTGTGCTAGATTTCATGTTCTCTTTTTTCCTTTTCCAGTCCTAAACCGTGCCCGCGCACACCGGGGCACAACACCTATTATAAGAGATGCGCACACTTTTGCAAGATGAATCTCTCAAAAAGGAAGAACAGAATGCATCGGCGTCTTGCTGGCGCGGGATCGGGCACGGAATCTGGATACAGAGCCGCCAGACGGCTTGATTTTTGCCTCCGGCTGTGCTATACTACATTACACTGGTTTGCCAGTAATGTGCGATCGTAGCTCAGCTGGATAGAGCGTTCGGCTCCGACCCGGAAGGCCAGAGGTTCGAATCCTCCCGGTCGCACCAAACAAAGAAAATCCGAATCTTTTCTCGATGGGAGGAAAGGTTCGGATTTTTTGTTATCTTTGGAAATGGGAGTGCCGCAGCTCCTCAGCCACCTTTCCGGTTTCGCTGCCAGATGCGGTATAGGCCGTCCGTGATCAGATACTCCCGGTATTCGATCGGCGTGCGGCAGGCCTCCCGGATGGTGCGGGGCAGGTTGCCGGTGGCATAAAAGCGGATATCCGGGCCAAGCTCTGCCTGAAAGCGCTCGGCCAGCCCGTCCAGCAGCCCGGCGGTGCCCAGCACAAAACCGTTCTGTAAGCAGGCAGAGGTGTTCTTACCCAAGATCGAGGAGGAAGCTGGAGCGGAGAGGTCGATCTGGGGCAGCTGGGCAGTTTTTTGCACCAGTGCGGAAAGGGAGAGCTGCGGCCCGGGCAGGATGACACCGCCCACCAGTTCCTGTTTGCCGTTGACTGCCATGATGGAGATGGCGGTATCTGCCGAGATGACCGCCAGCGGTCCGGGCCCCTCTTCCAGTGCGGCCACAGCACCGCATAGCAGCTCTGCGCCCAGCTGGGCCGGGTTGTCCAGCCGCAGCTTGATGCCGCTTTTCAGGCCGGGGCCAACGGTCAGGAAGCGGGCAGAGCAGAACATCCGCAGTGCACCCAATACCCGGCCTGTCAGTGCGGGCACCACACTGCCCAGAATGCCGCCCTCGATCCGCTCGGGGGCAACCTGATATAAGGAGAGCAGATTCAGCAGGTTCATGGCGTATTCGTCCACCGTTGCGGCCGGGCTGGAATGCAGCCGCCCGCTGAACTGCAGGGTGTCGTGTTCGTAGCCGGCAATCGTGATGTGTGTGTTGCCGATGTTGACCGTAAGGATCATGGTTGGGGTCTCCTCCGCTTTATAATGTAATTATATAATATAACACCGCCCCGGAAACTGCAAGGGCTCTCTCCTTGGCAAAGGGGAGACGAAATGGCCGTGGCCATTTCGGAGGGGTTCAAAACCTGCCCGGAAGCACTCCTTTTGCGAAATATAGAAAAAACTCAAAAAAGATGCAAAAAAGTGTTGACAGAAGGCCGGGGATGTGGTATTATACTTGAGCGCCAAGGGCCGCCGGAAAGAATGACTTCTGAAAGCGGC
>OAUV01001051.1_pt1 | contig 18918 bp, 15 predicted proteins | sample 1516841 | NCBI WGS metagenome assembly OAUV01 (sample SAMEA2580044, study PRJEB22360) | human gut metagenome | biome: human gut; feature: human-associated habitat; material: faeces | place: Denmark | collected 2008/2010 | reverse complement strand
TACAGGCAAACATTATATTCTTCAGAAAATGAACAAGAGTATTTTTACCAAACCTGTGGAACTGATGGAGAATGTCAGCGGTGTTACTGCCTGGCTGAAGAAAAAGATTCAGGAAAACGGTGGAGATGTGGAGAGAGAGACTCTGAATCTTGTGATGACAAAGGATGGACTTCCTTATTATGTAGATGAGGACGGAGAATACTGGAGAGTATATTTATTCATTGAAAATGCCACATGCTATGATATGGTAAAAGATGAGAATGATTTTTACCAGAGTGCGGTTGCTTTCGGGCATTTTCAGAGGCTGCTTGCAGACTATCCGGCAGAAACTCTTCATGAGACCATCGTAAATTTTCACAACACGGTGGACAGACTGAATAAGTTTAAAACTGCTGTGGAAAAAGATATATGTCACAGAGCAGCAGATGTGGAAAAAGAGATTCAGTTTGTGCTGGACCGCACAGAACTGGCACATGTTCTGTGCGATATGCAGGAACAGGGAAAACTGCCGTTACGTGTTACACATAATGATACCAAGCTGAATAATATTATGATCGATAATGCAACGGGAAAAGCTGTCTGTGTGATTGACCTTGATACCGTAATGCCGGGACTGTCCGTGAATGATTTCGGTGATTCTATCCGTTTTGGCGCAAGTACCGGAGCTGAGGATGAGAAAGACCTGACGAAAGTGTCCTGTGATCTTCACCTTTATGAAGTTTATGTCAAGGGATTCATCGAAGGCTGTGGCGGTGCACTGACTGAAACAGAACTGGATATGCTTCCCATGGGAGCAATCCTTATGACCTTTGAATGTGGAATGCGTTTCCTGACAGATTATCTGGAGGGAGATCATTATTTCAAGATCCACAGAGAGGGACATAATCTGGATCGCAGCAGAACACAGTTTAAATTGGTAAAAGACATGGAAGAAAAACTTTCCCGGATGAAGGAGATTGTAAATAAGTATAAATAACATTACATATGTATATAGACTTGCTTTTATGAACTGATTCAGATAGAATTATCCTGTGAGGATATGAGAGAAATCATATTTTCGCAGGATTTTCTGCAATACATGATATCAGGTAAAGGTATTTTACAGTTCCATATATAGGGTGCTGTAAAATACAGAGGTAAAGTCTGCAGATATGAAACAGGATATCGCAGAATTTTACAGATTACACTCAGAATTATCAAGGATATTTCTGATGCTGTGAACTAATATAGGTATTGTTGAAAGAGAAAAACAACAGAAATTGCAGAAAACAGGTATTGTAGCAGGATGACCGTGCAGGAATGATAAGAAAATTCGAAAGAATGTACGGCGCGGAATTTTACCATAATTAAACCATGTTGTGGATGGACAGATGATTGATCTGTCTGATGGTAAAAAAACTGACTACAAGAACTATGAACAGCAGGCAGACAGGTTAGGAGGAAGTATTATGGCAATTTTAGTTACAGGTGGAGCAGGTTATATTGGAAGCCATACAGTTGTAGAATTGCAGAACGCAGGATATGATGTTGTAGTTCTGGATAACTTAAGCAATGCAAGTGAGAAATCTCTGGAAAGAGTTTCCAAGATCACAGGCAAACCAGTGAAATTCTACAAAGCAGACATCCTGGACCGCGATGCTCTAAATGAAGTTTTTGATAAAGAAGATATTGATTCCTGTATTCATTTCGCAGGTCTGAAAGCAGTTGGAGAATCCGTTGCCAAACCCTGGGAATATTACGAAAATAACATTGCAGGAACCTTAACACTGGTAGATGTCATGAGAAAACATAATGTAAAGAACATTATCTTCTCCTCATCTGCAACTGTATACGGAGACCCGGCAATTATCCCGATCACAGAAGAGTGCCCGAAAGGACAGTGCACAAATCCATATGGATGGACAAAATCCATGCTTGAGCAGATCCTGACAGACATTCAGAAAGCAGATCCGGAATGGAACGTAGTTCTTCTCCGTTACTTTAACCCGATCGGTGCTCACAAGAGCGGAACTATCGGAGAGAATCCAAACGGAATCCCGAACAACCTGATGCCATATATCACACAGGTTGCAGTAGGTAAACTGAAAGAACTTGGGGTATTCGGAAATGATTATGATACTCCGGACGGAACTGGTGTGAGAGATTACATTCACGTAGTTGACCTTGCAAAAGGACATGTAAAAGCTCTTAAGAAAATCGAAGATAATTCCGGATTAAGTATCTACAACCTTGGTACAGGAAAAGGCTACAGTGTTCTTGATATTGTGAAGAATTTTGAAGCTGCTACAGGTGTTAAAATTCCATATGTGATCAAGCCACGTCGTCCAGGCGATATCGCAACATGCTATTCCGATGCCTCCAAAGCAGAGAGAGAACTTGGATGGAAAGCAGAGAACGGAATCAAAGAAATGTGCGCAGATTCCTGGAGATGGCAGTCCAATAACCCGAATGGTTATGAAGAATAATTAATTAAATCAAGCGAATGCAGGTGTATTTAGCAACTTGCCTGCGGAAAATTAATATCCCCCACACATGGAAAGAATGTTCATGTGTGGGGGATATTTTGCATATAAGTATGAAAGTTACAAATTAAGTTCTTTCAGTAATTCTTCCTGAGAAATAAATTCATGACAGTCAGGATTGTTTTCAATTTCTTTTAACATCATTAAATCTACTTCATCAGGTTCTACTTCTTCAATATTTGCAAACAAATCAGGAGCTGTAAAATGTTTTTGAATGATATGCCAGAAGATATCAGCATCCTTATCGCTCATAATGGATACAGCACCTATAATACGTTCTTTGACAGCTGTCATAAAATCACACTCCTTTATATATCTGTCCACGATTACCAATAAGTCTGATAACAATAATGTTTTCGATATTATCAAAAATTATACGATAATCTCCTACGCGTAAACGATAACCAATTTTGCCTTGTAATGTTTTTACATCTCCCTTAGGTAAGTTAGAAATTGCGTTAATAATACGCCTTTGAGTTGTAACATCTTGTTTTTTCAAAAACTTAAGGGCTTGTTTTGAATATTCGATTTCCAGTTTTACCACTCCTTTACGAAATTATTATAGAATTTTCTATTTGTTATCTTTCGTAAAGCAGAAATGTATTCTGGTATGTTTAATATAGCATATAAAAATATTGGAAGCAACTTTAATCACTGGATTGTCAGAGTATTTTTTACTGGCTATAATAGACAGGGAAAATATTATATTATTGTCAAAGAAAGGACAGGATACACATGAAGGTAGCAGCAATCCAGATGCCAACAGTAAAAGATAAAATGCAGAATATCCGTACCGCAGGCACTTATATGAAAAAAATAAAAGCAGAACAACCGGACTTCGTAATCCTCCCGGAAATGTTCTGCTGTCCATATCAGACCGAGAATTTCCCAATTTATGCAGAAAAAGAAGGTGGTCCATCGTGGCAGGCGATGTCTGATTATGCAGGGAAATACCATATTTATCTGATTGCAGGTTCCATGCCGGAAGTCGATGAGGCAGGAAATGTTTACAATACTTCTTATATTTTTGACAGAGACGGAAAGCAGATCGGCAAACACAGAAAAGCTCACCTCTTCGATATCAATGTAAAAAACGGCCAGTACTTCAAAGAATCCGATACTCTGACTTCGGGAGATCATGCCACAGTATTTGATACTGAATTTGGGAAAATGGGTGTCATGATCTGCTACGACATCCGCTTCCCGGAGTTTGCCCGCACAATGGCACTGGACGGTGCAAGGATGATCTTCGTCCCTGCAGCATTTAATATGACTACAGGCCCTGCACATTGGGAACTGACTTTTCGCGCAAGAGCCCTTGACAATCAGATATATATGCTTGGATGTGCTCCTGCCAGAGATACACAGGCAGGATACATTTCCTGGGGACATTCTATTGTAACAGATCCTTGGGGCCAGGTTATGAAACAGTTGGATGAGAAAGAAGGCATTTTAATAGAAGAAATAGATTTGGACCGGGAAGACCAGATCAGAGAACAGCTTCCGTTATTAAAACACCGCAAATCTGAAATGTACCATTTATAAGAGAACACATTTTTTTCGCAAACCGACCATAAATCAAACACATTTATCAGATATAGTAATACCATCAACAAAAACAAAAGAAACAGAGAGAATTCAAAATAGAAAGAACAGAGAGGTATTACTATGAAATATAAACATCTGGCAATGATTATGGGAGTTATGATAACAGCAACATCTGTGGGATCTACGGCAACAGTATTTGCAGAAGAGAGCAAGACAGAAAGTACTCAGGATGCAGGTGACACTACAGAGGATACAGCAGAAGCATCTGATGCGAAAACAGACGACAGCAAAGAAGAAACAAACGAAAATGAAATTCTCGGAGAAGTAAAATCCGTAGAAGATGGAAAAATCACCATCGCAGTAGGAACCAGAAAAGAAATGGGCCAGCCAGGTGAACAGCCCCAGGGCGGAGAGAACGGAGAAGCTCCGGAAAAACCGGAAGGAGATGACTCAAAAGCAGACGGTGCTGAAGAAACAGACAGCGAAGCTACAGAAGATACCAGTGAAGATAAAACTACTGATGCAGAGGAAAACGCAGAAACTACAGATGGCGAAGATGAAACATCCGCTGATAACACAGACAAAGATGAAGTTCCAGATGGTAACGGTGATGGCTAGGGAGCTCCGGACGGAGAAGCACCATCTATGTTAGACCTGACAGGTGAAGAACAGGAAATCACAGTTACAGACAGCACAGTGATTACGAAACAGACCATGGGCGGCGGTCAGGGAGCACCTGGTGGAGAAGCCCTGGAGAAACCAGACGGAGAATCATCTGACAGTGACAATACAGACAGCGAAGCCCCGGAAAAACCAGAGGGAGAAGCCCCAGATGGCCAGGGAGCACCAGACGGCGCAGGTCAGACGGAAGAGATTACATTAGATGACATCAAAGAGGGCGACGTAGTAGCTATCACATTAGATGATGACGGAAACGCAGCAACTATCACTGTTCAGTCCATGGATATGGGAGGCGGACAGGGAGGACCTGGCGGACAGGCTTCCGGTGTGGACAGCTATGATACAGTAAATGAATACAGCTCAGATGAAACAGTTTCCGATACCTCTCTGGAATCTACAGGAACAGACGAAAACGCAGCACTTATTTCCAATGGTGCAGAGGTTACCTTCAGCAATGACGCAATCTCAAGAACATCTTCCGACAGCCAGGGCGGTGATAACTCCAGCTTCTATGGTGTAGGAGCAGCAGTTCTTGCCACAGACGGAACTGCATATGTCAAAGATAGTACAGTAACCACAGACAGCAAAGGCGGTGCAGGACTCTTTGCATACGGTGACGGAACTGTATATGTAGCAGATACAGATATCACCACACAGCAGGATACTTCAGGTGGAATCCACGCAGCAGGCGGCGGAAAACTTTACGCATGGGATTTGAACGTTGAAACTAACGGCGAATCTTCCGCAGCAATCCGCAGTGACAGAGGCGGCGGAACAATGGTAGTGGACGGAGGTACTTATACTTCTAATGGTGTAGGTTCCCCTGCGGTTTACTGTACAGCAGATATCGCAGTCAACAACGCAGAACTGACAGCAAATGGTTCAGAAGCAGTCTGCATCGAGGGATTAAACTCTCTGAGACTCTATAACAGCAATCTGACCGGAAATATGAGTGATGATGATCAGAATGATACTACATGGACAGTCATTCTCTACCAGAGCATGTCCGGTGATTCTGAAGTAGGTAACAGTACATTCCAGATGGATGGTGGAACGATTACATCCAAGAATGGCGGCTTATTCTATACAACAAACACAGAATGTACTATCACATTAAAGGACGTAGACATCACATACAATGATGACAATGAATTCTTCCTGCAGTGCACAGGAAACAACAACCAGCGTGGATGGGGACAGAGTGGTGCAAACGGATCTGACTGTAACTTCACAGCAGACAGCCAGGATATGAAAGGGAATGTAATCTGGGATTCCATCAGTGACCTTGATTTCTACATGATCAACGGCAGCACACTGGAAGGTGCGTTTGTCAATGATGAATCCAACGCAGGAAACGGTGGAGACGGATATTGCAACGTAGTGATTGACAAAGATTCCACATGGACAGTAACCGGTGACAGCACCATCACATCCCTTTCAAACGCAGGAACCATCACAGATGCAGACGGCAAAACAGTTTCCATCGTAGGTACAGACGGAACAACTTATGTGGAGGGTGACAGTGACTACACAATCACAGTAGGCTCCTATCAGGACAGCGCAGATACATCTGCATCTACTACAGTCGATGACTGGTCCAACTATGAGGTGGAAAGACCGGAATCTCTGTAAAGTAAAATTCAAGTAAAATGAGAAAAAACTCATTTCTAATGCATGAATAAGGCAGAAACAGATAATTAAGACAACAGCAATAAAATCAAAATGTAAAAAAATCACGGCGAACAGTCGTGATTTTTTTATGCGCATTTAACATTTATTTGCCAAAAATAAGATTGTTAGTAATGCTAAAAAGTTTTTATAATAATGCCAGTGGTCAAAAGCAAAATGTCGATGGACAATGCAATGACAATAAAAGCTCAAATAGAGGAGAGAGATATCAATATGCAGAACAATCTTGCATCAATGATAAAAGAAAAAAAGCTGTTTCTTCTGGATATTGACGGAACCGTTGCGCTGGGAAGTAAACTTCTTCCGGGTGCGGCAGACTTTCTTCAGACAGTAAAAGAAAACGGTGGGATTTTCCGCTTTCTGACTAATAACTCATCCAAAGCAGCCAGTGATTATGTGGAGCAGTTTCATGGCTGGGGAATTGAAACGACGGAAGAGGAATTTATCACTGCCGGAACTTATGCCAGAGATTTCATGAAGAAATATTACGGAAACGAAAAAATTCTGGTGGCAGCTACTGAAACCTACTGTAGCGAACTGCGAAAAGCAGGTCTGAACATCACAGATCAGGCAGGGGATGACGTAGACTGCGTACTCTGCGCTTACGATACAGAACTCACCTACGAGAAACTGGTTCAGGTCTGTAAACAGCTCACAGAGACAAAGGTTCCCTGGTTTGCAACAAATCCGGATCTGCGTTGTCCGATTGACTTCGGGATGGTACCGGACTGTGGTTCCATCTGTCGGATGATCACAGCGTCCGTTGGCAGAGAACCGGAATACATCGGCAAACCGGCCCCCGGAATGGTATACGCCTGTCTGGAAGAAACAGGATGTACCCCAAAACAGACCCTGCTCATCGGCGACAGAATCTACACAGACATGGAATGCGGAAAACGCGCAGGAGTTGACAGTTGTCTGGTACTGACAGGAGAGGCCAGTGCAGAAGAATGGAAAAACGGCTTCCGGTGTCAGTCATTAGGAAAGCTTGCCGGATATTTTTCGTAAAAATATCTATTGTAAAAGCAGGAGAGGAAAGGAAATTAAATGTCGGAAATCATATTAAGAGACATCTGCAAAAGCTACGAAAACGGCTTTCAGGCAGTCAAAAATTTTAACCTGGAAATAGAAAAAGGTGAGCTGGTCGTATTTGTTGGCCCGTCCGGATGCGGAAAATCTACTACGCTCCGAATGATCGCCGGACTGGAAGACATTAGCGACGGCGAATTATGGATCGGGGACAAACTGGTCAACTATCTGGAGCCAAAAGAACGTGACCTGGCAATGGTTTTCCAGAGCTACGCGCTCTATCCACAGATGAATATTTATGATAACATCGCTTTTTCTTTGCAGGTAAGAAAAGTGCCGAAAAAAGAAATTGATAAAAGAGTTCACCATGTAGCAGAACTTCTGGGGCTGGAAAATCTGCTGAAACAAAGACCAAAGAATCTTTCAGGTGGTCAGCGTCAGCGAGTAGCCATTGGAAATGCTATCATCCGTGAGCCGAAAGTACTCCTCATGGATGAGCCATTATCCAATCTGGATGCCAAACTTCGTACCCAGATGAGAGTAGAACTTGCGGGTATTCACAAAGCACTTGGGAACACCATTATTTACGTCACTCATGATCAGACAGAAGCAATGACTCTGGGAGACAGGATCGTAGTGATGAATCAGGGAGCAGTACAGCAGGCAGATACTCCGCAGAACCTGTATGCTTACCCGGTAAATCGCTTTGTTGCAGGATTCATCGGTTCTCCATCTATGAACTTTATCAAAGGTCTGGCAATGGAGAAGATGGGAATCCCGACATTCTGTACAGAGCAGGACGGAGATATTCCAATCCCTGATTTCCTCTGGAAAATCCTGAAGCGCCAGGGCTATATCGGCAGAAATATTGAACTTGGAATCCGCCCGGAACATTTCCTGGAAAAACCGGCAGGCGCAGATACCAGAGGCGAGTGGAAAATGGAAGTCACAGTCACAGCCAGAGAACTTCTTGGAGCAGAAGTGATTCTCCATTTTAATCACAATGGTCAGGACTGCTGTGCAAAAGTTTCCGGAGACAGCCTGATCGACAAGGGAGACAGCGTGACTCTCTGGATCGATATGGCATATATTTCTGCGTTTGATATGGAAACACAGGAGAATATTACGCTGAAACGTGGAGCGTTTTCATAAATGAAGAGTCTTATCGCTTCTGATATGGCGCTTTTGATTTCTGATACTTGAATGGAAATATAGCAATTGCAGTATTTTATGGAATTGCTATAAGTACAAGATAAATAAGCAAATGGAAGGTGTTTAGGATTATGAAGAAATTAAAAAACACAAGTGCTTACGCATACCTGTTTCCAAGTTTCCTGATTTTTGGAATCTTCTTATTCTATCCGTTTTTTAAGACTTTATACTTAAGTCTTTTTAAAACAAATAAGATGGGACAGGCAAAATTATTTGTAGGACTTGGCAATTACAAAGAATTATTACAGTCATCTTCATTCTGGAACAGTCTGGCAGTTACCCTGATCTTTGTTGTGATCGTAGTTGCAGTCAGTATGATCCTGGGACTTACAACAGCAGTCCTCTGCAACAAAACATTTCCGGGAATCCGTTTTTTCAGTACTGCATATGCACTGCCAATGGCAATCGCATCCAGTTCAGCAGCAATGATCTTCAAGATCATGCTTCATCCATCCGTAGGAATCATCAATAAGATTTTTCATCTGGATATCAACTGGGTCAGTGATCCGAAATACGCACTGATCTGCGTAGCAGTTCTTACTGCATGGCTTAACAGTGGAATCAACTTCCTGTATTTTTCAGCAGGATTAAGTAACATTGATGAAACTATTTATGAACGAGCTTCCGTAGACGGCGCAAGTTCATTCCAGAAATTCTACCGCCTGACACTTCCGGGACTGGCACCAATGATGTTCTACACATTAGTGGTAAACATCATTCAGGCATTCCAGTCATTCGGACAGGTCAAGATTCTGACACAGGGTGGTCCCGGAGAATCCACAAACCTGATAGTGTATTCCATTTACAGAGATGCCTTCTTTAACTATCGTTTCGGAAGTGCAGCAGCCCAGTCAGTGGTACTTTTCCTGATCGTGCTGGTACTTACTCTGGTAATGTTTAAAATTGAGAAAAAAGGAGTGAAATATTAATGTCACAGTTAGGCAGCATCACTGCTGAAAAAGAAAAACAGATGGATCTGGAACGCCAGAGGTTTCAGGAAGTAAAAGCAAAAATGCTGGCGCAGCAGAAATATAAAAGAGCGGCCAGAACTGCCGGACACATTGTCTTAAATATTGTCGTGGCATTAATTGTTCTTCTGCCTCTTTTATATGCAGTAAGTATTGCATTTATGCCATCCGGTGAACTTTTTACTCTGGATATGAATATCCTGCCCAAACATCCGACATTGGAGAATTTCCGACAGGCACTGCAGAAGGTTCCACTGGTTCGTTTTGTAGTAAACTCTTTCCTGGTAGCAGGTCTCATCACTTTCGGACAGATCATTTCCTGTTCACTGGCAGCATTTTCCTTTTCCTTCCTGGACTTCAAAGGAAAAAATGTGCTGTTTATGCTGGTGATGGCAACTATGATGATTCCGGGAGAGGCAACGATTATTTCCAATTACCTGACAGTCAGCGGATGGAACTGGCTGGATTCCTATCAGGTACTGATCGTGCCCTATCTCACATCTGCAATGGGAATCTTTCTGTTCAGACAGTTTTATCTTACATTTCCGATTTCGCTGTATGAATCAGCGAAGATTGACGGCTGCTCCAATCTGCGATTTATCTGGCAGATTCTGATGCCGCTGACAAAATCAGCAATGGGAGCTATGGCAGTGTACACATTTATTAATGCATGGAATATGTACATGTGGCCATTACTTGTGACAGGATCAGACAAGATGCGTACTGTACAGATCGGTATCGGTATGCTGGACAGCGTAGACTCCCAGTCTATTACATTGATGATCGCAGGCGTAGTACTGATTATCCTTCCGTCCATTTCCATATTCATTGCAGGACAGAAGCAGCTGATCCGAGGTATGTTCTCAGGTGCCGTAAAAGGCTGAGAAATAGAGAAAACAAAAACAAACAACATGAAAAGAAAGAGGTAAGTTATGAAGCGTAAACTCGCAGTATTATTAACAGCAGCAACAGTATTCAGCGCAATTCTTCCAACTACCTGCATGGCAGCAGAGAAAAAGGCAGACATTCCGGAGGGAACAACGATTTCATTCTGGCACGCAATGGGCGGTGTCAACGGGGAAGCACTGGACTATCTGGTGAATAAATTTAATGAAGAAAATGAATATGGAATTAAAGTGGATTCTCAGTATCAGGGAGAATATGACGATGAGATCAATAAGTTAAAGAGTGCCCAGCTTGGAAATATGGGAGCTGATCTGGTGCAGATTTATGATATCGGAACCCGTTTCATGATCGATTCCGGATGGGTGATCCCAATGCAGGACATGATTGACAGCGAAGGATATGATGTATCTGATCTGGAACCAAATATCACAGCTTATTATACAGTAGATGATAAATTATATTCCATGCCATTTAACTCCTCTACACCGATTCTTTATTACAACAAGGATATGTTTGACAAAGCAGGTGTGACAGAGGTACCTACAAGCCTTGAGGGAATCGCAGAGGTTGCAGATGACCTTGTAAACAAAGGCGGTGCGGGAGAAGCATTATCCATGGGAATCTATGGATGGTTTTTCGAAGAGTTTATGTGCAAACAGGGTCTGCCATATGTAGATAACGGAAACGGACGTGAGGCAGCAGCTACAAAGGTTGCATTCGATGAAAACGGAGGTGCACTGAATATTCTTAATGAGTGGAAGAAACTTTATGACGCAGGCTATGCACCAAACGTAGGAAGAGGCGGAGATTCTGGACTTGCAGATTTCTCTTCCGGAAAAGCAGCTATGACATTAGGTTCCACAGCGTCCCTGAAACAGATTCTGCAGGATGTAAACGGTTCCTTTGAAGTAGGTACCGCATACTTCCCATCCATTACAGATGATGATAAAGGTGGTGTATCCATCGGTGGTGCTTCTCTCTGGATGCTTGACAACCAGGATGATGCAAAGAAAGCAGCTACATGGGAATTTGTAAAATATCTGGTATCTGCGGAATCACAGGCATACTGGAATGCACAGACAGGATACTTCCCTGTAACAACCGCAGCACATGACGAGCAGGTATTCAAAGACAACATTGCAAAATACCCACAGTTCCAGACAGCCATTGACCAGCTTCATGATTCTGCATCGGAATATGCAGGTGCACTTCTCAGTGTATTCCCGGAAGCACGTGCGATTGTAGAAACAGAGATTGAGAATATGCTCAACGGAAAAGAATCTGCAGAGGATGCGGTGAGCAAAATGGCTTCTGATATGAACAAATCCATCGAAGATTATAACTTGTTGAATGAATAAAAATATTGATAACAGTACATTGAGAAGTGTTATAATCATTCACAGGAAAAATATTTATACTTAAATGAGGACAGGGGGCTGCGTATGCGGTTCCCTGTTTATGAAGATTTACGGTAATTTTCTTAATGCTATAGTTTAACTAAATTGCGAAACAGATATTTGGTTCTGAGCAAGTAGCAAAGCGGATAATTTTATCCACTTGACATATTCAGACGTTTTGTAAAAAATCAAGACGAAAAATATGTTATTGGAAAGCACTGTAAATGAATTTTATATAAGAGAGGCATATGGAAATGACAGAAACAACAAAGAGAACAACAAAAGTATGGGCACACAGGGGTGCCAGCGGATACAGACCGGAGAACACTCTGGAAGCATTTGAACTTGCCATCAGACAGGGCGCAGACGGAATCGAAATGGATGTACATACTTCCGCAGACGGCGAACTCATCGTTATGCACGACGAAAACGTAGACCGCGTCACAGACGGAACCGGACTGATCAAAGATATGACACTGGCTCAATTGAAAGAATTAAAAGTCAGTACACCCGCAGAACCATCAGGAATTTATCACATTCCAACTCTGGCAGAAGTACTGGAGCTCATGCGCACCACAGATATGATGGTAAACATCGAACTAAAGAACAGCATCTGCTTCTATCCGGGAATGGAAGGGAAAATCCTGAAACTGGTAAAAGAAATGAACATGGAAGACCAGCTGATCTATTCCTCCTTTAACCATTACAGCCTGTTACAGTTAAAACAGCTGAATGACCATGTACAGACCGGAATCCTTTTCAGTGACGGATGGGTAAATCCAGCCATGTACGCCAAAAATCTCGGAATCAACGCCGTACACCCTGCAGTTTATCACCTGAAATACCCACAGTTCATAGAAGAAGTCAAACGTGCCGGACTGAAAATGCACGTATGGACTGCCAACAAACCAGAACACATCCAGCTGGTAAAAGACGCAGGTGCAGAAGCAGTCATTACCAATTATCCGGACAGAGCGATTGAGATTATAGAGAAATAAAAAATTCCTGCCTGTTCATATGAAACTGTCATATGTTCAGGCAGGATTCTTTCTTGTATCATTATATAGATATTGTGGATTTTCAGAGTTTTCTGCTGCTATTTGAAAACTATTTCAGAAATTATTTCTGCAGTTTCTTAGCATGCTCAGATTTCGGCTCACAGGTAAGTTCAACACCCAGCTTACGGAATTCCAGGATATCCACCTGAGACAGAAGTACGGAAGTATGAACCTGGCAGCCTTTTAATTTCGGAATCTGCTGCAGGGCTAGCTTCGCATCTTCATTATCTGCGGCACTGATGGAAAGCGCGATCAGAGTTTCATCAGAGTGAAGTCTTGGATTTTTGCTTCCAAGGTATTCTGTTTTGAGCGCCTGAATTGGTTTTAATGCTTCCGGAGAGATAACATGTTTGTCATGCTCAATTCCTGCCAGTTCTTTCAGTGCATTCAGAAGCAGTGCTGAGGATGCCCCGAGAAGTTCAGAAGTCTTACCTGTAACAATACGTCCGTCAGGAAGTTCCAGGGCAGCAGCAGGTGCACCTGTTTCTTCTTCGCGTTTCAACGCAGCAGGAACCACCTTGCGTTCTTCGATGGTCACATGAGCCTGTTTCAGCAGAAGCTCAATCTTATAAACTTCTTCTTCGCGGCCTGTTCCGCGAACCAGAGCTTCCATGCTCTTATAATATCTGCGGATGATCTCCTGACGTGCAGCTTCCTTGCAGACTTCATCATCAACGATGCAGTTACCGGCCATATTAACGCCCATATCTGTGGGAGATTTGTAAGGGCACTCGCCCATGATCTTTTCAAACATAGCCTGAAGAACAGGGAAAACTTCAACGTCACGGTTGTAGTTAATAGTAGTCTCACCATATGCTTCCAGATGGAACGGGTCGATCATGTTCACATCATTTAAGTCAGCAGTAGCTGCTTCATATGCCAGATTTACCGGATGCTTCAGCGGGATATTCCAGATTGGGAAAGTTTCAAATTTGGCATATCCTGCCTTGACACCGCGCTTGTATTCATGGTAAAGCTGAGAAAGGCAGGTGGCCATTTTTCCGCTTCCGGGTCCTGGAGCAGTGATGACAACCAGTGGTCTTGTTGTTTCGATATAATCGTTCTTGCCATATCCCTCATCACTTACAATAAAGGAAGTATTATTCGGATAACCCGGAATCAGATAAAGCACGTATACTTTGATTCCAAGCTTCTCCAGACGTTTCTTAAACGCATCTGCGCTTTCCTGTCCGGAATACTGGGTGATGCAGACACTTCCTACATAAAGTCCGCGCTCTGTAAAGACTTCCATAAGGCGGAGTACATCTTCATCATAAGTGATACCCAGGTCACCTCTGACTTTATTTTTATCAATATCAGCGGCGCTGATTACAATAACGATCTCTGCCTGATCAGAAAGCTGCATCAGCATACGCAGTTTGCTGTCCGGCTCAAATCCCGGAAGAACTCTGGAAGCATGGTAGTCATCAAAAAGCTTGCCGCCAAATTCCAGATAAAGTTTGTTTCCAAACTGGTTAATACGTTCCCGAATATGTTCGGACTGCATTTTCAGATACTTGTCGTTGTCAAATCCTATCTTCATTTGTTCATTTCCTTTCCTCATCACATTTTTAGTACTGCTCATTTAGAATATCCCGGGACATACAGCGCAAATTTATGCGGTCAGCATAAATTCTGTGTATTGCGGAGTGCATTACCGGGAACGAAGTGAGCAGTAATCAGTTTGTCAATAGTATACTACAAAAAGAACGGTTTGTAACAGAGAAATTTAGAAAAATACAAATAAATTTTGTTGCTGCAGAAAAAGCACAGATTCTGTTTTCAGCAACAGAAATCCGGATATAACGTAAATTTCACAATCTCGCGGTTGATTTATAGAATAATTCTCTTTATAATAAGAACGATAACGTTTAGGAGGAATGAAATGGATAATCATATGGATAACAATCCGAATGGCAATCGTCCTGATAATAATAAAGGTCCGGGCAGACAGGACCCGAACAAGAATCATCAGTCGATACTGGCCTTTCTGGTATGCCTCCTGGTAACTCTGGTATGTTTCGCCATGTTTACCAATATGCTCAAGGATAATTCGAGTGAGATCACTTATGATAAATTTATTGAGATGGTAGATGATGGAGATGTGAAAGAGGTTACGCTTCAGTCAAATACACTGACGATCACGCCGAAACATCAGTCATCAGGATTTTCAGAAGAAGTTTATTATGCCAATCAGATGGAGTCAATAGATAAGCTGACGGAGAGACTTGAGGGAACAGGAATCAAGTTTGAGTATAAGAAGCCGGATGCAGCAGGGGAAATTATTTCTATGCTGGTCAGTGTGCTTCTGCCAACGATTCTGCTCTTTGTACTTCTGACGGTATTTATGCGCCGCATGAATAAGGGCGGCGGAATGATGGGCGTTGGAAAGAGTCGCGCCAAAGCCTACATTCAGAAAGATACAGGAATTACTTTCAGAGATGTGGCAGGGCAGGATGAGGCCAAGGAATCACTGCAGGAGGTGGTGGATTTCCTGCATAATCCCGGCAAATATACCACCATCGGAGCGAAGCTGCCGAAAGGAGCTTTGCTTGTAGGACCTCCGGGAACCGGTAAAACACTTCTGGCAAAGGCAGTAGCAGGAGAGGCACATGTGCCGTTTTTCTCCCTGTCAGGTTCTGAGTTTGTGGAGATGTTTGTAGGTGTGGGTGCATCACGTGTCCGCGATCTCTTTGAGGAAGCAAAGAAGAATGCACCATGTATCATTTTTATTGATGAGATTGATGCAATCGGAAAGAGCCGAGATTCTCATTATGGCGGCGGTAATGATGAGCGTGAGCAGACCCTGAACCAGCTTCTTGCGGAAATGGACGGATTTGACACTTCAAAGGGACTTCTGATCCTGGCTGCTACCAACCGTCCGGAGGTTCTTGATCCGGCACTTCTTCGTCCGGGACGTTTTGACAGACGTGTCATTGTGGACAGACCGGATCTGAAGGGAAGAATCGAGATCCTGAAGGTTCATGCAAGAAATGTACATTTAGATGAGACTGTTGATTTTGAGAACATTGCACTTGCAACTTCCGGGGCAGTGGGTTCGGATCTGGCTAATATGATCAACGAGGCTGCTATCCTTGCTGTTAAGAGTGGACGTAGCGCAGTATCCCAGAAAGATCTTCTCGAAGCTGTTGAAGTAGTTCTGGTAGGTAAAGAGAAGAAGGACAGGATCCTCAGTGCACAGGAGCGCAGGATCGTATCCTATCATGAGGTAGGACATGCACTGGTAAGCGCCCTGCAGAAAGATGCAGAGCCTGTACAGAAGATTACTATTGTGCCGAGAACAATGGGGGCACTTGGTTATGTAATGCAGGTACCCGAGGAGGAGAAATATCTCAATACAAAGAAGGAACTGGAAGCAATGCTTGTGGGATATCTTGGCGGACGCGCAGCAGAGGAACTGGTATTTGATACTGTCACAACCGGGGCAGCCAATGATATTGAGCAGGCTACCAAGGTGGCAAGAGCCATGATCACACAGTACGGTATGTCCGACAAGTTCGGACTTATGGGTCTGGCTACACAGGAGAATCAGTATCTCAGCGGAAGAACAGTGTTAAACTGTGGCGATGACACTGCCACAGAGGTTGACCATGAGGTGATGATACTTCTGCATAATTCCTATGAAGAAGCAAAGAGACTGATCGGCAGTCACAGAGAAGCACTTGATAAGATTGCTGCTTATCTGATCCGCAGGGAAACCATTACAGGTAAGGAATTTATGAAGATTTTCCATGCGGTAGAGCGTGGAATCGAGATTCCGGAAAATCTGGATGATCTGGTAATTCCAGAGGAAAAACAGAATACAGTAACGCTGGATAAGCCAGAGATTCAGTGATACAATAACAGAGTCGGAAATGAAATAATTTCCGGCTCTGTTTTCGTATCACAGGAAATTACGCTGTAATATCTTATGGATACGAAAAGCGTTCAGGGCAGGATTTTTTGTATAGAGGAGAGTTTATGTTTCAGATAGAAGAAGAACTGAAAAAACTTCCGGGTAAGCCGGGGGTTTATATTATGCATGGGGAGAAGGACGAGATCATCTATGTTGGAAAAGCCGTCAGTCTGAAAAACAGGGTGCGTCAATATTTCCAGAGCAGCAGAAATAAGGGCGCAAAGATTGAACAGATGGTTACCCATATCACCAGATTTGAGTATATTATCACAGATTCGGAACTGGAAGCCCTTGTGCTGGAGTGTAATCTGATCAAGGAGCACAGACCGAAATATAATACCATGCTCAAAGATGATAAGAGTTATCCGTTTATCAAAGTCACAGTAAATGAGGAATATCCCAGAGTTCTTTTTGCCAGAAGAATGAAGAAAGACAAGGCAAAATATTTCGGACCATATACAAGTGCCGGGGCTGTAAAAGATGTGATCGAGCTTGTGCGAAAACTTTATAAGGTGCGCTCCTGTAATCGTGTACTGCCAAGAGATTGTGGGAAGGACCGTCCATGTCTGTACTATCACATGAAACAATGCAGTGCGCCATGCCAGGGCTATGTGAGTTCAGAAGAATATAAGAAAAATATCGCAGAACTGCTGAAATTTCTCAATGGAGACTTTAAGGATACGATTGATATGCTTACCGACAAAATGATGGCAGCTTCCGAAGAAATGCGTTTCGAGGATGCCATGGAATACCGGGATCTGATCCGCAGTATCCAGAAGATCGGAGAACGTCAGAAAATTACAGGTTACGGAGAGGAAGATAAGGATATCATCGCAGTTGCCATGGATGAAAGCCTTGATCTGCGGGAGCAGGATGCTGTTGTACAGGTATTCTTTGTCCGGGGAGGCAAACTGATCGGGCGGGAGCATTTCTATCTGCGTGTGGCGCGTGGCGATACAAAGGCTCAGGTATTATCCAGCTTTATGAAGCAATTTTATGCAGGAACTCCGTTTATCCCACGTGAGATCATGCTGCAAAAAGAAATCGAAGATGCCAAGATCATAGAGGAATGGCTTACAGATCGAAGAAAGCAGCGAGTCTATATCAGGGTACCGAAGAAAGGTACGAAAGAGAAGCTGGTAGAGCTGGCAGAAGAGAATGCAAAGATGGTTCTGGATAAAGACAGAGAGCGTATCAAACGTGAAGAAGGAAGAACCATCGGAGCAGTTCATGAAGTGGAAGAGTGGCTTGGACTGTCGGGAATCAGGCGTATGGAGGCTTATGATATCTCCAATATCAGTGGTTTTGAATCTGTAGGTTCCATGGTTGTCTATGAGAAAGGAAAGCCAAAGCGCAGTGATTACCGCAAATTTAAAATAAAGTGGGTTCAGGGACCGAACGATTATGCAAGCATGGAAGAAGTACTTACCAGACGATTTACTCATGAGGGAAAAGATGAGTTTGACAGCTTTTCTATTATGCCGGATCTGATCCTGATGGATGGTGGAAGAGGACAGGTGAATATTGCGTTAAAAGTCCTGGAAATTCTGGGAATAGAGATTCCTGTTTGTGGTATGGTCAAGGATGACCATCACAGAACCAGAGGACTGTATTACAATAATCTTGAAATTCCCATTGATACAGACAGTGAAGGCTTCCGCCTGATCACCAGAATCCAGGATGAGGCGCACCGTTTTGCCATTGAATTTCACCGATCTCTGAGAAGTAAAGAACAGGTGCATTCCCTGTTGGATGATATCCCTGGTATCGGTGAAACCAGGCGGAAAGCATTGATGCGGAAATTTAAATCCATTGAGAATATCAGAGATGCATCATTGGAAGAACTTGCGGAGACAGAAAGCATGAATGCAGGAAGTGCACAGAAAGTCTATGAATTTTTTCATGGAGCTAGTACATCGTTTTCGAAATAACTATACCACTCACTTGTCTGCGAATCCGATTGCACAGGTATAAAAGCCTCAGCGTAGCCCG
>OAUV01001046.1_pt1 | contig 19135 bp, 15 predicted proteins | sample 1516841 | NCBI WGS metagenome assembly OAUV01 (sample SAMEA2580044, study PRJEB22360) | human gut metagenome | biome: human gut; feature: human-associated habitat; material: faeces | place: Denmark | collected 2008/2010 | reverse complement strand
AGTGCCATGCGGCGTCCCCCCCCAGCCCCGCCGCGCCGAATTTGTCGATGATCTTATTGGCCGTGCGCGCCCCGATATAAGGCAGGGAGCCGCTGGCAAGGAAGGCGTATACCGCTTCCAGATCCTTCGGCATATCGGTCTCGCACTCCTGGGCGTGGAACTGGCGGCCATAGGTGGCGTGGTTCTCATATTTACCGCGGCAGACCACGCTCTCGCCCGCATGGAGCTCGCCCACGATCCCGCACACCACGGTCACCGTGCCGCCGCCGGAAATTTCAAACACCGTGTAGCCGTTATCCGGGTTCTCGTAGATAATGTCCTCCACCGTTCCCTCGATCTGTTCCAGCTCCATGCTTCTCACCCCCCTTGTGACATAATTATTTATAGTATAATCGTTTTGGTGTTATTTGTAAAGGAATTGGGCAGGCCCTGCTCTTTACAACCTCTCAGCTTTGGCGTTGCATGAGGCTTTCCCTCTTTGCCAAAGCCTCCCCTACTAGGCAACAAAAGAGCCGCCCTTCTGCGGTTTCGCAAAAGAGCGGCTCAATTTTTACAAGTTTGCGTGCGGTCTTGCTTTTTCCCGTTTCAGCTTCCGGAACACAACGATATACGCCGGGATCAGGAAGAAGCAGGCAAAGAACCAGGCCACCGGATTTGCAATGCAGGCGGCAAAATAGCCCCACAGCGGCACGAACAGGAAGCCCACCATAGCACGGGCGATCATCTCTGCCACACCGGCAAACATGGCCAGGCTGGAATAACCCAGACCCTGAATGGTGTAGCGGTAAATGATAAGGACCGCCAGCGGGATATAGAACACGCTGTTCCAGAAGATGAAGCTCTGGGCGTTGGCCATAATCTCGGTCTGGCTGCTCTCAAGGAACAGGCCGATCAAAGCCTTATCCAGCACGCGCAGGATCAGGAAGGATGCCACACTGTACACACAGCCGATGCCCAGGGCAGTGTTCACGCCCTTGTTCACACGGTTCAGGTCGTGGGCACCCATGTTCTGGCTGGCGTAGGTGGTCATGGCCGTGCCAATACTCTCCAGCGGGACGGACAGGAACTGTGCCGCCTTGCCGCCTGCAGTCTGTGCTGCCACGATGTCACTGCCCAGACCATTGACTGCACCCTGCAGCACAACGGAACCGATGGCCGTGATGCTGCACTGCAGACCCATGGGGATGCCCATGCCGCACAGCTTGGTACAGTGCTGTCTGCTCAGGCGGCTTTCTTCTTTGTTCCAGCGCAGCTCATTATAATGCTTGAGGATGTACCACAGGCTGCCCAGACCGGCCACTGCCTGGCTGAACACGGTGGCGAACGCCGCACCGAACACGCCCATCTTGAAGACGATGATACAGAGCAGATCCAGCCCGATGTTCAGAAAACTTGCCACCAGCAGGAAGTACAGAGGCCGCTTGCTGTCGCCCAGAGCGCGCATCAGGGCGCTGGTCATGTTATACAGCAGGGTGAAGGGGATGCCGATAAAGATGGTGCGGATGTAGATGTCCGCCAGATCAATGATGTTGTCCGGGGTATTGGTCCAGACCAGAATGGAACGGGTCATGGCCACTGTGACCACGGTAAGCACTGCGGCAAAAAAGACACTCAGCCAGACGGCATTGGCGGTGTAGCGGCGCATCTCCACATAGTCTTTCGCACCGAATGTCCACGAGATGGGGATGGAGAAGCCGCAGGCTATGCCATTGACAAAGCCCAGCACCAGATAGTTCAGACCGCCCACACTGCCGACTGCCGCCAGGGCTTCCACGCCCACAAAGCGGCCCACGATGATGGTATCCGCCAGATTATAGAACTGCTGGAACAGGCTGCCCAGCATCAGCGGCACCGCAAAGGCAAGAATCAGCTTGAGCGGGCTGCCCTGCGTCATATCTTTCGTCATACGCACGTTCCTCCTTGGAAAAGCATCACAGACCTTATAAAACGAATTTTTTCCGACAAAAACGCCCTGCCGCGCAATGGGCAGGACGTTTTTGTTCATGTGGGTATTATATCAGGTTGCGATGAATTTTCAAGAGGTTTTTTCAAATTTTTCAGTGCATCCCGGCCAGATGCTTCAGCAGCTGGAACAGAATGCTCCAGAAACCTGTTCCGGCATTGCCCGAAGGCGGGGTCTCTTCATCCGGAATGCTCAACGGCGTATCATCCTCCGTGATGTCCATAGCAGCCGACACACCAGATTCGTCCTGAGCAGCCCAAACCTGCTCTGTACAGCAAAACCGCCCCGGCGCGCATCTCTGCATTCCGGGGCGGTTCGGGTCATTCTGAATAATGTGCGAGGAACTGTCTGGTACGCTCCTCCCGAGGGTGGTCGATGAGCTGTTTGGCCGGGCCCTCCTCCACGACCACGCCGCCATCCATGAACAGGATGCGGTCGGCTACATCGCGGGCAAAGTGCATCTCATGGGTGACAATGATCATCGTGGTCTTGCGGTCAGCAAGGTCGCGCAGGACCTTCAGCACCTCGCCGGTCAGCTCCGGGTCGAGGGCGCTGGTGGGCTCATCAAAGCAGAGGATATCCGGGTGAAGCGCCAGTGCGCGGGCAATGGCCACACGCTGCTGCTGGCCGCCGGAGAGCTGATGCGGGTAGTGGCCGGCCCGCTCCGAAAGGCCCATCTGCGCCAGCAGTTCTCTCGCCTGCTGTTCCAGCTCCGCGTGGATGGCCTTTTTATTCGCCTGATATTCCGGACGTTCCTTTGCCAGCAGTTCCCCTGCCAGCATCACGTTCTGTAAGGCCGTGTACTGCGGGAACAGGTTGAAGTTCTGGAACACCAGACCGAAATGGAGCCGCTTTTTGCGGATCTCACTTTCCTTCTGGGTGGCAGGGTCGGCGGCATCCCACATGGTCTCGCCGTTCACCTTGATCACACCCGTGTCAGGCCGTTCCAGAAAGTTCAGGCAGCGCAGCAGAGTTGTTTTGCCGGAACCGGACGAGCCGATGATCGCCAGCGCTTCCCCCTGCTCCAGATCCAGGGAGATGTCCTTCAACACATGGGTCTCGCCAAAATTTTTCCCGATACCGGAAGCTTCGAGCAACGCCATAATCTATCTGCCTCCTTAGCAGCGGAAATAATCGAGCTTTTTTTCAGCCCAGTTGAACAGGATGGTCAGTGCGCCCACAAACACCAGGAAGAAGAGCGCGGTGGAGAACAGCGGCCAGATCAGGCCCTTTGCGCTGTACTCCTTGGCCATCATAATGATTTCCTTGTTGGCAATGGTGTTTGCCAGCGAGGTATCCTTGACCAGCGTGATGATCTCGTTGCCCATGGGGGGCAGGATGCGCTTGACGACCTGAAGCAGGGTCACCTTGAAAAAGATCTGTGTTTTGGTCATGCCAAGCACCTGCCCGGCCTCAGTCTGCCCCTTGGGCACTGCTTCAATGCCGCCGCGGTAGATCTCAGAAAAATAGCAGGCATAGTTGATGGCAAAAGCCACCACCGCCGCCACCATCCGTCCGCCGGAGCCGGAGGGCCAGGGGTTGTTCATGCCCAGCAGGCCGGGGCCCAGATAGATCACAATGATCTGCAGCATCAGCGGGGTGCCGCGGATGATCCAGACAAAGGTCTTGACCAGCCCGGCCAGCGGCTTGCAGCGGCTCATGGAGCCAAACGAGACCACCAGCCCCAGCGGCAGTGCAAACAGCAGTGTCAGGGCAAAGAGCTCACAATTGAGCAGGAACGCGCCGGACAGGCGCATAAGAATCACAGACACAAAAACACACCTTTTTTATTCAGAATCCATATTTCCCTTCCATCACAGCCGGTGAAAGTCCCCTCTGCTCGGGAGCCTTTCACGCATCGGCAGCAAAAAGCCTCCCTCACCGAGGGAGGTTGCATCGCATCGCGATGACGGAAGGAGTTTTTCAACAAATTCAGTCAGCCAGTGCCAGATCGTACTTATCGGCCAGTGCCTGCATGGTACCATCGGCCTTCAGTGCATCAAAGGCCTCATCCACAGCAGCGGCAGCATCACTGCCCTTGCGGAATGCCACGCCGTACTCCTCGGCGTTCAACTCGTCCACAATCTTCAGGTCGGCATAATCCGTGCCCTCACCGATCATGGCGTTGGCCAGGGTCAGGTCAAGTACAGCGGCATCGGCAGTGCCTGCGGCAACTTCCATCAGGCAGTCGGTCTGAACGCTCTTGGAAACGTAATCAGCCTGTGCCAGGTTCTCGTCTCCCTCAATGGCAGCCTCACCGGCGGAACCAGCCTCGGCGACCACGGTCTTACCCACCAGATCAGCGGTAGAGGTATAATCGGTGCCATCTTTCACAACGACCACCTGTGCATTCTTTGCATAAGCCTTGGTGGTAGCGGTGTTCTGCATGATATCATCGGTCAGGGTCATGCCGTTCCAGATGCAGTCGATGCTCTTGGCATCCAGCTCCACGACCTTGGTATCCCAGTTGATCTCCACAAACTCCGGCTCCACGCCCAGCTTTTCGCAGACAGCAGTGGCCAGCTCGGTATCAAAACCGGTGAAGTTGCCATCGGCATCGGTGTAGTTCATGGGCTCGTAAACAGTGTAGCCAATGACCAGCTTGCCCTTGCCCTTGATGTAATCCAGATCGCTGCCTGCAGCCTGGGAAGCGGCAGCACTGCCGGAAGCAGAGGCCGAAGCAGATGCGGCAGTGGAAGTGGAAGCGGCACCGCCGCAGGCGGCAAGGCTCAGTGCCATGGCACCGGCCAGAAATGCGGATACAAGACGTTTCATATACGGTTCCTCCCTCAGTGGCAAGCAGCTCTGTTTTATTGCTTTACCATGCTAAATTGCTAAACTGTGGTTATAGAATAGCGCGTTTTCTGCCATTTGGCAAGGGGGAAAACTGATTTTTCGCAGTTTGCTCAAATCTTTACCGCTTTACCACGGCAAAGCGGTCATTTTGACAAAACAAAAACGCCGCGTCGGCAGCTGCCAGACGCGGCGAGAGGTCTCTCTCTGAAAACGCAGCGGAATGCCACCGCCCCCCTATCCGGGAGAGCCGGTGCGCGATTGCGAGACCGAAAAGGGTTTTCTCCTCAGCTCAGGGCATCCAGCGCCGCCTTTTGCAGATCGGTGATGTCAATGGTACACAGAGCCTTCAGGTCGGCATCGCCGCCGGAAAGCCCGGCGATCTCGGTGCGGGTCTTGCCCTTGAGGGCATCACAGAAGCCTTCGCTGTGCTCGTACCACTCCTTGCCCAGCGCCGATGCGCCGCGCATCCCATAGTCCTCGCCCAGCTCCAGCTTGGTCTTGACGAGGTCCGGGGCTGTCACACTGCCGTCCGACACCACCGTCAGGGCCGGCTCAGCCATATCCGCAATGGCGCTGGTCACACGGCTGTCCGCATCGGTGGTCAGTGCCACGATGCTCACATCCACCTGCGCATTCACATCCTTGTCATCGGTGGCGGTGATGTCCGAAGTCCCGTTCACCGCTTCGATGCCCAGCGCGGCCCTGTCGCCCTTGGCGGCACCCAGTGCCCTGGCATTGGCGCAGGCCCGGGTCACGGCATCCCGGTAACGGTCCACTGCAATGGTGCAACCGCTCAGCAGGTCGGCATCCGTGGGCTTGCCATCCTTATCCACTTTGAGCATGGAGACCTGTTCCGGGGTCATGCCGATCAGGTAACTGGCAAAGGCATCCGCCTGTTCCGCCCAGCCCTTTTTCAAGGAAGAGACCTCGGCCAGCGGGTAATCGTCCCCCTTCTGCCGCTTGGTGCGCCAGTCGGTGGGCAGGGTCACATGGCCGGTGCTGTCCGCCGAAACAGACACTTCCAGCTCGTCCAGCAGAACACTCTCCAGTTTGCCCTCGCCATCCAGCAGGACAGCGGCCGCCGCCAGTTCAATTTTCCCTGCCCTGTCCTGATCGGTGGCCTCTGTCACCACACCCAGACCGGTTTTCCATGCCGCTGTCTGGGTCTGTGCGGAGGATGTGCCGTTGCTTCCGCTCATGCTGCCGGAGCTGCCCGACCCGGCGTTCGTTTTGCCGCAGGCGGTCAGCAGCAGCGCCGCCGCCATGGCACAGCTCCAAAGAGCCCGATGGTTCTGATTCATAGATACGCTCCCTTTCCACACGGCCCGTTGGGCCTTTGGAAATAGGATATCCTGCTTGAAGCGGGTTTATTCTCGCGGACAGGCTGTCCTCCATACAACCTCTCCGTCATCATCGCTGGCGCTCGATGCCACCTCCCCTAGTAGGGGAGGCCTTGGCAGAAGATTCATTTTCCGATATTATCGCCTGTCGGCTCCAAAACCAATATCTGACGCAAGACAAAACGCCACGCCAGCAGGGTCCTTCCTTTTCACATCAACGGGCTCAGCAGCCGCAGCAAGCTGTCCAGTGCTGTGCCCGGCAGATTGGTGCGGCAGTCGGAGCGCATGATTTCCCGGCACTGCGGCAGGGTGCGCTCCACATCCTTCCGCAGAGCGGCGATCTGGCTGTTATGGAAGAGCAGTGTTCCGCACTCAAAATGGAGAAACAGGCTCCGATAATCCATATTGATGCTGCCCACCGCGGCCACACGGTCATCACTGACATAGCACTTGGCGTGGAGGAAACCGGGCGTGAATTCATAAATGCGCACACCCGCCCTGAGCAGGGGCAGATAGTAGGAGCGGCTGAGCCGGAACACCAGTTTCTTGTCCGGGATCCCAGGCAGGATGAGCCGCACGTCCACCCCGCGCTTGGCCGCATTTTTCAGAGCATCCAGCATCTCCTCGCCCACGGCCAGGTAGGGCGTAAAGATATAAACATATCTCTGGGCCTGAGAGAGGATGTCCAGATACACCGTCTCGGCCAGCGGCTCCTCGTCCAGCGGGCTGTCCGCGTAGGGCTGCACCACGCCATCCTGCACTGCGGGCAGGCGGGTGGGCGCAAAGGCGGTGTAATCGGTCTCCTGCGGGCGGAAGGCGTTCCATACATTGAGGAACATCACGGTAAAGTTCCAGACAGCGGCTCCTTCCAACCGGATGGCCGCATCCTTCCAGTAGCCAAAGCGCTGCTCTGCATTGATATACTCATCCGCCAGATTCACGCCACCGGTGTAGGCCACATTGCCGTCAACCACCACGATCTTGCGGTGGTCGCGGTGGTTCATCACCAGCGAGACCAGCGGCACCACCGGGTTGAAAGGGATGCAGCGGATATGCGCCTTCTCCATGCGGATGACAAAATCACTGGGCAGGCCCAGCAGGCTGCCAAAATCATCGTAGATCAGCCGCACATCCACGCCCTGAGCGGCCTTGCGGCGGAGGATCTGCTCCACACCGTCCCACATTTTGCCGGAACGGAGGATAAAGAATTCCAGAAAGATGAACTTTTCCGCCTTTTCCAGATCTGCCAGCAACTGGGGATACATCTCCTCCCCGCAGGAAAAGTAGTGAGCAGCGGTATCCCTCCAGGCCGGATACGGCCCGAACTTTGCCACATAGCGGCTCAGGTTCCGGCTGGAGATATCCAGCGCATCGGTCTGGCCCTCGGGCTGGGCAAGCTCGGTCTGATGGGCCTGTTCCACCTTCTGCATCCGCTCCCGCAGATACTTGGCGGGGGCCTTGTTGCCAAAAGCCAGATAAAGCGCGCCGCCCAGCAGGGGCAGAAGGCCGATCAGAACGATCCAGCCGATTTTGTAGGCGCTGTTTTCATCCTTGCGCACCAGATACAGCACGATCAGGATGCTCAGCGCCTTCAGGGCACCGTTCAGCCAGACCCGCCCCGCCGTGAAGGACCAGAACGCCCAGAGCAGCCAGAGCACCTGTAAAGCCACCAGCACCACCGTGATCGTGACACGGTTGAAGATGCGGTTGAAAAACTTGACGATAGGCAATCTGAACATGTGGTATCCCTCCCCTGTCGCCCACGGCGATTTTTGATGCTGTTAGTATAGCGCAGAGCGGAAGATTTTGCAAACAAAAAAGCGCCCACAACGGCTTTCCCCGCTATGAGCGCCTATTCAATCGTGGGCAGAATTTTTCCGAGGGCCGTTCGCTTATGCTTCCGCGTCCTCATAACCAACCAGCAGGCCTCCCAGCTCTGCATAATAGCTGCACAGACCGCCGCATTCGCTGATGTCCACCTTTGCTCCATCAAACACAGCCTTTACCATGTGCTTCAGGCGCTCGGCGGCGGCGGGATTGCCGCAGTGAGAGATATGGAGCCTGCCGTTGGTGTAGCCGTGCTCTTTGAGTTCCAGAACGATGCGCTCCAGCGCACCATGCTCACCACGGGTCTTGCAGAGAACATCCAGCTCTCCGGCCTCACTTGCCTGTCCGATGACCCGGATGCCCAGCATCCGCGCCACAGCAGCAACGGCAGGCTTCACGCGGCCATTGCGGGCCAGATTGGCCAGCGACTCCAGCGAAAAGAGCAGATGGGTGTGCTTGTGGTAGCGGAGCATCTCTTCACAGATCTCGTCAAACTCCTTCCCCTCAGCCAGCAGATCCCGCAGATGCTCGGCCAGCAGGCGCTGCTCCGGGCCGGTGGAAAGGCTGTCCAGCACGAATACCCGCTTGCCGGGGTTCTCCTGCTGGTATTCCTCGGCGGCCAGCTGGGCGGCATTGTAGCTGCCGGACAGAGTGCCCGTGATGGTGATGGCATACACCTCGTCGGCTCCCTCGTAGGCGGCCAGCCAATCGCTGACGTTGGGGCAGGAAGTCGAGGTCTTGCCCTTATAGGTGCGCAGGGTCTGGGCCATGCCCAAGGCATCCATTGTGCCGTTGTCCAGATATTCGGCATCGTCGGTGATGATCTTCAGGGGAACGCATTCAAAATCCACGCCCTGCAAGGTGTACAGGCTGGCGGAGGAATCCACAACAATCTTGGTGTTCATAAGCATTTATCTCCATTCCGGCGGCAAAGGATGCCGCAGTTTTTCCTGTTGTTTGAATCACTATATCAGTTTTTCAAAAACCTGTCAACTGTTTTCTTGAATTATTTCAAAAGTTTTTAATTTCCTGTTGACCACATTTCCAAAACATGGTATACTGTCCGCATGAAATTAGAATCAAACCGCCGCGTTGCGGCCTGCGCCGCAGGGTTTGCCCTGCCCCGGTATGCAGAACTCCCCACCGTAGGGCTTTATCTGGATCAGAGTGTACAGTTTGTCAACGGGTGTTTCCGCACATTTCAGGGGGTGGAGCTCACCGCTTCCATGGTGAGCAACTACGTTAAGAAAGGGATCATCAGCCACCCCATCAAAAAGAAGTATACCCGGGATCAGCTGGCCTGCCTGATCTACATCGTAGTTTCTAAAAATGTCCTGTCCATGGAAAACATCGACAGTCTGTTCAAGATGCAGCGGGCGCATTATACCTCCGCGCAGGCGTATGATACCTTTTGCGATGAGCTGGAGAACTACCTGCCCTATGTGTTCGGCCTGACCAAAAGCTTTTCCGAGCTGGAGCCGGATGTTGATGATGCACGCACGCTCCTGCGCAGCACCATCATCTCGGCTGTAAACAAGATCTATCTGGACTGCGTTTTCACCGACCTGCGGCAGGAGCAGGCCCTCTGGCCCGATATCCTGCCGGATCTGGCATAACAACAAAAATGGCCCTCTCCGTCATGCTTTGCAAAGCAATGATGGAGAGGGTCATTTTTTTTTTCTTAAAATGTAAGTGCAGGGCTGATCTCATTGCGGCGCTGGGCCTGCACGATGCAGTCCTTTTCCGGCACGACACCCGCCGCACCCAGGGTGTTGAACATGGTCTGCAAGGCAAGTGCCGGGGTGTTGTTCTCCTGCGAGAGATGGCAAAGGGCAAACTTCTTGCATCCCTCCTGGATCAGTTCCAGCAGCTTTGCCGAGCACTCATCGTTGGAAAGATGGCCCCGGTTGGACTCGATGCGGGAGCGCAGGTAGTAGGGATACCGCCCGCTGCGGAGCATGTGGAGGTCGTAGTTGCTTTCCAGCGCCACCAGGTCACAGCCGCTCAGGGCCTGATGCACCGGCGGGGTCAGGACTCCCAGGTCGGTGGCAATGGTCATGGTCTTGTTGTCCGGGGTGTGGATGCGGTAGCCCACGCAGGGCACGTCGTGGCTGGTGGGGAACATCGTCACGCCGAAATCTCCCACATCTTCTTCCCCGCCGGACAGGGTGCGCAGCTCACAGCTGGCGGGCACGATGCCGTTTGCATCCAGAAAATCCAGCGTATCGTCTGCGCCGTATACCGGCAGCGGATTCTTTTTGAGGAAGGTGGCCAGCCCCTTGACGTGGTCAGAGTGCTCGTGGGTGACCAGAATGCCCGCACAATCGCTGATGTTCAGGCCCAGCTCCTTGAGCGCCGCCGAGGTAGTGCGCACGCCCTTTCCCATATCGATGATGATGTACTTTTCCCCCGTGCGCACCACGCTGCAGTTGCCGGAGGAACCAGAGTATAACGAGATGAATTCAGACATTTCAAACCTCAAGAAACGAACCTCTCCGTCGTTGCTTCACAAAAGCGCCCTGTCAGGGGAACTTCTGCGAAGCAGACTGAGAGGTTCTGAATGATCACATTGCTGATTCCAGTGCGGCGGGCATCCGCTCCACCTTGCTGATCTCAGCGCCCAGACCGCGCAGCTTTTCCACGATGTTCTCATAGCCGCGCTCAATGTGGCCGATCTCCTCGATCTCGCTGGTGCCGTCTGCCATCAGGGCAGCAACGACCATGGCCGCACCGGCACGCAGGTCAGAAGCGCGCAGGGGGGCGGGGTTCAGCTTGTCCACACCCTCAAACACGGCCACCTGACCGTCCACCTGCACCATTGCGCCCATCTTGCGCAGCTCGTCCACATAGCGGAAGCGGTTATCCCACACGCTCTCGGTGATGGTGGAGGTCCCCTTTGCCACGCTGAGCAGCACACCCATCAGGGGCTGCATATCGGTGGGGAAGCCCGGGTGAGGCATGGTGTTGATTTTCAGCGGCAGGATATCGCCCTTGCGGGAGACGCGGACGGAATCATCGAATTCCTCCACATCCACACCGGCACGGCGAAGCTTTGCCGTGATAGGCTCCAGATGCTTGGGGGTGACATTTTTGATCAGAACGTCGCCGCCGGTGGCAGCAGCGGCAACCATGTAGCTGCCCGCCTCGATCTGGTCAGGGATGATGCTGTAAGTGCAGCCGTGCATCTTTTTCACGCCGCGCACCTTGATCACATCGGTGCCGGCACCACGCACATCCGCGCCGCACATATTCAGGAAGTTTGCCAGATCAACGACATGGGGCTCCTTGGCGCAGTTTTCCAGAATGGTCTGGCCCTGTGCCATCACAGCGGAGAGCATACCGTTCATGGTAGCGCCCACGCTGACCTTATCAAAGAAGATATGGGCACCGTTCAGTTCCTTGGCACGCACGGTGATCATGCCGTAGTCCACGCTGTCCTCTGCACCCAGTGCGCTGAACACCTTGAGGTGCTGGTCGATAGGGCGGGGGCCCAGATTGCAGCCGCCGGGCATGGCCACCTGTGCCTTGCCAAAGCGGGAGAGCAGCGCACCCAGGAAGTAGTAGCTGGCACGCATCTGGCGGGACAGATCGTCCGGGACGTTGGTGCTGTTCAGGTGGGTGGTGTCGATCTCGTAGGTATTGCGGTTCAGCATCTTGATGCTGGCACCCAGGGTGCTCAGGATCTTCAGGCTGACTGCCACATCACTGATGTCCGGCAGGTTTTCGATCACACAGACATCTGCCGCCAGAATGGTGGCAGGCAGAATGCCCACAGCCGCATTTTTTGCACCGGAAATGGTAACTTCGCCATGCAGGGGCTTGCCGCCCGTAATAACAAACTTTTCCAATTTTATAATCTCCTTGTCGCAGGCCCGCCAGCGGCAGGGCCACTCAGGGTTCTTGCTTGATCTCTCCGCGCACCGCTGGGCACACACCCTCACGATACAACTATCTTATTATACACAACTTCGGGCAAAAAGCAAAGCCCCCTTTTCCCCTGCCGGATTATTTTCTGTTTTGCCCAGAATCTGCGGAGATATTCGACATTTTTGTTTCTTATTTCAAAAATTTTACAATCAGCGCCCCTTACCAGACGCAATCCTCGCTGCAAGTCTCCTTGATCCAGCCCAGTTGATAGGCCTTGACCAGCTGCTTCAGGTCATGCACCCGCTCCCGCAGGGTCTCTCCCTCGTCCGTCTCTTCCACCAGAATGCGGTGGTTCTCCGTTTCCAGAATGTTCTTCTGCGACACGATGTCGATGTTTTCGTTCACGGCCTTTTCAGCACTGACAAAGGGCTGATGGGTCCGCAGGGACATGGTGCGGCTGGAGTACACCAGCGTGTACCCTGCAATGCCGGTCTTTTCATGGTAGGCGCGGCAGAACCCGCCGTCAATGACGACCAGACGGCCCCCGCCCTTGATGGGGCTCTCGCCGCTCTTCTCCCGCACCGGCACATGGCCGTTAACGATGTGGCTGGTGCCGGGCAGACCGAATTCCGCCAGGATGCGGCGGCAGGCGGCCTCTTCATTGTACCATGTATAATAGGGGTCCTTGACTTCCTCATGGGTGGCGGGGTCGGCAATATACAGCCGCTCAAAGGTGGTCATGGCGCTGCGGCCGAACAGCGGCGACAGCTTGCCGCACCACAGATACCACAAAAAGTCCTGACCGCTCCGCCGGGCAGCGCTTTCCTCGGGAGCAAAGTAGCCGCGGCGTGCCCGCTCGTCACAGTAGTCCATCAAGCCGCGGCCCGAGTAGTTGTGTCCCTCGAACCGCTCCACGGCAAAACTGCCGTTTTTGGTCATGGGCACCACGCCGTGGTAGAGCAGGTTGCCGTTCTCGATGTGGTAAACGCTGCCCTTGGCATACAAAAATTCCACATGCTGCTGCAAACGCTCGCTCTGCCGGAAGGATTCCACCAGCTTGCGGAGCACCAGCCGCTCATCATCATTCAGGGCGGCGGGGTCTGCCGGATCCACGGTGGGGAAGCTGGTGTCCCGCAGGGGGTATGCCTGCCCGTTCAGGGTCACTGTTCCCTTTTTCCAATCGATGTGCCGCAGGAAATCCCGACCCTGCATCTTGAAATCCGGGTTGCGGTCGATGACCTTGCACTCCATCTTGAGCATCAGAATGGTCACGGCCTTGTGCATCACGGCACAGCGGTGGAGCATTCCCTCGGTGTAAGGGCCGCGCGCCGCGTCGGTGTGGGGCATCCAGAGGGTCAGGTCGTCATTTCCGTAGAACTGCTCGGCCATCCGCTGCAGGTGCCGCAGGTTGATGCCGTAGCAGTCCTCAAGCATGGCATGGTTGTGGTAGGCCAGTGTTGTTTTGAGCACAGTGCAGACGCAGATGGGACTTCCGGCGGCGGCACCCATCCAGACCACGTCATGGTTGCCCCACTGGATATCCACATGGTGGTGGCGCATGAGCCGGTCCAGTATGATGTCAGGCCGGGGGCCGCGGTCAAACAAGTCCCCCACGATGTGCAGCTTGTCCACAGCCAGCCGCTTGATAAGCTCACACAGCCGGACGATGAACCGGTCGGCGCGGCCATTTTCGATGATGCTGCCCACGATCTGCCCATAATAAAGGTCCTTGTCGTGGTCCTCAAAGTGGGCATGGAGCAGCTCATCCAGAATATACCCGCAGCTGGACGGCAGGCAGGAGCGCACATGCTCCCGGGTATGCTTGGAGGACACCAACCGGCAGATATCAATGAGCTGAAGCAGGGTCTCTGTGTACCAGTGGTCAAGCGCTTCCTCATCCGCGCACCCAGCTTTGAGCTGGGGCAGCTTCTCGTTGGGGTAATAGATGAGCGTTGCCAGCTCGGCACGGGTCTGCTCCGGCACACTGTCCCCCAGCACAATATCCACCTTTTCCCGGATGACACCCGAAGCCGAGTTCAGGATGTGGACAAAGGCCTCGTTTTCACCGTGCAGGTCGCTCATAAAATGTTCGGTGCCCTTGGGCAGCTTGAGCAGGGCCTGGGTGCTGATGATCTCACTGGCGGCGGCCGCCTGCGAGGGGTAATCCCGTGCCAGCAGGGAGAGATATTTCAAATGATCCCGGATCTCCTCGTTTTCGGTGCGCATGACATCCTCCGTCTGATATGTAGTATTTTTGCATGATATATAATATTCTATCATAGTATACCACATTCCATGTCATAAATGGTATAATAAACAAGAGTAATTCTGTCAAATCTTTTGCAAAGGACTTGGATATTATGCCCAAAACCATTTCTGTTGCCGTGCCGGAAGCCTGTACTCTCTGCCCCAGGCAGTGCAAAGCCGACCGGGCCGCCGGGCAGACGGGCTTCTGCGGGGCGGGCCGCACCCTGAAAGCGGCCCGCGCGGCCCTGCACTTCTGGGAGGAGCCCTGCATCAGCGGCACCCGGGGCAGCGGCACGGTGTTTTTCTCCGGCTGCACCCTCAAGTGCTGCTTCTGCCAGAACTACCCCATCAGCGCCGAGGGACTGGGCAGGGAGATCACCGTGGAGCGCCTGGCCGAGATTTTTCTGGACCTGCAGGCGCAGGGAGCCCACAACATCAACCTTGTCACGCCTGGGCAGTGGCGGCCCTGGATCATCGCCGCCCTCGACCTGGCCCGGGCGCAGGGGCTGCATCTGCCCATCGTCTGCAACACCGGCGGCTACGAGACCGTGGAGAGCGTGCACGCCTGGCGCGGTTTCATCGACATCTGGCTGGCCGACCTGAAATATGTTTCCCCTGCCCTTTCGGCAGAGCTTTCCGCCGCGCCGGACTATTTTGCGCAGGCCAGGCCCGCCATTGAAGCCATGATGGCTCAGGCCGGGCACCCTGTTTTTGACAGCGAGGGCATCCTGCAGCGGGGCGTGATCCTGCGCCACCTTGCCCTGCCCGGCCATGTGGACGACAGCTTTGCCGTGCTCGATCAGATGGCGGCTTGGAACAAGGCCGACCCCGGGTGCTTCCTGCCCAGCGTGATGAGCCAGTACACCCCCTTCTATCAGGCGGCAGACCACGGCATCGGGCGGCGCATCACCACCTACGAATACCGCCGGGTGGTCAACTACGCCATGGATCTGGGCCTCAGCTCTGGCTATATGCAACAGAAGAGCAGTGCAAAGGAAGAGTATACGCCCAGCTTTGACCTGACGGGGGTGTAAACCCCACCGTCATCCCTGAGGGGTTCTTTCGTCAAAACAACCAAAATTTCTTTTTCTTTTTCTCTCGGCCAAAACAGCATTTGCTTGCTATCCGGTGCGCAGTGCGGTATAATGGATACAACAATGTGTTCTCACATGAAATGGATCCCAGAAACGACTTTTTAGGAGGAGCGTTATGGAACACTACAATCCCATCCTCGGCAGCGAGCCCAATGGCCAGAAATTTATCACCTGCGGCGAGATCATGCTCCGTCTGACCCCGCCGAACTACGAAAAGATCCGCATGGCATCCAGCTTTGAAGCCAGCTACGGCGGCAGCGAGGCCAACATTGCACTGGCCCTGGCCAACCTGGGTGTGGACAGCACCTTCTTCAGCGTAGTGCCCAACAACAGCCTGGGCAAGAGCGCGGTGCGCTGGCTGCGCTCCAACGATGTGCATTGCACCCCCATGATTCTGACTGAGCCCAACGAGACCCCCTCCAACCGGCTGGGTACTTATTATCTGGAGACCGGATACGGCATCCGCGCTTCCAAGGTCATCTACGACCGCAAGCACAGTGCCATTACCGAGTATGACTTCTCCCAGGTCGATCTGGACGCTCTGCTGGACGGCTACGACTGGCTGCACCTGAGCGGCATTACCCCGGCACTGGGCCCCAACTGCCGCGGCCTCATCATCGATATGCTCAAGGTGGCCAAAAAGAAGGGCCTGACTGTCAGCTTTGATGGCAACTTCCGCTCTACCCTGTGGAGCTGGGAGGAAGCCCGCGATTTCTGCACCGAGTGCCTGCCTTACGTTGACGTTCTGCTGGGCATTGAGCCCTACCACCTGTGGAAGGACGACAACGATCACAGCAAGGGCGACTGGAAGGACGGCGTGCCCCTGCAGCCCAGCTATGAGCAGCAGGATGAGATCTTCCAGCATTTCATTGCCCGCTACCCCAACCTCAAGTGCATTGCCCGCCATGTGCGCTATGCCCACAGCGGCAGCGAGAACAGCCTCAAGGCCTTTATGTGGTACGACGGCCACACCTTTGAGAGCAAGCTCTACACCTTTAATATTCTGGACCGCGTGGGCGGCGGCGATGCCTTTGCCAGCGGTCTGATCTATGCCATGCTGCACAACTATAAGGCTATGGATATGGTCAACTTTGCCGTGGCAAGCAGCGCCATCAAGCACACCATCCACGGCGATGCCAACATCACCGATGATGTCAGCTCCATCCGCAACCTGATGAACATGAACTACGACATCAAGCGGTAATATTCCTTTATACGCAAAGATCCCCTCCGGTACGCGCACACCGGAGGGGATCTTCTTATTATGCTTCAATCTTACAGAAACGCATCCAGCATCTTTTCCAGCGGGGTGCGGGTGTCAAGCTCCAACCCGGCTTTCTGTTTCAGCATCAGGATGCGGCGGACGCTCTCGTTGAGGCGTTCCTCGCTGATGGTTCCATTCTGCACAGCCTCCAGTACACCGTCAAAGGCTTCCGGCAGGTCGGGCGGCATCAGCAGAAGATCTGCCCCGGCGTTCAGCGCCGCTACAGCCGCTTCTGCTGCAGAATAGTGGTCACGAATGGCTTGCATGGACAGCGAATCGGTGCAGATGGCTCCAGTAAAGCCCAGCTCCCCCCGCAGACGCTCGGTCAGCATAGTGTAGGAGAGCGACGCAGGCAGGCCGTCCTGCGTTGCATTGGGGGTGGTGATGTGGGCGGTCATTACTACGTCGGCCCCAGCTGCGATTCCAGCCGCAAAAGGCTTCAGCTCCGTCTCCCGCATCTCTGCCCAAGTCTTGGTGCTGCTGGCCGTGCCGTAGTGGCTGTCCTCTGCGGTATCTCCGTGGCCCGGGAAATGCTTGAGTGTGCAGAGTATGCCCGCATCGTGAAACCCTTGTACAGCGGAGGCCACCATCTGTACCGCCACTGCCGGATCCGACGAAAATGCTCGGTTCCCGATCACAGTATTGGCCGGATTGGTGTTCACATCTGCCACTGGAGCAAAGTCAAGATTCAGGCCGTAGGTTTTGAGGTATCCTCCGACGATCTGCCCCATGGCACGGGCATTGGCCGGGTCCCCTGTTGTACCTACTGCCTGGGCACTCTGGTATTGGGGAAGATCAAAGCCGGAAGCATTGGCCAACCGGGCCACGCTGCCGCCCTCCTCATCCACGGCGGTCAACAGACCGGTCCCGGATACTGCCTGAAAATCTGCCAGAAGCTTTTTCAACTGCTCCGGGCTTTTCACATTCTGCCGAAACACCACAATGCCGCCCACCGGATACTTTTTCAGCCCCTGCCGTTCTGCCCAGGTCAGCCTTGTGCTATCAGACTGTCCACTGGGGTCCAGTGCCTCGACCCGCACCACGAACAGCTGCCCCACCTTTTCCCGCAGAGACATGGCAGCAAGCCGTTCCTCTACCGGGTCAATCCGGGCTGCTGCCAAGGCCGTTCCCGTCAGCAGCAGAGCCGCAGACAACAGCACAGCAGCTGCCCGCCGGATGATTTTTCGCACGAGAGACACCTCCTCTTTCTCTCAGTGTAGCACACCCTGCAAAGGTGCACAAGATGCAAAGATCCCCTCCGGTACGCGCACACCGGAGGGGATTTTCCATATCAGAAATGCATCAGGAAAGGATCATGCGGTCGTTGGCGAACTCGCCGCCGGACGCGATCTGGAACTTGGCCAGCAGGTCGGAAACATGCAGGTTCTTCTTCTCTTCCCCGGAGACATCATAGATGATGTGGCCCTCGTGCATCATGATCAGGCGGTTGCCGTACTTGATGGCATCCTTCATGTTGTGGGTGATCATCATGGTGGTCAGGTGGTTCTCCTCCACAATCTTGGCCGAGAGGGTCAGCACCTTGAGCGCCGTCTTGGGGTCCAGAGCGGCGGTGTGCTCATCCAGCAGCAGGAGCTTGGGCTTGTTCATGGTAGCCATGAGCAGGGTCAGTGCCTGACGCTGACCGCCGGACAGCAGGCCCACGCGGGCGGTCAGGCGATCCTCCAGGCCCAGGTCCAGGCTCTTGAGCAGTTCACGGTAGCGTTCCCGTTCGGCCTTGGTGATACCGATCCTCAGGCCGCGCCGCTTGCCGCGCCGGGCGGCCAAAGCGAGGTTCTCCTCGATCTGCATGGTGGCGGCGGTGCCGGTCATGGGGTCCTGGAACACGCGGCCGATGTAGGCGGCGCGCTGGTGCTCCCCCAGTTTGGTCACGTCGGTGCCGTCAATGATAATCTTGCCGCTGTCCACAGGCCACACACCGGCCACAGCGTTCAGCATGGTGGATTTGCCCGCACCGTTGCCGCCGATGACGGTGACAAAATCACCTTCGTTCAATTTCAGGTTCAGACCATTCAGGGCCGTTTTCTCGTTGACGGTACCGGCGTTGAAGGTCTTGGAAACATTCTGGATCTCAAGCATTTTTTGCATCCTCCTTCTGTGCCTTCTTTGCCGCGGGCTTTGCGAAGTACTTGCTCTTCCAATAGGGCACGGCCAGGAACACCGCCACCACGGAGGCGCTCAGCAGCTTGAGCAGATTTGCGTCAAAGCCGAGGGTCAGCACCAGCTGGATGACGATGTAGTAGATGATAGCACCCAGCGAGACGGACACCAGCTTGAGGGCAAAGTTGTGGAAAATGCGGCTGAACAGGGCCTCGCCGATGATGACAGCGGCCAGACCGATGACGATGGCACCACGGCCCATGCTGACATCGGCAAAGCCCTGATACTGGCTCAGCAGTGCGCCGGACAGGGCCACCAGACCGTTGGAGACCGCCAGACCCAGCACCACATTGAAGCTGGTGTTGATACCCTGGGCACGGCTCATGGCGGGGTTGGAACCGGTGGCGCGGATGCCGCAGCCCAGCTCGGTGCCAAAGAACCAGTACAGCACGCCGATGACCACGGCGCTGACCAGAATGACCATGATGATGGGGTTGTGCAGGGCAAGCTCCTTGACCCAGCGCAGGGAGATGAGCAGGTCGTACTTGTCCACGTTGATGGACTGGTTGGCCTTGCCCATGATCTTCAGGTTGATGGAGTAGAGGGCCAGCTGGGTCAG
>OAUV01001044.1_pt1 | contig 19182 bp, 17 predicted proteins | sample 1516841 | NCBI WGS metagenome assembly OAUV01 (sample SAMEA2580044, study PRJEB22360) | human gut metagenome | biome: human gut; feature: human-associated habitat; material: faeces | place: Denmark | collected 2008/2010 | reverse complement strand
GGCGGCAGCGAAGATGCGGGAGCCCGAGGGGGCGCGGAAGTCGGTGCCGTTGTGCGGGCGCACGACGCCCGTGACGGGATGACGGCGAAGCGGCGCGAACTCGCTGCTCACGTCCTTGACGTCGAGCGGTACACGCATGAAGGTTTGCTGCGAGGCGCGGCCAGCGAGCGTGTAGAAGCCGCCGGCACGGCTGTCGTTCTCAAACCAGTAGGCCTCGTGGACGTCCTCGCCCGAGACCACCTGAACGGCAAGCAGCTGGCCGTTGCGGATGAAGTCGCCGCCTGCGAACTTGCGCTCGAAGACGAGGCGGAGCGAGTCGCCCTGCTTGAGGGTGCGGACGGGATTGTCGGCGCCCTCCCAGACGACCTTGAGCTGTTCGGCGATGTCGGCGGGAATGCGCAGGGACTCGACGGTGGCAGCGAAGCCCGAGGAGGCGACGCCGGAGATGCTTTCCTCGAGCGTGTCGAAGGCGACGGGGTATTCGGCGGCGGCGAAGAGCTCGCCCGTGCGGGTGACCTCGATGCGGCGGCTGTCCTGAGGGTGCGGGCCCTCGAGATAGAGGTGCAGGAAGGCAAGTCGGCCGTCGGGCAGAACGCCTGCGTTGACGTACTGGCCGTCCTGCGGCATGACGAGCGGACGCAGCATGCGCTGCGAGCGGATGTAGGAGACGGCCTGAGGGTCGACGACTTCAAGGCGTGCGAGCAGGGAGGAGAGGGTCTCGCCGTTGCGTCCGGTCAGGTTGCGGGGCGTAACGGAGCCGTTGCGGCGCAGGGCGTCGAGCGCCTGCGTGAGAACGGAGTCGTCAACGGAGCCCGTCACGAAGTCCGCGCGGTGCTTTTCCTGCGCGAGACTGGGCGAGACGCCGAGCATGGCGCCCGTTGTTCCGATCACGACCATCGAGGCTATCCCCGCCGTTGCGGCCCCGGTACTCAGTCTGCACGCGTGGAGAAGCGGGGACGAGGCCCAGACCTTGAGCCAGGATCGAAACGCCCTCCCGGCGGTGCGGAGCTGCCGGGCAATGAGGGAGGGAGCGGTCATGATGAGTCGGAGTTGCGAAAGGCGCGGAAAAAGGGAACAATACTTAGATTGCCATTTTAAATCAGAACCGCTGTGCGTCCCGCCTAAAAAACCTTAAAAATGGTTACAGGCGGGCATTTCATGCGTCTCCGGGGCCTTTTGCATGACTTTGTGTGCAGATGAGCCTGCGAACGGGCGCTGCAACGCGGCGGCCTCAGTTTGTTTAAGTCATTGAAGGGATACTGATGACCGTTGAATTAGAGAAGGCTCAGGAGGCCAAGAAGCTCCCTGTTACCGACGACATCCGCGAGGCGATGGCCCTCATCCGCCGCGGCACCGACACGTTCCTCATTGAGGAGGAGTTCGAACAGAAGCTCGCCCGCTCCAAGATGACCGGTGAACCGCTGCGCTGCAAGCTCGGCCTCGACCCGACGGCTCCCGACATCCACATCGGCCACACGGTCGTGCTCAACAAGCTGCGCCAGCTTCAGGACCTCGGCCACACGGTGATCTTCCTCGTGGGCGACTTCACGGCCGCCATCGGCGATCCGTCCGGCCGCAACGCCACGCGTCCGCCGCTCTCGCACGAGCAGATCGTCCAGAACGCCCAGACCTACCTCAATCAGGCCGGCCTCGTGCTCGACCTTGACCGCACCGAAGTCCGCTACAACTCCGAATGGTGCAACAAGCTCGGCTCCGTGGGCCTCATTCAGCTTGCCTCCCGCTACACGCTCGCACGCCTTCTTGAGCGCGACGACTTCGCCAAGCGCTACGCCGAGCAGGCTCCGATCGCCATGCACGAGCTCATCTACCCGCTGATGCAGGGCTACGACTCCGTGGCCCTCAAGGCCGACCTCGAGCTCGGCGGCTCCGACCAGCGCTTCAACCTGCTCGTCGGCCGCGAACTCCAGCGCCAGTACGGTCAGGAGCCCCAGTGCATCCTGACGATGCCGCTTCTCGTGGGTCTTGACGGTCAGGTCAAGATGAGCAAGAGCAAGCACAACTACATCGGCATCACCGACGCTCCGAACGACATGTTCGGCAAGGTGATGTCCATCTCCGACTCGCTGATGTGGGACTGGTACGACCTGCTGAGCCTGCGCGGCAACGCCGAGATCGCCCAGCTCAAGAAGGAGTGCTCCGAGGGCCGTAATCCGCGCGACGCCAAGGTGCTGCTCGCCAAGGAGATCGTGGGCCGCTTCCATTCGGACTGCGCCGCCAATGCCGCCGAAGATGAATTCAACGCCCGCTTCCGCGCCGGCGCCATGCCGAGCGACATTCCCGAAGTGACGGTCGAGGCTCCCGCCGGCGAGATCGGCGTCGGCCAGATGCTCAAGGCCGCCGGTCTCGTCTCCTCCACGTCCGACGCCAATCGCAACATCGATCAGGGCGGCGTGAGGATCGAAGGCGAGAAGGTCTCCGACAAGGGGCTCAAGCTCAAGGCCGGCACCGTCGTGACGGTGCAGGTCGGCAAGCGCAAGTGGGCCCGCATCACGATCGCCTGAGAAGCGGATCATGATCGTTCTGCCCCGGCGAGTGGCCGAAGCCTCGGTGAGAGTTGAAGGACGCGTGACCGGGGCCGTCGGCCGCGGGCTTCTTGCGCTGGTGTGCGGGGAGCCCGGCGACACGCCCGCCGTCATCGGGAAGCTCGCACGCAAGACCGCGAGACTTCGCATCTTCGAGGACGAGGCGGGCAGGATGAACAGGAGCGTCGTCGACGTCGGCGGCGATGTGCTCTGCGTCTCGCAGTTCACGCTTGCCGCGGACACGATGTCGGGCAACCGCCCGAGCTTCTCCAGAGCTGCGCCGCCCGAAGAGGGCCTTGCCGCCTTCAATGCGTTTGTGACGGCGCTCAGGGGCGAGGGGCTGTCCTGCCCCACAGGCGAATTCGGCGCGCACATGCGCGTCTCGCTCGTCAATGACGGACCGGCGACCTTCAGCCTCCACCTTAGGGCTGATGGTGCTGGCGCCGACTAGTCCCAATGCTCTAGACTGTGGTCTTGGGCCGAAAGTGATGATATAAATAGAGGACGCCGCCCGCTCCGGGCGGCTCCGCACGTGGAGAAGCACCCGGTGAAAATCACTTCCGACAACTTCAAACAGGGCGATTTCATTCCTGAAGCCCTTGCCTGGGGCCGAATCGGAGAGGACGGCTCGACCGTCCGCTCGACGAACCTCAATCCCCAGCTCTCCTGGACGGACGCGCCCGAGGGCACGGCGTCCTTCGTGCTTGCCTGCCTTGACGACGACGTGCCGACGGATCTCGCCGAGCGCGACGCCTCGGGCGAGATTCCTGTTTCCCAGCCCCGCCGCCGCTTCGTGCATTGGGTGCAGCCCAACTGCCCCGTTGACGTGACGAGCATCGCCGAAGGGGCGCTTGCGGAGGAGAGGAAGACGACGCCGGGCTTCGGCGCCGTTTGCATCAACGACTACAGCCGCGGCGGCACGCCTGCTCCGGGCGAAACGGGCACGGGCTACGATGGCCCCTGTCCGCCGTTCTTCGACGCACGCTGGCACTACTACCGGTTCATGGTCTTCGCGCTCGACGCCCCGAGGCTCGGCGGGGCTGAAAAGGGGCCAGGGCAGGACGTCGACGCCGCCATGAAGGGCCATGTCCTCGCGTCGGCTGAGCTTGTTGGCCGCTATACGCTCAATCCCCGTCTGGCCGCCCTTTGAGACGACCGGCATTCACAGAATCCACGTCATTAACCTCCGGCGGCATCCGCCGCCGTCTTACTAAAGGAACTGAAGTCGTGTTCAAGCGCTCCAATACCATTGAGGCCGTCGATCCCGTCGTCTGGGACGTCATCAGCCACGAGACCGCCCGTCAGGAAGACCACATTGAGCTCATCGCGAGCGAAAACTACGCTTCCCCGGCGGTCATGCAGGCCCAGGGTTCCTGCCTCACGAACAAGTACGCGGAAGGCTATCCCGGCAAGCGCTACTACGGCGGCTGCGAGCACGTCGACGTCGTTGAACAGCTCGCCATCGACCGCGCCAAGAAGCTCTTCTGCGAGCCCGCAGGCGTCGAGATGGCCGTCAACGTGCAGCCCCACTCCGGCGCTCAGGCCAACTCCGCCGTGTACTTCGGCCTTCTCGAGGTCGGCGACACGATCATGGGCCTCTCGCTTGCCGAAGGCGGCCATCTGACGCACGGCATGCACCTCAACTATTCCGGCCGCTACTTCAAGGTCGTTCCCTACGGTCTTGACGCCAACGAGGCGATCGACTACGACCGTGTTGAACAGCTCGCCAGGGAATGCAAGCCGAAGATCATCGTCGCCGGCGCCTCCGCCTACTCGCTTCGCATCGACTTCAAGCGCTTTGCCGAAATCGCCCACTCCGTCGGCGCCTACCTGATGGTCGACATGGCCCACTATGCGGGCCTCATCGCCGCCGGCGTCTACCCGACCCCGTTCGGCCACGCCGACATCGTGACGACGACCACGCACAAGACGCTCCGCGGTCCGCGCGGCGGCCTCATCTTCTGCCGTCCCGACCTTGAGAAGAAGATCAACTCCGCCGTCTTCCCGGGCATGCAGGGCGGTCCGCTCATGCACGTCATCGCCGCCAAGGCCGTGGCCCTCGGCGAAGCCCTTGACCCGTCCTTCAAGGTCTACGGTGAGCAGGTGATGAAGAACGCCGCTGCCATGGCCGAAGAGCTCGTCAAGCGCGGCCTGCGCATCGTTTCCGGCCACACGGAAAGCCACGTGATGCTTGTCGACCTTCGTCCGCTCAAGATCACGGGCAAGGCCGCCGAAACGCTGCTCAACGCCGCTCACATCACGGTCAACAAGAACGCCATCCCGAACGATCCGGAAAAGCCCTTCGTGACGTCCGGCATCCGTCTCGGCTCTCCCGCCATGACGACCCGCGGCTTCGGCGAAGCCGAGGCCCGCAAGGTGGCGAACCTGATCGTCGATCTGCTCGAGGCGCCTGAAGACCAGGCCGTCTTCGAACGCGTCAAGGCCGAAGTGGCGAACCTCACCGCCGCCTTCCCGGTCTACGGCGACTAAGGCGCTCAGGCGGCCGCAGGGGAGGCTTCGGATCTCCCCGAAAACGCATGAAAACACAAGGGCTACCCTTTCGAGTGATTGGGTGGCCCTTATTTTGTGTTTGGGGACTTGAGTTTGCCTGCGGGCGGGCGCTAAACTTTCGGACACTTGTTCCTGATTTGGAAGTGTCTGCCGGCCGATGCGGTTCGGGACGGGCTTCCACCGTACGCAAGGAGTCTCCTCATGCGATGTCCCTTCTGCCAGAATCCGGATACCCAGGTGATCGATTCGCGCGCCCCTGAGGAGGGGTACGCGATCCGTCGCCGCCGCAAGTGTCCGGCCTGCGGCAAGCGCTTCACGACCTTCGAGAGGGCGCACCTGCCCATTCCCGCGGTCGTCAAGCGCAACGGCCAGCGCACCGACTACAACAGGGCGAAGCTTCAGGCCTCGATGACGCTGGCGCTGCGCAAGCGTCCCGTGACGCCCGAGCAGCTTGAGGAGGCGGTCGACTCCGTCGAGCAGGCGATGATCATGCTCGGAGACCGCGAGATCGAGTCGAGCGTCGTGGGCGAGCTCGTGCTCGGCGCCCTGCAGAAGCTCGACACCATCGCCTACATCAGGTTTGCGTCGGTGTACTTCAACATCGGAGATCCGCTTGCCTTTGCATCGATGATTCAGAATGCGGCCGTGCCCGACGGAAGCACCGACGGCGCGTTCGACGTGCTGAGGAAGTTCAGGCTCGAGCACGAGGCCGAGGTCGCCGCCCGCGAGGCGAAGAAAAAGGCCGCCGCCGAGCGTCGCGCCCGCAGGGATGCGGAGAGGAAGGCAGCGGAGGCGGAGGAGGCCAAATGACGGAATGCGCTGTGGATGAAGGTCGCGTGAAGGACGACGACTTCTGGATGGGGCTTGCGCTTGAGGAGGCCGCGAAGGCCCGCAGGCTTTCTCCGCCCAATCCTGCGGTCGGCGCCGTCATCGTGAGGGACGGCCGGGTGATCGGCCGGGGCTTCACGCAGCAGACGGGCGGTCCGCACGCCGAGGTGATGGCTCTGAGGGATGCCGCCGCGCGTGGAGAAAGCGTTGAGGGCGCGACGATCTACGTGACGCTCGAGCCATGCTCGCACTGGGGGCGCACGCCGCCCTGTGCGCTTGCGATCGTCGAGCACAGGATCGGCCGCGTCGTGACGTCGGTCGCCGACCCGAACCCCCAGGTGGCGGGGCGGGGTCTGAAGATGATCCGCGATGCGGGCATCGAGGTGACCGAAGGCGTCCGAAGCAAAGAGGGATGGCTCTCCAACAGGGGCTTTCTCACCCGTATGACGACGGGCAGGCCCTGGGTGAGGATGAAGTGCGCCGCGACGCTCGACGGCCGCACGGCCTTTCCCGACGGCCGATCCCAGTGGATCACGGGCCCTGCGGCGCGCGAGGACTCTCAGTACTGGCGTGCGGTGTCGGGGGCGGTCGTGACGGGCATCGGCACGGTGCTCGCCGACAATCCGAAGATGACGGTGAGGCTCCCTGATCAGGTGAGGTTCCCGTTCCGCGTGGTCGTGGATCCGAGGCTTGAGACGCCCGTCGGGGCGGAGATTCTCAAGGGCGGCGGCACGGTCCTCGTCTGTGCGCAGGCCGGCGAAGAGGCCGAGGCGGGGGCCCCGTCCAGCGGCCGTCGGGAGGCGGCGCTCGTCGCCGCAGGCGCCGAGGTGCTGAGGCTTCCCGATGCGGCGCATCCGGGACGCGTGGACCTCGGTGCGCTTCTCGACGAGCTTGGACGAAGGCAGGTCAACGAGGTCCATCTCGAGGCGGGTGCGGGGCTCAACGGGAGCTTTCTCTCCGAGGGACTTGTCGACGAGATCGTGCTGTATACTGCTCCTTGCCTTTTCGGCTCGGGGATGCCCGTTGCAAGCGTTCCGCTTCCCGAGGAACCCGGTCTGGCGCACCGCTGGACGATTGAAGACTTTACTCAGATCGGTGCCGATCTGCGTGTGATTTTGAGGAGATGACTCTAAATGTTTACCGGCATTATTCAGGCCATCGGCAAGGTTCGTGAACCGGAACCTCTCGGCAACGGCGTCCGCCTGACGATCTGCGCTCCCGATCTCGGTCTTGACGAGGTTCGCATCGGCGACTCGATCGCCGTCAACGGCGCGTGCATGACCGTCGTCGAGAAGACGGACACGGAATTCAAGGTCGACGTCTCCGCCGAGAGCCTCTCGAAGACTACGGGCCTCGACACGTTCGGCGAGGTCAACCTCGAGAAGGCCATGCGTCTCGGCGACCGCGTCGACGGCCATCTCGTGAGCGGTCACGTCGACGGCGTGGGTCAGGTTGAAAGCATGGAGCAGGTCGCCGAATCGTGGCGCCTCGTCATCCGCGCCCCCCGCGTCCTCTCTCCGTATCTCGCCTACAAGGGCTCGATCACGGTCAACGGCGTCTCGCTTACGATCAACAAGGTCGAGGATACGGCGATGGACACGCTCGTGACGATCAACCTCATCCCGCACACGGTCGAGGTGACGACGCTCAAGCACCTCAAGGCCCAGAGCTACGTCAATCTTGAGATCGACACGATCGCCCGCTACATCGAGCGCATGATGTCGCTTCGTAACGACGAGGACTCCCTCTTCTGATCAGGAAGAAGGCGTTCCGCATCATGAAAAGGCGGCGTTCTTCTGGTGAAGGGCGCCGTTTTTCGACAGCGGGGCCGAAAAAACGGCGCCCGCACCCGCCCGCCCTGCGTCACGCAGGTCTTTCGCGTTAAAATAAACGTCTATCAGTCGTCGCCGGCAGGCCGGCGGCGGCCCGAGGGCCTGGCCTTCGGGATCTTTTCAAAACGAATTTAGCTCCCGCCTGCAGAGGCCCCTAGGAGACAGACATGGCTGTTGATATTGTTCCCACCAAACTCGACGGTACCGACCTTCGCATCGGCATCGTGGTCGCCCGCTTCAACGAATATGCCGGCCGCGGTGAATTCGAGTCCTGCATGGACGAACTGCGCAAGCTCGGCGTGATGGAAGAGGACGTGACGAAGGTGTCCGTGCCGGGTGCCCTCGAAATCCCGTTCGCGCTGCAGAAGCTCGCCCAGACGGGCGAATACGACGCCCTGATCGCCCTCGGCGCCGTTATCCGCGGTGAAACCTACCACTTTGAGCTCGTGAGCAACGAGTCCGGCAGCGGCATCACCCGCGTCTGTCTCGACTACGACATTCCCATCGCCAACGGCGTGCTGACGACGGAAAACGACGAGCAGTGCGAGGAACGCATCGACATGAAGGGCCGCGACTGCGCACGCTGCGCCGTTGAAATGGCCAACTTCGCCAAGGAGTTCTGCGTCGACGAGTTCGACGAGGATTTCGATGAAGTGACCTCCGAAGACTGATGCCGTCATCAAAGGAATCTTGAAGAATGACTGAACACAAGGAAGGCCACCGCAAGTCGGCGGCGCACTCCGCCCGCCATCTGGCCCGCGTCTTCGTGATGCTCGGCCTCTACCAGTGGCTCGCCGATCCGTCCCAGGACTACGCCGGCATCGAAGCCCACCTCTCGAGCCTTCTGCACGACGAGGAAGAGCAGCTCGAAGGCAGCGACATCCGTCCGACGGACTTCGAGAAGGCCGATCGCGAGCTCTTCACGAAGCTGCTCGCCGGCGTGCTTGACCGTCATGCCGAAGTGGCGGACGCCATCGCCCGTCACGCCGACCGCGAACTCTCCCGCATTTCGCTCGTCGAACGTGCGGTGCTCATGATCGGCACGTACGAACTCATGGCCTGCCCGGAAACGCCCTGGCGCGTAATCCTCAACGAATCCATCGAGCTCGTCAAGCAGTTCGGCAGCGGCTACCGCTTCACGAACGCCGTTCTCGAGCTTGTCGCGCGCGAAGTTCGTCCCGAAGAGACGGCTGCGCCGCGCGCCTGACGAATCAGTCTCTGACTGATTCCCACAAACGGGCCGTTCCCTTCGGAGGGAGCGGCTCTTTTTCTTGGAAGCGTGCTTTTTTTCGGAGGTAGAAAAATGCGACGCGGAGAATTTCAGATCATCGACCGCTTCTTCACGCATGACGCGTTCGGAGAGTGGCGAAGTCAGGGCGTGGGCGACGACTGCGCCATCATCGACATGCCGGGCAACCGCATTGCGGTGACGACGGACATGATGGCCGTGGGCACGCACTTTCTGCCCGGCGCCAGGCCCGAGGACATCGGCTACAAAGCCCCCCCCCGCCACCCTTCGGGACCCAGATGTCAATCTGTCGGCCCTTGCGGCCGCAGGCGCGTCGCCGCGAGCGTTCTTTCTCTCGATCGGACTGCCAGAGCGTGACGACGAATGGCTTGCGGGCTTTTCCCGCGGCCTGATGGCCCTTGCGGAGAGCTCGGGCTGCGCGCTTCTCGGGGGCGACACGACCCGAACGGCTGAGGTCGGCGGCACGCATGCGCCCGTGACGATCTCGATCACGGCGATGGGCTCGCTTCCCGAAGGGAAGGGACTCACGCGCGCGGGCGCGAAGCCCGGCGACGACATCTGGGTCTCGGGCACGGTGGGCGACGCATATGCGGCGCTCAAGCACCGTTGGGGCCGCTTTTCCCCAGAATGGATCGCCCGACGCCGAGGAACATGCTCGGCTCGGCGCTTCTTGATCTTGCGACGGCCTGCGCGGACGTCTCGGACGGCCTGCTGGCGGATCTGGGGCACATTCTCGAACGCAGCGGCGTCTCGGGCAGCATTCTCTGGGAGGCCGTGCCCGTCTCGAGCGCGCTCAGGGCGCTCTCCCCCGCCGCACAGCAGGAGGCGGCGCTGACCGGCGGCGACGACTACGAGCTCGTCTTCACGGCCCCTCCCTCCGCCGCGCTTCGCATCGAGCAGGCGGGACTTTTGACAAAGACCAGACTTACCCGAATTGGTAAGATTTGCGAAAAAGTCTCGGGCGATAATCTCACTGTCCGCTCGCAAAACGGCGGCATCGTGACGACGCCCACGCAGGGGTTCGACCACTTTGCCGCCTGAGGCGAAGCGCCAGGACCCTGATCTCCGACCCCCAGCGCCGCAGGCCAAGCCTGCGGCGGCAACCAGGAAGTGAACATGCTGCAGAAGTACGACGACTCCAATCCTGCTAATCAGATCGAATTGACCAGCCGTTTCGTCTGGTCCCATCCGGCACACATGATCGCCACGTTCTTTGGTGCGGGTCTTCCGTCCAAGGCGCCCGGCACCTACGGCTCGCTCGCGGGCGCGCTCTCCTTCATCGTGCTCTCTCCGGCCATGACGACCGCCGCGTGGGTGATTCTCTCGATCGCCCTCTTCATCGCGGGCGCCTGGGCAGCGGGGAAGGTTGCGGCCGATCTCGGCGTCGAGGACCACAAGGGCGTCGTCGTCGACGAGGTGGTCGGCATCTGGCTTCTCTTCGCGTTCCTGCCTGCGGGCACCCTCTGGTGGATCGCGGGCTTTGCGGCCTTCCGCTTCTTCGACATCATGAAGCTGCCGCCGGTCGACATCATCGATGAAAAGATGAAGAACGGCGCGGGCGTCATGCTCGACGACGTGGTCGCGGCCTTCTACGCCTGGGTCGTCGTCAGCATTCTCGGCTGGCTCTTCGGCTGAGGATCATGCCTGATCTCAACGAGCGCATAGCGCTGGCGGCCGAGCGTCTCGGCGTCGTCGCCGCAGAGAGGCGGCACGTCGTCGTGACGGCCGAAAGCTGCACGGGCGGCGGCATCGCCGCCGCCATCACCGAGGTGCCCGGCAGCTCCGCATGGTTCCGCGAGGGCTTCGTGACCTATGCGGCCGAAGCCAAGACATCGCTTCTCGACGTCGATCCGAAGATGATCGAGGAGGAAGGCGTCGTGAGTGAGGACGTGGCTCAGGCCATGGCCAGAGGTGCGCTCGCACGCTGTCCCGACTCGACGCTTGCCGTCGCCGTGACGGGCGTGGCGGGACCGACGGGCGGCACGCACCTCACGCCCGTGGGCACGGTGTGCATCGGCTGGGCCGAACGCTTCAACGAGCACATCGTCACGTACGTGCGCACGATCCATGCGCACGGCAGCCGCTCGATGGTGCGCAGGGCGACCGTGCTCACGGCCCTCGAGGGCTTGATTGAGCTCATGCGTTTCGGCAATCCCGCTGTGATGCCGTGCGAATATTGACTACAATTTGAGAACTGCAGTTCTACAACGGGCGCCTCCTGAATCGATTCGCAGGGCGCCTTTTTTTGTCTTTGCTTAAATCATGTCCAGTTGGTTTGACATATTGATTCTGGTGATCCTCATCGGCATGAACGGGGCCTTTGCGCTCAGCGAGGTCGCGCTCATCACGAGCCGCAGGGCGAGGCTTCAGCACATGGACGAGGAGAGTGTTCCCGGCGCGAGACGCGCCATGGACATGAATGCGGACCCCAACCGCGCGCTCTCGACCATTCAGGTGGGCATCACGTCCATCGGACTTCTCTCGGGCATCTTCGGCGAGTCCGCGCTCGCCAAGCCCGTGGCCGAATGGCTCGTCTCGCTCGGCATGGGCGAGGAGACAGCCTCGGCCGTCGGCATCACGCTCGTCGTGGTGCTGCTCACGTACTTCTCGATCGTGATGGGCGAGCTCGTCCCCAAGCGCATCGGCCAGATGGCGCCCGAACGCCTGGCGTGCCGCGTCTCTCCCGTCCTGCACATGCTTTCGCTTGCCGCCGCGCCGTTCGTGAAGCTGCTATCGCTCTCCACGGCCTCGATCCTCAGGCTGATGCGCGTCGACACGCGCAGCCAGAACGCCGTGACGGAGGAGGAGATTCACGCGATGATCGACGAAGGCGAGGAGTCGGGCGTGATCGAGACGGTCGAGCGCGACATGGTGCGCAACGTCTTCAGGCTCGACGACCGTCAGGTGGCCTCGCTGATGACGCCGAGGGCCGACATCGACTGGATCGACCTCGAGGACTCGCCCGAGGTCAACATCGAGAAGATTCGCTCCTCGAAGCGTTCGCGGCTTCCCGTCTGCGTCGGCAGTCTTGACGACGTGAAGGGCTTCTGCTCGACGCGCTCGCTTCTGCAGCAGATGATGGAAAAGGGCCGCGCCGACTTCAAGGACAATCTCGTGGCGCCCGTCTACGTGCCCGAGTCGCTGACCGGTATGGAGCTTCTGGAGAACTTCAGGAAGACCGACACGCCTGTTGCGCTTGTCGTCGACGAGTACGGCGAAGTCCAGGGCATCGTGACGCCCAGGGACGTGCTCGAGGCCATTGCGGGCGAATTCAAGCCCGAACAGCCGGGCGACGCCTGGGTGACGAGGCGCGAGGACGGTTCGCTCCTGCTCGACGGCATGATTCCGATCCCCGAACTCAAGGACGTGCTCGACATCAAGAGCGTGCCCGAGGAGGACTTTGGACGCTACAACACGCTCGCCGGCATGATGATGCTCCTGCTCGGACGTCTTCCGAAGGAAGGTGACGTCGCCGAGTGGGACGGCTGGCGGCTTGAGATCATCGACATGGACCGCCGCCGCATCGACAAGGTGCTCGCAGTGAAGGTCAAGACCGCGCCGAAGCAGGAAGGCCGGGGCGAATAAAAGAAGAGAGAAAGGAGAAGGAGGATGGCAGTGAAGAAGGCATGGGTTGCGTGCGGTGCGGCTGTGGTGCTCGCCGCCGTTGCGTCGGGAGGCGTGTGGCTGCAGGGCCGCGTCTTCGACAGGCAGTTCGACGAGTTCGCCCGCGAGCTGGCCGACACGAGCGTGGATATGGGCTTTCTGCTGAGCGCAGAACAGACGGGCAGGGGCTTCGCGTACCGTGATCTGGCGATCAAGCTGCGCGGGAAGGATTTTCGCCTGTGCTGGACGGGGCGCGCGGAGTTCGGTCTCGGCATGACGGCAAGGCTGGCGCTTGACAAGGAATATGGCTCAATGGCGAATCTTCCCGATTACGGCATCGAGGGGCTTGACGACGAACTCGTCTTGAAGACGGGGCTGTTCTCCTCGAAGCCCGAACTCGCCTGGCGCGTGAAGCCCTTCAGGGTGGCCGCAGGCAGTCTGCTCTGCAGCGCGGGCGGCCTTGAGCTCACGTCGGGTGACGTCGAGCACGAGGGGCGACTCGTCTGGCGCGGGCTCTCCTGCTCGGAAGGCGGGGAAAGTCTTCGCACGGGAGACGTGACATTCGACGTGTCGGTTTCGAAGGACGGCCGCAGGGCCGAGATGAAGGCGATGTTTGAGGGAGGCTCCGCGGACGTCGAGGGCATGAACCTGAAGACGGGCGCCTTCGAAATGGCGAGCACGATCGAGGAGACGAGGGCCGAAACCCAAGAGGACGATGCGCTCTACTCTCAGAGCTGGACGCTGAAGTCGGGTGAGCTGGATTATGACGGCGTGCGCGTCCTTGATGCCCTGACCTTCAGGGCGAACATGACCAACGTGCCCGAACGCCTCGTGGATGCGATGGCTCTGGGCGGCGCCGTGAGCCCCGTGATCCTCGAGATGGCGGCGGAGCAGGCGATCATGCAGGGCGGCATGACGTTCGACCTTGACGAATGCACGGTGACGCGCGGTGAGGGGACGCTGTCGGCCGCAGGGCGCGTGGCAAGGGACGGAGAGAGGATCGGAGCCTTCTCCGTGCGGTTGGATCCCGAGTTCGGAGCGGACGTCAAGGGATGGCCCGAAGCCGTAGCTGAACTGAAGGCGAACGGCAGCCTCAGGACGGTCGAAGGACGCCTTGAGGCCCATGTGGAGCTTTCGACCGATGGCGTTGCCGTCAACGGCGTGAAGCTCGACTCGCTTTGACAGGGACTTAGACAAAGGAAAGGCCTGCAGGAGTGATCTTGCAGGCCTTTGACTTTGTTCTGGGCGGGCGGCGATCAGACGGCAGCCTGAATGGAGTCGCGCGTGGCGATGGCGGTCTTGCGGGCGGCTTCCTTCCAGTCGTCTTCGCGGCTCGCGTAGATGATGGCGCGGCCGGAGTTGATCACCATGCCGGTGCCTTCGGCGGTCTTGCCGGCCTCAACGCAGGCGCGGATGTCGCCGCCCTGAGCGCCGATCCCCGGCACGAGCAGGGGAAGGTTCGGCGCGATGCGGCGCACGTTGGCGAGTTCGGCGGGATAGGTGGCGCCGACGACGAGGCCGAGTTCGCCGTTGAGGTTCCACTCGGTGGCGGCAAGGCGCGCAAGGCGTTCGTAGATCTTCTCGCCGTTCACTTCAAGCATCTGGATGTCGTCGCCGCCGGGGTTGGAGGTGCGGCAGAGGATGAAGGCGCCCTTGTTCTCGTAGGCAAGGTAGGGCTTGATCGTGTCGAAGCCCATGAACGGGGAGAGCGTCACGCAGTCGGCCTCGTAGCGCTCGAAGGCTTCGCGGGCGTAGTGCTCGGCCGTGGAGCCGATGTCGCCGCGCTTGGCGTCGAGGATCACGGGAACCTTCGGATGATTGGCGTGAATGTAGTCGATCACGGCCTTGAGTTCGGCCTCGGCGCCGCAGGAGGCGAAGTAGGCGATCTGCGGCTTGAATGCGCAGACGAGGTCGGCCGTGGCGTCGATGATGCCGCAGCAGAAGTCGTAGAGGGCCGTGCTGCGGCCCGCGAGTTCGTGCGGGAAGCGGGTGGGGTTGGGGTCAAGCCCGACGCAGAGCATGGAACCGGCGTTCTGCCAGCGTTCGCTGAGCATTTCGGTGAACTTCATGGGGTGCCTTCCGAAGGTGGTTGTCAATCGGGCGGTATCTTAACAAATTCTTTCGCACTGCGGCCGTTCCTGAGGAATTGCGCTATGCTCGACGAAGCGGCTTCCGGAGAGGAGCCACGTCAAAAACGCCGTGTCATCAGGAGGACTGTGAAGATGATCACACGCAGACAGTTCATCGGGGCCGCAGGCCTCATGACGGTCGCCGCAACTGCGCCGGCCTTCGCCTACGAGAGCCGCTGGCCGAAGAAGCCGTCGGTGCCCACCGACCTCAATGCCGAGGAGTTCTTCACGGAGCTCGCCGAGAAGGGCTCGGGCTTTGTCGTCGGCAATGAGAAGGCCGATACGGTCGTGATGATGACGTTCGACACGCAGTGCCGCTGGTGTGTCTGGGAGTACGAGCAGTTCAAGCCCTTCCTTGACCGCGTGAAGTTCGTCTGGCATCCGGTTGCAGTGCTCAATCCCTGGAGCGAGCTGCAGGGGGCCGCCATTCTGGCCGCAAAGGATCCGAAGGCCATGTTCCTCGAGCACGAGGCGCACATGAAGGATGCCGTCTTCAAGGGGCTCGACGTGCGCAAGATGGAAATTCCATTTGAAAAACGCGAGGCAGTGTGGACCAATACTAAGGTATTCCGCCGTGCCGCGGCCCGAGAGGTGCCGTTCGGCGTCATGAAGAAGCCAGACGGCAGCTATGTCGCCGTTTGCGAGCAGACGGGTGAGTCGTTTGCCAAGCTTCTCGGCAAGTAAGGCGGAGCACAATAAGGAAGAGAGGCAAGGAAAAGGCCGGCGATCGAAAGATCGTCGGCCCTTGTCTTTTTAGGCCGCCCGTTCCTGAGAACGGGCGGCGGTCGGCTGGTCAGGCGTGATGGATTACATCATGCCGGGCATGCCGCCCATGCCTTCCATGCCGGCGGGCATCGGCTTGTCGTCCTGCGGAATGTCGGCGACCATGCAGTCCGTCGTGAGGATGAGGGACGCAACGGAAGCGGCGTTCTGAAGGGCGGTGCGGGTGACCTTCGTCGGGTCGAGAACGCCCATTTCAACGAGGTCGCCGTATTCGCCGGTCTGGGCGTTGTAGCCGAAGTTGCCTTCGCCCTGAGCGACGGTGTTCACCACGACGCTCGGTTCGTCGCCGGCATTGGCGACGATCTGGCGGAGCGGTTCTTCCATGGCGCGCAGAACGATGCGGATGCCGGCGTTCTGTTCGTCGTTGTCGCCCTTGATGTCGCGGATGGCCTGCTTGGCGCGGATGAGCGCCACGCCGCCGCCGGCCACGATGCCTTCCTCAACGGCGGCACGGGTGGCGTGCAGGGCGTCTTCGACGCGGGCCTTCTTTTCCTTCATTTCGACTTCGGTGGCGGCACCGACCTTGATGAGGGCCACGCCGCCGGCGAGCTTGGCAACGCGTTCCTGAAGCTTTTCACGGTCGTAGTCGCTCGTGGCGGCTTCGATCTGCGTGCGGATGTTCCTGACGCGGTTTTCGATGGCTTCGGCCTGGCCGGCGCCGTCGATGATCGTCGTGTTTTCCTTCGTGACTTCAACCTTCTTGGCCGTGCCAAGCTGTTCGAGCGTGGCCTTGTCGAGCGTGAGGCCGACGTTGGTCGAGATGACCGTGCCGCCGGTCAGGACGGCGATGTCCTCGAGCATGGCAGCGCGACGGTCGCCGAAGCCCGGGGCCTTGACGGCCACGACCTTGAGGATGCCGCGGATGGAGTTCACGACGAGGGTGGCGAGGGCTTCACCGTCGATGTCTTCAGCGATGATGACGAGCGGACGGGCGGCCTTGGCGACCTGTTCGAGCACGGGGAGAAGTTCGCGGATGTTGCTGATCTTCTTGTCGTGCAGGAGGATGAACGGGTTGTCGAGAACGGCGGCCTGCTTTTCCGGCTGGTTGATGAAGTACGGGGAGAGGTAGCCGCGGTCGAACTGCATGCCTTCGACGACTTCGAGTTCGTTCTTGAGGGACTTGCCGTCTTCAACCGTGATCACGCCTTCCTTGCCCACCTTGTCCATGGCTTCGGAGATGATGTCGCCGATTTCAGCGTCGGAGTTGGCGGAGATGGCGCCGACCTGGGCGATTTCCTTGTTGGTCGTCGTCGGCTTGCTGATCTTGCGGAGCTCTTCGATGGCGGCGGCGACGGCCTTGTCGATGCCGCGCTTGAGATCCATCGGGTTCATGCCGGCGGCAACGAACTTCATGCCTTCGTCAACGATGGCCTGGGCGAGAACCGTGGCGGTCGTCGTGCCGTCGCCGGCGTTGTCGCTCGTCTTGGAGGCGACTTCACGCACCATGCAGGCGCCCATGTTTTCGAACTTGTCCTTGAGTTCGATTTCCTTGGCGACGGACACGCCGTCTTTCGTCACCGTCGGAGCGCCGAAGGCGCGGTCGAGCACGACGTTGCGGCCCTTCGGACCGAGCGTGACCTTGACGGCGTTGGCGAGAACATTGATGCCGCGGACCATCTTGGAGCGGGCGTCATCACCGAAAAGAACCTGCTTAGCAGCCATTTCTGTAATCCTTTACTTTCTTAGAAAAAACAAATGATGCAAGGCGCTGTCGAGCCTTTGATTAGGCGAGGACGCCCATGATGTCTTCTTCGCGCATGACGAGCAACTCTTCGCCGTCGACCTTGACGGTCTGGCCGGAGTACTTGCCAAAGAGAACGCGATCGCCGACCTTGACGTCGAGAGCGATGATGCGGCCGGCTTCGTCGCGCTTGCCCGGGCCGACGGCGATCACTTCGCCCTGGTCAGGCTTTTCACCGGCGGAGTCGGGGATGACGATGCCGAAGGAGGTGGTCGTTTCAGCAGCAAGACGCTTGATGATGACGCGGTCATGCAACGGACGGATCTGCATTTGTTGTTCTCCAAATAAAACGGTTTCCGGCGGGCGGTCGCATCGCCCCTTCTCAGGGCGGGGTTCGGCTGCCGGATGCAAAAAAACATTGCCTCGGCGGACCGCACGGGCGGCTTTGCCTTAGCATTTAAACCCTATATGGGGATGCCTCCTTGAAAAACAAGGGGGCTGTTGAAGAATTTTTACAGGTTGCCGAGGCGCTCCCGGGCGCCTTGGTGGAAATGCCTGCGGCGAGGGTGGAATGCGGTTTTCAACGAGAGGCTCCGCGGCCGTTTTTTCGGCTTTTGGGATGATGGCGGGGGGTGTCGGCGGTCCGCCCAGCGGTTGGGCCGCCGAGCAGGGAAGGCTCCCGCCCATGCTCAGGAAGGCCGCCGCGGACTGCGGCGTCGACCCGAGGGCGGTGACGGTGTCGGTCGTCGCGCTCGACGGACTGAGGATGCCCGAGGGCGGCAGGATGCCCTTCGTCCGGCCCCTGCTTGCCGTCAACGCCGACAGGTCGGTGGCTCCCGCCTCGACCGCGAAGCTGGTGACGACGCTCGCGGGACTCGAACTTCTGGGCGCGGACTGGAAGTGGAGGACGGGGTTCTATGCAAAGGCGAGGCCTGATGCGGAGGGCCGCGTCAACGGCATCTGGCTCAGGGGCGGCGGCGATCCGACGCTCGTCGCCGAAAAGTTCGGGCTCCTCGTCGAGCGGATGGCGCAGATGGGCGTCAGGCGCATCGAGGGCGACCTGACGGTCGACCGCTCTTACTTCGACCTGCCCGAAGGAGATCCCTCCGCCTTCGACGGTCGGGGCTCCCGCCCCTACAACCAGCTGCCCGACGCGGCGGTGGCGGGCTATCGCAGCCTTTCCTTCGAGTTCGTTCCCGACGAGTCGTCGGGGACTGCGCGCATCATCAGCATGCCGCCGCTCTCGGGGCTTGAGGTTCCGTCGACGATCCGCCTCTCGCGCGGCGCCTGCGGCGACTGGAAGTCGACGATCGGCTACAGGCTCGAACACCTTTCCGACGGCAGGCTCGCAGCCAGGTTCGAGGGCTCGCTTCCCCTTTCCTGCGGACCGAAGACCTTCAGCGTGGTGTCCCTTTCTCAGAACGAATACCTCGAACGTCTCTTCAGGTGGTACTGGGAGCGCGACGGGCGCACCTGGACGGGACACGTCGCCGAGGGGCGCGTGCCCGAAGGCGCCCTGAAGCTCGCCGAGCGGGAGTCCGATGCGCTTCCCGTCGTGACGACGCTTGTCAACAAGTGGTCGAACAACCTGATCGCCCGTCACATCTTCCTTACGCTCGGCACGCTCAGAAACGCGCCCGACGAGGCGGACTCAGGATCCCGAACTGCAGGCGGAGCCTTTGCGCCCATGGAGCGCCCCCGCCCCGGCGTCGACACGGACGACGCACGAGCGGTGCTGGCGGGCTGGCTGGCTGAAAAGGGCGTGCCCGATGGCGCCGTCATGATCGACAACGGCTCGGGTCTCTCGCGCACCTCGCGCGTGACGGCGCGTGCAATGACGCAGATTCTTGCGGCGGGCTGGCTTTCGCCCCGCATGACCGAGTACGCGGCGTCGCTGCCCGTCTCGGGCGTCGACGGCACGATGAGAAAGCGCCTTGAGGCGACGGGCCGCACGCATCTGAAGACGGGCTACCTGCAGGACGTGCGCTCGATCGGCGGCTACGTCTATGCGAAGAACGGCAGG
>OAUV01001033.1_pt1 | contig 19381 bp, 22 predicted proteins | sample 1516841 | NCBI WGS metagenome assembly OAUV01 (sample SAMEA2580044, study PRJEB22360) | human gut metagenome | biome: human gut; feature: human-associated habitat; material: faeces | place: Denmark | collected 2008/2010 | reverse complement strand
GGCGTTGCAGCCGCCGCACCCATCCTGATGCCGGAAAAAAATTATGCGTTCTGGATGACTGCGATGCCGGGCAGCTCCTTGCCCTCCAGATACTCCAGAGAAGCGCCGCCGCCGGTGGAGATGTGGGTCATCTTGTCGCCCAGACCCATCTGCTGGACAGCTGCTGCGCTGTCGCCGCCGCCGATGACGGTGGTAGCGTCGCTCTCAGCCATTGCCTTGGCCACAGCCAGAGTGCCGGCTGCCAGAGTCGGGTTCTCGAAGACGCCCATGGGGCCGTTCCAGACGACGGTCTTGGAAGCCTTGACCGCATCGGCGAACAGCTTCATGGTCTCGGGGCCGATGTCGCAGCCCTCCATGTCAGCCGGGATGGCGGTGACAGGGACAACGGTGGTCTCGACGGGAGCGTCGATGGGGTCAGGGAAGTTCTCGACACAGGCAGTATCGACGGGCAGGAGCAGCTTGACGCCCTTCTCCTGAGCCTTTGCCATCATCTCCTTGCAGTAGTCCAGCTTGGAGTCGTCGCACAGGCTCTTGCCGACCTCATAGCCCTGTGCCTTGATGAAGGTGTAGGCCATGCCGCCGCCGATGATGAGAGTATCGACCTTCTCCAGCAGGTTGGAGATGACATTCAGCTTGTCAGCGACCTTTGCGCCGCCCAGAATGGCGGTGAAGGGACGGACGGGATCGTTCACAGCGTTGCCGAGGTACTTGATCTCCTTCTCCATCAGGTAGCCGACAGCGGTGTCCTTGATGTAGTCGGTGACGCCTGCGGTGGAGCAGTGTGCACGGTGGCAGCTGCCGAATGCATCGTCAACGTATGCATCTGCCAGAGAAGCCAGCTCCTGGCTGAACTCAGGCATGTTCTTGGTCTCTTCCTTGCGGAAACGGGTGTTCTGCAGCAGAACGACATCGCCGTTATTCATTGCAGCAACAGCAGCCTTTGCGTTCTCGCCCACAACGTTATCGTCATCAGCGAACACAACGGTCTTGCCCAGCTTTGCGCTCAGAGCCACAGCAACGGGTGCCAGGCTGAACTTTGCCTCAGGGCCGTTCTTGGGTTTGCCCAGGTGGCTGCACAGGATGACCTTAGCACCATCGTTGACCAGCTTCTGGATGGTGGGCAGAGCCGCATTGATGCGGTTCTCGTTGGTGATGACGCCGTCCTTCATGGGGACGTTGAAATCGCAGCGGACAAGGACCTTCTTGCCGCAGTAGTTCTGATCGTCGATCGTCTTTTTACCTAAACCCATAGTGATTATTCTCCTCTCAATTCATTCTTCGGAATCGAATTTCGCTCACTCTCGGGGCCTTGACCCCTATGACACTATTATAAACAAAATGTGTGTGTATTGCAAGGACGGCGGATGGATAATTTATTAACAAACTTTTCCCGGGATATTCTGGAATTGTGTCTATTTTGACAGTGGCTTGACAAAGAGCAGCCTTTCCATCCCGCGTCCGCCCGGCAAGGCCGGGCTGCGAGGCTCAGTCTCTCCGGAACAGGTCGCGGGTGTAGACCTTCTCCTGTACATCATCAAGGCAGCTGTCATAGCGGTTGGCAATGATGGCCTGACTCCGCTTTTTGAACGCTTCGAGGTCGTTTACCACCTCGCTGCCGAAGAAGGTCGTGCCATTCTCCAGCGTCGGCTCGTAGATGATGACGGTCGCGCCCTTGGCCTTGATCCGCTTCATGACGCCCTGAATGGAAGACTGCCGGAAGTTGTCGGAGTTCGCCTTCATGGTCAGGCGGTAGACGCCGATGACGCAGGGCTTCTCTTCCCTCGCGTCGTACTCGTTCTCCTCCCCATAGCTGTAGTAGCCCGCCATCTGAAGCACCCGGTCGGCGATAAAGTCCTTGCGGGTGCGGTTGGACTCCACGATAGCCTCGATGAGGTTCTCGGGCACGTCGGCGTAGTTGGCGAGAAGCTGCTTTGTGTCCTTGGGCAGGCAGTAGCCGCCGCCCGATGTCAAGTCTTGGACAACTTTTTTCACAAATAAATTTGAAAAAGGCACAAAAAAATAAGCCCCACAAGGCTTTCAATCGGTTTTGTGAACCAATTTGTGCCTTGTAGGGCTTATCTGTTTTCTATATTCTGTTTATCTTATACCGCCTGCAAAGGAGTATTCTCCATTACCTTTTCAAACTGTTCGACAGTCATTTTTGCTTTTTCAGCAGCACGTTCCAGCTTCAAATCTCCATCTCGAACAAGCTGCACGAGCATCCTGAGTTCGCCTCGTTCTTCGCTTTCGTTCATCATTTCCTCAACAGCTTTGCACACATCAATCACCTCCGCGCCCTCTGGAATATCCAGCGGTGTATTCGTAACTGCTTTAATAACCCTCGCCGCGTTTGCTTCTATCAGCATACGCGGATTATCCGTCAAAAATTCAGATAAGCATTTCTTATCTTTGGAATACTTAATATACCCAATTACCTCTCTCAGACTTGAAGAGAATCTTTTCAAGTCCTCCGCGCTCAGCTTTGCAGGGTCGATCAGATGAATCTGATAGTCCTGCACAAAGTTCAGAAGATTCTTATTTTTAACCGCCATCATCTCATGGAGTGACAACGGCCCATCCCATTCATTTGCGCCAAAGTGAAGCACAAGCGTGATAACAGGCGTAATCTTATCTTCCTTGTAGAATCCAGAAAGATATTCACCACGGCTATGCCCTTTTGAATCCACCTCACTTGCGCGATGCTTGGCTGCAATATCAGCCACCTGTTTGCCGTACTGGAGAGCATCATAAATGATGTTTCTAACGGGCATTGCATAATGAATGTCAGTCTGATTTTCGATTCCCAGTAAAATGTATGCAGCCTCATCATCCTGTTTAATGATTGCTGATTTCAGCACATCACGGTATTTCTGAACTGCTTCTTCTGGCTGCTTTCCCTCTTCATCCTGTGATCCAAACGGTAATGCAGTCTCCGTAGTATCCAGTTCTTGCAGTTGTTTAGGGTCTACAACCGCCTCACCGCCATAGATCAAGTAATTAAACGCATCTGCAAACACAGAATTATCTTTCATATAGGCTTTAGTCACGGTATCAGCTAATCCCATTGGCTTACACCTCCTTGTCGTAGTCAATAGTAGCTTTGTCCGCCATTGTAATTCTATCTTACCATAAACCGCCCATCATATCAAGCTGTGCGACTCCCTCAAAGTCCTTAAATTTTTACGAACAGTTGTCCATAATACAACATTGTTGCTGATGTTATATCATGGGCAACCGCTTGATGCCGCTCCCCTGCCGTGCTATACTTACCCTATACAAAATCATCAAGAGGGAGTGCATTGCCATGAACAAAAGACTTGTCGCTTACTTTTCTGCCAGCGGTGTCACCGCAAAAGTTGCCGAAAATCTGGCGGATGCCATCGGTGCAGACATTTTTGAGATTCAGCCGGAAGTGCCATACACCAAGGCCGATCTGAATTGGATGGACAAGAAGGCTCGCACTACCATCGAAATGAGCGACCCAACCTCTCGCCCTGCCATCGCTGCCAAACGTGATAACATAGACGAATATGACACCATCTTTGTCGGCTTCCCTATCTGGTGGTATGTTGCTCCGACCATCGTCAATACATTTTTAGAGAGCTACAACTTAAAAGGTAAGACCATCATCCCCTTTGCTACCTCCGGCGGCAGCGGCATGGGTAAGACCAATGAAAAACTTGCGCCGAGCTGCCCTGGGGCAAAACTGCTGCACGGTAAGGTGTTCAACTCCTATTCCAGCAAAGCCGACTTGTCTGCATGGGTAGAAACGCTGAGCCTGTAACTTTCACATTCCTGCGGAATGAAACACCCTCATAGCCGAGAAGATTTACGAATCCTCTCAACTATGAGGGCGTTGTTTTTTATTCATGCAGTTCCAAGGGCAGGCCATCCGGGTCAAAGAAAAAGGTCATTTTCTTTTTGGTGTAGCTGTCTAATCGAATCTGTTCACATTCAATTCCCATCTGCGCAAGTTCTTCCACGGTAACTTCCACATTCTCCACCCGGAACGCCAGATGCCGCAGACCGCAGGCTTCCGGCCTGTTTACACGTTTGGGTGGGTTCGGCTCTGCAAAAATTTCCAGTTCAATCGCATCGGCTCCATCACCGACACACAAATCCAGTTTCCAGTCATTCCGCTCCTTGCGGAAGTTTTCTCTTACAACTGCAAAGCCCAGTTTGTTCACATAAAAATCTTTCGACTTTTCATAGTCAGAAACGATAATCGCCACATGATGAATCGCCGCCAATTTCACTATCTGTACGCCTCCATATTTTATATGTACCATGCCTGCCGAAGCATTACTGCCGCCAATTCCAGAAGCACGATCACGCTGCCGACCACCTGCGGTATCATAAAAATCACGAATCCACCAATCAGCATTTGAAGTGCTTCCATCCCCTGTGATTGCTGCATCAGGAACGAAAGCATCGCCGTTACCAATAGTACACTGCCCATCAGATAGAAAAACCATGCCGAACAGTGATGCAGAAATACCACAAACCATTTTGCCAGCCACACAGTAAGAATCAGCGGCAGGGGTATCATCACCAGCACCAATTTTAACAGCCATCGAATCGCTTTCATAATGTCCTCTTTCCGGCCGTTTTGTTGCCCATATTATAACACACTCTTTGATGTTACAACATGGACAACTCAGCCTTTTCAAACTTTAACCTGTGTGTAACGCTTTTACAGCATCCTGAATGCTCTGCTCATATTTGAACCGTACCACAATGCGCCCGCCATCATATACAAAGACATTCTCAATGAACGCCGACACCATACTTGCCGTAAGCCGCGTTCCATTCAAAAAGTTTTCTGCCTGCTCTGCCGCTGCGCGCACGGTTCCCGGCACAACGCTCTCAGCGGATTCTTCCGCCTTGGATTGTTCAATTTGCTCTTGCACCTCTGAAATTCGTCTATCACATTCCTGTTTTTTCTGCTTGTAGGTATCAAGTGGGAGTGTTCCGGCTGCATATTCTTCGTACATCCGCATCTTCTCCCCTTTCAGATTTTTAAGTTCCTGCTCCATCAGAGTTTTGCGGCGGCTTGCCTTTTTGTGGGCTTCCTTCAATCCTTGTTCTTCCTTTTGAATATCTCCATAGAGGACATCAAGCAGGGAGAGTTCCTTTTTAAGTGCTTGAAAAACCGCATTTTCAATGTCACTGACCTGAAAGACTTCGGATGTACATTGAGTTTGCCCCACAAGTTCCAGTCCTTCTCTGCACCAGAATGTTGGAACAGCCTGTTTGAAATTGTGCGCCATCACTCGCCTGCAATTTCCGCAGCGGACTTTTCCTTTCAGTGGGAAGTCCACACCGCCCATCAACACTTTATGGCTGTTGCTCTTTATGACAAGCTGCGCCTTTTCAAATTCTTCCCGGCCGACGATTGCTTCATGGGTTCCCTCTGTAATAAACTGCTGTCCTTTGGGGACTGTTCGGACAATGCTTTTGCCAGAAATCAGAGTTTTGGTTTTGCCCAAAACCATCGCCCCGGTGTACACATACGCCGTGAGGATTTTCCAAACGCGAGAACTGTCCCACAGAATCACTGGGGCAATGGTATAGGTTGTTTCTTTGCCATACGCCTTATTTTCTTTGTTATATACGCTCGGCACAGGAGCATTTTCGTCATTGAGCATCATCGCTATCTCTCGCGTTCCCAATCCTAAAATCGCAAGATCAAAAATGCGCCGCACGATTTTTGCTGCTGGCGGGTCAACGATAAATGCGCCCTTTTTGTCCGGGTCGAACTGATAGCCGAACGGTGCAGCAGATGCCGTTGTGATGCCTTTACGCCACTTGACCTGATTGGCAGTCCGCAGTTTCTTTCCTGCATCCCGGCAGTACATGGTATTTACCAGATTACTGACAATCACATCCATGCCCAGCGTTGTACCTTTATAATTATTGCTGTCATAGTTATCATTGATGGCAATGAGCCGGACACCCAGCAGGGGAAAAATCTGCTCCATGTACTCACCCACGCCGATATAATCACGGCCAAACCGGGAAAGGTCTTTCACGATGATGGTATCAATCTTGCCATTGCGAACACCATCTATCATCTGTTGGAAACCCGGTCTGTCAAAATTGCTGCCTGTGTAACCGTCATCCACAAAATCCATCACAGGCACATTTTGCAGACTTTCTTTGCAGGAGATATACCGTTGGATCAGTTCTTTCTGGTTCTCAATGCTGTTGCTCTTATCCTTGCCATCTTTGCCCAAATCGCCATCAGCCCTTGAAATGCGCTGATACGCTGCAATCATGTTTCTGCACTCTCCTTTCCAAGTTCTGTAAACACATCCCGAAATCCGAAAACAATCCGAATCCGCTTGTCCGCACTCACTTCGATTTTCTGCACAAGGGATTTTACCAACTGAATGTCAAATTCAAAGTTGTCCAGATGTTCTTCCAAATGAGAAGTCATATTCAGGTATTCTTCGATTTGCTGTTCTACCTGAACTTTTTTGTTCTCCGCTTCCTGCAGCGCGGCTCGCAGGCCATCATATTGTCTGGAATAATCTTCCCGAATCAGTTGGTAATCTTCGGAATCCACCACACCAGCCACATAGTCCGCATAAAGCTGTTCCCGTTTCTTTGCCATCTGACTGACTTTATCGGTCAGGCTCATTATTTCGCCCTTTGCGCGGTAGACAGGATTTTGCACATCTTCAATTTTTCGCAGTTCTTCTACCACCTTGCGCCTATCACTAAGTTGTGTAATAAACAGGTGCAGTTGATCCATTATCAAGGCTTTCAGCAACTTTTCTGTAATCTGGTGGCCGATGCACTTATCGTCGGCCTGCCGCGCCTTGCAGATGTAATAGCAGACCTTTTTACTTTCTTCCGCTCCATGCGGCAGTCGTTCAAACTCCATCGGTCTGCCACAGTCTGCACAAAACACCATTCCTGCAAGGTCATTCTGATATTCTGTCCGAATCTGCTCCGACTTTGCTCTTACGGTATGGAATACCGCTCGATTCTTGTCCAAGATTTTTTGCACCTTTTCAAAATCATCCCTTGCGATGATGGCCGGATGTGTGTTCTTTGCCACATACCACTGTTCTTTCGGAAGGTCGCGCTTGTCCTGTCCTGCGAATAACTTCTGTGTACTTTTATTGTTGATGGTATCGCCCACATAGGTTTGATTTTCCAAGATGTGCCGAATCGTCGTTACGCCCCACTTTTTACAGGTAAGCACTTCTTTTCCCTCAACCATTTTTCTATGCCACTCCCGTGGAGTCGGAACCTGCAGCAATGTCATTCGTCGAGCAATTTCAAAAATAGGTACACCCATCAGTTCCCACTGGAAAATCAACTGCACATAAAATGCAGCTTCCGGGTCAATTTCATTACGCTTTGTCATGGGGTTCCGAATATAGCCATACGGAGCATCGTTTCCGACTGCATAGCCTGCTTCTTTCTTACGCTGCAAAGAAGTCCATATCTTTTTGGATATGTCTTTCGCGTACATTGCGTTGACCATATTCCGAATCGGGAGAGCCAGACTTTCCATGTCCTCTTTGCGCGTACTGTCAAAATTATCTGTAACAGCAATCAATCGAATCCCCAAAAATGGGAACACCGTTTCGATATAGTATCCTGCTTCCAGATAGTTGCGACCAAAGCGCGAGAGATCTTTCACCACAATGCACTTGATTTTCTTCTGCCGCACATCGTTCATCAGGCGGGTAAATGCAGGCCGCTTGAAATTTGTTCCCGTAAATCCATTGTCGAAGTAGGTATCCACATAACTCAGTTCCCTGCTGCGGTTGATATAGTCCTGCACCAGTGCGATCTGCGTTTCCATGCTCTCTTCTGTTTCTTCATCCTCAACAGAAAGCCGCCCATAGATTGCCGCAGGCATTTTTGCTTCTTCCAGTTCCGGGAGCAGCACAGAAGCTGCCGCCTGTTCCGGCTGCGGGAGATTTTTTCTACTCTTTCGTGCCACTGTCTGTACCCTCCACTTCTATCCGACTAAGCATCTGTTTCCATTCATCCGTTTTCATGGTCAGGCTGATTTCTGCCTGACCACCGTCCAATAAGGTGACTGTGACTTGCTCAATATACTTTTTCACAAAATTGCGGTCAAGTTCCTCCGGGGTCTTATACTGTGCCATCTGCTGAATCCACGGATTGCGCAGGCTCAACGCCCGTTCCCATACCAGCGTATCTTCCATAATTGCTGTAAGCTGTTCATTCAATTTCCGATGTGCTTCTTCGTAGTCCATCAGTTCCGCATGGTACTGTTCTTCGATGATTTCATTTGCCATATAACTTTCATACAGCGGCACACGGCGAAACTGTTCCATATTCAGTTCAGCCAGAATGGACTTCATCTGCAACGACTTTTCGGCTCGAACTACCTCGATTGCTTTCTTGCCTGCTCCCTGCTGAATCGCTGCAGCCAGCTTTTCTTCTTCCAGATGTTCCAGTTCCAGAGCATCCATCACCTTTTTATAAATGGTAGCTGCCGGGACTTTCAGATTCTTTCCGTTTTCCTTGTGTGCGCGGCAGTAACGGCAATAGAAAAGTTCTTCCCCTGTTCTCTTATCCTTGTGCCAGCAGAGTGCGTGGCCGCAAGTGCAGACAATGTGTTTTGCCAGCGGGTTCGGTTTTTTGTAGCTTTTTCGAATGGAGATTTTGTTCTCCCCCTCCCTCATATTGCAAGGGAAAGCATAGAACTGTTCTTTGGTTATGTATGGTTCGTGGCAGTTTTCTGCAATGATCTGGCGGCTTCCATTTGCCGTCGCACCTGTATAAGTCGGATTTCGAAACAAGCAACGAAGCATATCCGTTGTCCACTGGTCGGGTTCTGCATCATAAGGCTTTCCCAAAATTCTCTTTTTGTGCTTCATGGGGGGTTCCACGCCTTGCTTGTTCAACCACTTTGCAATATCACGCATGTTCTGGCCGGACGTATATCTGAAAAAAGCCTCGCTCAAATATGGAGCAACTTCTTCATCCTTTACCATATTGCTTTCGCCGTTTCTGCGGATGTAACCGAACGGCACAGAGTTTGTCAGCCGGAATCCTGCGCCTTGTTTCTTTCTCCACGCAAACATGATTTCCGCGTGCATCTCACAGCGTTTTGCTTCAAAATAGTCCTCAACTTCTTTTCGGCTGACGGCTCTGGTATCCAAACTCTCCTCCAGCACGATCAGGTCGATGCCCGCTGCATAGAGTGTTTCCTTGATCGCCTGCCGTACCGCCGGGAAATCCGGCCCACAGTAATACATGGATGCCACAATAATGCAATCAAATTTTCGCTCTACGCCATCGTTGGTCATTTGGTCGAACGCGGTGCGCGCCTTTTCATTGTTCTTGCGGTCAGAATACTTTTTCTGCAAATCCAGTTCTTTATGTTCCGCCAGATATGCCGCAATGCGCTGATTCTGCTCGGCAATCGTCAGTTCACTTTGATGGTTCTTCCAAGGAAATGTCCGGGTATAGCTTACACACTTCATACTGCACTTTCCTCCGTTTCTGCTGCCGGAACACTACTGCAATATTCCAGCACATTGCGAATTTCCTGATCGAACCGATACTGGATATGAATGTGTTCCTTATCATAGACGGTGATGCTCTCTACCAGTTCCACCAGAACGCGGCGGTTCAGACTTGTCAGGTTTTGGTAGAACTTGAAATCTTCGATCCATGGCAGATGTTCCACATCCAGATTGTTCAGGCAATCCCGCTGGCGGTTCATTTCTGCTTTGGCCTTGCGGATGGTTTCAACCTTTTCATTAAAGGAATGGCTGAACTCCTTATACTCTTCCTTGCTGACAATGCCATTGCTCATATCTTCATAAAGCTGTCGGCGCAAGGTTTGGTATTTCTGTTCTTCCTGCTCCAGCATTTTCAGATGTTCTTCCACAGATTTCAGTCTGCGCTCATTCTTGGGGATCTCATTGATTTCATCCAGTCGATGTTCCAGTCCACTGATCTGCTGAACTTTTCCCTGCAATGCGGCCAGCACCACTTCGGCCAGCTTACTTTCGCTGATAAGATGTGAGGAGCAGCCTAAACCATTGTGGTTTGTGACGCAGTACAGATAAATATATTTCTTTCCGTTTTTTGATACGGTACGCCGCACCATGTTCTGCCCACAGCTACCGCAGCGAACGATGCCCGAAAACAGATTTACGGTCTGCTGTCCTTTCGATGCACAAGTGTCCAGTTTCAAGACTTCCTGCACGGTATCGAACAGCTTTTGCGGAATGATCGCTTCGTGCATATTGGGAACTCTGATCCAGCCGGATTCTTCCACATCCCGAATTTTTTTGATTTTGTAATTGATCTTCTGCCGCCTGCCCTGCACCATCGTTCCAGTGTAAACTTCATTTTTCAGAATCCGAAGCACCTGAATTGCCTGCCACTTCGCATGAGTGCCAGCTTTGAACCCACTATGGTAATTCAAACCGCACAGCCGTTTGTACTCGCTGGGGGCTAGCACATTCTCACTGTTCAGCTGTTCGGCAATCACCTGTGCGCTCATGCCTTCCAGTTTTCTGCGGTAGATAGAGCGGACAATATCTGCTGCATACTCGTCTACCACCAGACGGTTTTTGTTCCGTTTGTCTTTGCAGTAACCATAGATTGCGTAGCCACCGATGAACTCACCCTTGCGCCGTTTCATGTCCAGCTGGCTGCGCACCTTGATGGAAATATCCCGGCAGTAAGAATCGTTCAGCAAATTCTTAAATGGAACCACAATGTTGTCCGAATCGCTGCTCTCAGTGTTCGCATTATCATAGTTGTCATTGATGGCGATGAAGCGAATCCCCATCATCGGGAAAATCTGTTCCAAATATTTTCCCATCTCGATGTAATTACGACCAAGGCGGGATAAGTCCTTGACGATAATGCAGTTGATTTTGCCGGATTTAATATCCTCCATCATCCGCTTAAAGCCCGGACGTTCAAAGTTGGTTCCCGTGTAGCCATCGTCAGCGTACTCTTCGACCAAATACAGTCCTGGCCGTTCTGCAGCAAAATCCCGAATCAGTTCTCTCTGATTGCCGATGCTGTTGCTCTCAGCCTTGTCGCCATCCTCGATGGACAATCTCAGATAGGCTACTGCCCGTATGTCTTTATTCTTTTCCTTGTAAAAAAACAAAGCCATTAAACCTCCTGTCTCCACGCAAATTGCATGGTAAAATCCAGAAAGTTAATGGCTTTTGATTGCACTATTCACTTAACCCGTCTGTATTCTACCAAGCTGTGACACAAAAATCAAGCTGCTGCGCACATTTTTCAAAATTTATTTTTCAGTGCTTCCCCATACTCTGCAGCAGGCAATCCCACAGTTCGCTGCCCTCCGACCGGAACGATTCATATACGGTGATGCCCTTGATGATGGCTTTTCTGTGATGCACAGGCTCCGTATGTTCCTGTTTAGGCTTTTCATCAAATCGTTCTTTCTGCTTCATAGAAATCAATCCCCCTTTACTAATAGGAATCCAGAAGGGCATTTTGGAATACAGTTTTTGAAAAAATTTCAAAAAAATTTGAAAAGTGTATTCCAAATAGGGGCTGCGGATTCCTATTTATAGAAGGACTTCTTTTGATAGGTCTACGGCATACGGTAAAAGACAGGTCTTTTTCTGTCTTAGAGCAAGATTCGCCTATGGTAACTCAAAACTCACTTTCGTGATTTTTCATTCCCGGCAATCTTGATGGGGATTCCGTTCCCCATCCCCACGGTACGCACAAAATCTTGGATTTTGGCTATCTGGCTCCACATGAATGTGTTCGCAGCCGAACGCCTACGGCTTATCGGGAGTTGCTTCGCAACTATAAAATGCAGGAGGATCACACTATGGCTCACCCCAAAAAGGATGAAAGCATCAAACGGACTAAGAATGTAATGGTTCGTTTTACCGATGTGGAGTACGCACTGGTTTCGTGTTCTGCTGAACAGGCTGGCTATCCCGTTGCCGTTTATGTAAGGAAACAGGCCATAACCGAAAAACTTCACGTTCATTACAACATCGTTGCCGACATTGCAGAACTGCGAGATTTTGCAAGACAGCTTTCCCATATCGGAAATAACCTGAACCAAATTGCAGCCTTTTTCAACAGCGGCGGCATCCAATCTCGTGCCATGCTGGAAGAAATCAATCGTTGCATGACCGACCTCCGCGCTATGCGGAAAGAAATTGCAGGACTGGCAGGTGATTATCGTGGCAATCTTAAAACACGTCGCGGGTAAAAGTGCAGACTATGGTGCTGCACTCGACTATTTGAAATATGAGCATTCACCCGTTTTTTTTTTGAACGGGAATCTAAGATTCCTCTTGCTGCTTTCTATTTGTTTGAAGTCCCTATACTAATAGGAATCCGCAAAGCCATTTTGGAATACAGTTTTTCAAAAAATTTTGAAAAATAAAAAAGCCGGAACAGGATGAACTACTTGCAGGCGCACTACTGCGCTGCATTCGCTCATTCTGTTCCGGCCTATATCACATATTGCTACGGTATCGCTCTAACAAACAGATATTGTATTGTAGACCCAAAAGAACGTCTGGTGGAGCTGGTCGGCTAACTACGTGCCGCCTAAGATTCCACCTCTGCGCTTTCAGTGTCCGATGAAGCACTATGCTTCAGGCTTCTTTCCGGCAATCCTCCGGCGTGGCGAATTCAATGTTCTTTACAGGCAGACCGTGAATGTACTCCACCAGAGATTCGGCAGAAATATAATCTTCACAGCCACCACGCTTGATCTGGAGCATATTCTTTCCATCAACGACACTGCGATTCCCGATCCGCAGCCCTTTTGGGGTGCGGATTTCATGTTCTCCGTTGCTCATCTTCTTACGGCCTCCTTTGTGTTGGTTTAAGTTTCTTTTTTCTATTCAATTTCACCTTTTGAACTTCCGTTCTTTTTTCACCTTTTTCAGCTTGCATATTTACGTTTTTTACGGTATAATAATTCAAAAGATGATAGAATATAGCATATATTATAAGCAAGTTGTGTTGCCGTGTCAAGAGAAAAATGTGAAAATTTGTTGCATCTTTCAGATTGAATATTTACAGATTCCATTGCACATTGTTACAGCACGATAACTACGCCATAGAAAGGTTGCAAACATGAAATTTGGAGAGAAAGTTCGCGATCTACGAAAGAAACATTCTTTAACACAGGACGAATTGGCACAATGTCTGGGTATCAACAAACGAACGATCATCGGATGGGAGCGTGATGGCCGCTACCCTCGCAGTATTGAAATGCTTGAAAAGATGGCCGATATATTCCATGTACCTTTGACCTATTTACAGCCAGATCAGTCTTTATTTATCGAACGTGCCGCCGAAGCCTACGGAAAAAAGGGCAAAATAGAAGCCCAGCATCTCGCATTCGAGCTTACTGAGCTATTTGCCAGCGGTGAGTTGACCCCGCAAGATATGGACTGCATCATGTATGAAATGCACAAAGCCTATTTTAAGTACCGAGAACAAAAACGAGAAAAGGAACGAATAATGAACCTGTAAACCTCTGTTCCATTCACTATGCCATCCCCGAAAGGAGATCACATTATGGATTCTGCATTTATCTACCGAGCTGCCAACGAACTTGTCCAAAATACCGGAACGCGCAATATCAAACAGATTGCGCGCAGTTGCAGTCTGGACATCAGCGAGACATCCCGCATTAAAGATATGTTGGGTTTACTTTCGCTCTATTTTGATAAACCACTGATCCTTATCAATCGCCAGCTGGACAAACAGACAAAGCAGATGGTGTGCGGCTATGCACTCGGACATTATCTGGAACATCAGTTGCTTATGGACTTGCATACCCTGAACAAGTTTCTGACCATTAAGGACAAGCACATCCTTCTTTACGAGCATAACGCTTTCACATCCCACCTGATGCTGGACAGTGATGAAGTCTATCAAATGACAAAGCGTGGGTTGGACGCGGCGCAAATTTCCGCAGCGAAACGGATTCACCTCAACCTAGTGATGGTGAAACTTCTTGAGCTGCATCATCTGGGATATGATCCAAGGCACTATCACACCCAGCACCATGCGTTTATCAAACAGTTCAACCTTCCGGCACATTTTCAGTTTGATGTTGCCGCTGGATAAACTTATGTTCTTATAACCCTAAAACCCGTGATGAACAGTGCGTTATGCCTGTCCATCACGGGTTTTTTCCTGTTATTTCAGTTTTGCGAGAATTTCATCGGCACTCATGCCTTCGGCAAGCAGCTTTTTCAGAACGGATTCCGCTTCTGCCTTTTTCGCATTTTCTGCAGCTTTGGCATCTGCCTTTGCCTTTTTTGCTTCCAGCATTTCCACTTCTTTTTCGACTTTCTTCAAAGCAGCCTTCTTCACTTTCAGATCAGCCTTCAAAGTGTCAATGTTTGCGGTGATGGATGCGATTTCCGCTGTGAGCGCTTCCTTTGCGGACTGCTTTTCTGCAATCTGCGTTGCGAAATCAGCAGTCACAGTTTTGGGCTTATTCTTGCTACCTTTTGTTCTGGGCATAAGATATCAACCTTTCTATTATGAATTGTAATTTTAGTATAATACTGTAGAAAACAGATGGCAATATTCCTGAAATATTATAGTTCCAGTTTCACAGCATTCTGATCTTTTTCTGATAGCGTATAATCGGCTTCCGGCCACGGCTCACCTTCCCAGACAAAATCCGAATCATGCCGCACAGCTTTGGCAGCTTCACCGCAGAAATCATTATCTACACACCACTGCATCAAGGTATCATCTTCCAATGTCAGGTATCCATGAGCAAAGCCTCGTGGTATATACATCTGCTTCCGGTTTTCAAATGACAACACCGCACTGTATGCGTGACCGAAGGTTTCTCCTGGGCGCAGATCCACAGCTACATTGAAGATTGAACCATGCAGGCAGGACACCAGTTTCGCCTGGGCGTGTTCCCCTTCCTGAAAATGCAGACCACGCAGCGTGAACGCTTTCTTGCTGTATCCCTGATTGATCTGTCGAACAGTGAAATTTATAGATTGGTCGTATGGCACGGCAAGATATCCTCTGAAGTCTTCAAAGGACGGGACTGTGAGTATTATTGGCCTTGTCTGTCTTGTATCCATCGTTGCGTCTCTTTCTTTATTTTCGTTTCAAACTATACGCTTTTTAGGAAAACACAGGGTGTTCTCCCCTGTGTTCACCACTGCTTCCGATATTCTCTTGGACTGCTGCCTTCCACCTTGCGGAACATCCGACTAAAATAGTTTGCATCTCCCATACCAACCGCAACACCAACTTCATCCACAGTCATATCTGTGAAGCGAAGCAGCTGCTTGGCTCTGGTGATCCGCTTTGAGATCAGATAGTTATTGACTGTTGTTCCGTAAGTCTCTTTGAAGATTTTGGACAGATAGAACTTGTTAATAAAGAACTTTTCTGCCAACTCATCCAATGTAAGCTTCTCCGTATAATGCTCGTCCAGATACTCTTTTACAGCTGCCAGTTCCATCCTCTTCCGACTCACCGTTACGCTTTCTGGATGCCAGGACTGCTCCATCAGGAGAGTCAACAGAGTCCCCAACTTCTCATTGATTCGCATATCTCGTATGTAATCAGATGAGGAAGCTAAGTCGTAGATGTCCGTAAGAAGCGTGGTGAACGGTTTTATATCCGCCGGGTGGAACACAGGACGGCCACCACGCTCTTTGTACTTTTCATATACAGATGGGAGAGATGGCGCATAGAAGTGGCACCACTGAAGCGACCAGAGATTGTCAGATGTAGAATGGCTGTATGCCTTCCGGCAGTCAATGAACACACAGTCTCCTGTTCTCAGTTCGTAATCCACACCTTCGTATTTCAGACTGCCTTTTCCAGATAAGACCACAAAGCATAGAAATGATACAAGGTCTGTTCGGGTGGATGTATGCGGATGTGTAGCCTGCAGCGAACCTACTTCTTGTAGATGCAAAAGAGATGTCCGGGCAAACGTGGACGGTGTGTACAGGATTCGGGAGGAGTTTACGGAAGAAGATTGTGGATTAAATAGTTCTTGGTCCATAGTATGTTCCTCTTCACCCTTTCCTACATTTTTCTAATTTAAAATTTCATTTAATAAATTCTGATAAATCCTCGGCAGAGAAACTATCATCAACTTATACCACGTTTCTTTACTAAACTCTCCATTTTCGATTCCTTTATACTGTTTCGCAAGGAGTGCAGCCACACCTCGGCCAGCGCTTCAAAGGTCAGGTCGGTCCTTTTCAGGTTGTAGAAACCTGCCTCCGCTTTTTTCTGGATCAGCACCCGTTTGACCTCTGCATAGGCCGTACCATAAATATAGCCCCACTGGATTTTTCCTTCCGGCGTGCGTGCCTTGATGTATCGGCCTTCCCACCGGCCATCCTTGCGTTTATGTATGTTTTCGCCCCGTCGTGCCATTTCTGTTTCCTCCTGCAGCTTGGACACCCACCTGACCACTTATTTTGTCTGCCTTCGTCCTCAACTGGATTTTTCATGAAGAACTGAGCAATTTGCAAAAAGTTTCGGCTTCTGCGAAGTTTTTTTTAAGGCTGGGTGGGATACATTCGTATGGATTTCTATTGAATTCCAGATATAACCATGATAAAATAATAGGAGAATGCAGACAATATTATTTAAAACTGGTATCCTCCATTTTCCATGTGAAGGATACTTTTTACCCTATCCATAACTGCATTCGCCTATCATTACGCAACCGCGTATCTCTTATAGCATAAAACATTCTTATAATATACGCAGCTGCGTATACCAACCTGTGCAAACTTCTGTACTATCATGTTGAGGTGAACTTCATCATGACTGTAAAAGATGCCGTTGCCAAACGCTTTAAACAGCTCTGCGACCAGCGTGGAATTCGTCCCAATGAGTTAGCGACCCGCGCCGGTGTAACACCATCTACGGTATATAGTATGCTCGACCCATCCCGTCAGCGTGTGTCCATCGCCACCATCAAAAAACTCTGTGATGGCCTTGATATCACGCTTGGTCAGTTCTTTTCCTGTGCACTGTTCGATGAGCTGGAGCAGGAAATTCAATAGCTCACCGAGCGATTTGGTCGAGATTCCTTACAATGTGCACTCTCTTTTTAACGTGATTTTAGAATTTTATATCCACCGTCAGCCTGATCTGTGCTCTTTTGCATGGGTCAGGTTATTTTTTTTTTGCGCTAAAAAAGCCTCTGTCAATCACATTTCCGTGAAAGACAGAGGCCTTCTGCAACTAGGTTTCAATTGGGTCTGGAGAGATGGAATAACACACTCATTCTACCGGGTCAGTGTCCCCTTCCAGATTTTTAACTACAAATCGACCTTTTTTCCAAGTGTCTGCACTCACAATTAAACAAAAATCCATCTCTTGCTTCTCTCAACAGCATAATAAAAACACCCTTCCTCTCACGGAAACCCGCAAAAGGAAGGGTGTTGAACTCGTTATCCTGTTGTCGTACCAATCACAGCATGTTCGTACCAATCAAGCTGATACAAGCTGTTACTCAGCACGGCATCTCAAGCACTTTTGAGCGTAGATCTGTAATTAGCAGTTCTCAGCGAAGTACTTGATGGTACGGACCATCTGAGAGGTGTAGGAGTTCTCGTTGTCGTACCAGGACACGACCTGAACCTGATAGGTGTCGTCGTCGATCTTAGCGACCATGGTCTGGGTGGAATCGAACAGAGAGCCGTAACGCATACCGATGACATCGGAGGAAACGATCTGATCCTCGTTGTAGCCGAAGGACTCAGAAGCAGCAGCCTTCATAGCAGCGTTGATGGACTCCTTGGTGACGTCCTTGCCCTTGACGACAGCGACCAGAATGGTGGTGGAACCGGTGGGGACAGGCACACGCTGAGCAGAGCCGATCAGCTTGCCGTTCAGCTCGGGGATGACCAGACCGATAGCCTTAGCAGCGCCGGTGCTGTTGGGAACGATGTTCTGTGCGCCAGCACGAGCACGGCGCAGGTCGCCCTTGCGCTGAGGACCATCCAGGATCATCTGGTCGCCGGTGTAAGCATGAACAGTGGTCATGATGCCGGAAACGATGGGGTAGGTCTTGTTCAGGGTGTCAGCCATGGGAGCCAGGCAGTTGGTGGTGCAGGAAGCAGCAGAGATGACCTGATCCTCAGCGGTCAGGGTCTTCTCGTTGACGGAGAAGACGATGGTCTTCAGGTCGTTGCCTGCGGGAGCAGAGATAACGACCTTCTTTGCGCCAGCCTGGATGTGAGCCATGCTCTTCTCCTTGCTGGTGTAGAAGCCGGTGCACTCCAGAACGACATCAACGTTCAGTTCGCCCCAGGGAGCATCCTTTGCGTCCTTAACAGCGTAGATCTTGATCTCCTTGCCGTCGACGATGATGGAATCCTCGGTAGCCTCGACAGTGTGCTTGCCTTCGCCGATCTTGCCGCAGAAGGAACCCTGAGCGGTATCGTACTTCAGCAGGTGAGCCAGCATCTTGGGGCTGGTCAGATCGTTGATTGCAACGACCTCGTAACCCTCAGCATCAAACATCTGACGGAAAGCCAGACGGCCAATACGACCAAAACCATTGATAGCAACTCTAACAGCCATGTTAATAGTACCTCCTAAATGTTTCTTACCCTGATTCGGATAATTCACGGTACTCTTATTTTAGACCAAAACGGCAAAAGTTTCAAGTGCCTGCCAAAAAATTAACAAGTCGTTTTCACACTTTTTTGCTTTTGTACTATTTTATCCGGGAAAGGTGTGCTGTTTTGAGCAATTCAACCAACCGGCTGCTGATGGGTTTATGCACCCTGTCCAGCACGGCAGCACCGCACGGCGCACAAGCCCCCCAGCACACCCACGCAGCACAGCCCCAGCCGGAACAGCAGCTCCGGTGTCAGGAGGGCGGCGCTGCCGTTTTCTGCCAGAATCTGCACCACACTGGGCATCTCCCAGCACAGGCAGAGCGCGAAGGACGCCAGTGCCCCGGCGCAGAGGGTGCGGCCATCGGAGGTGTCGGGCAGATAGAGCGCCCGGGCCAGCGCCGAGAGGAACACCAGCCCCGCCAGCAGCTGCCAGACCATCGCAGTGGGGGCGACGCGGTGCCAGCTGGAGCTGTTCTCCATGAAGCGGGCCAGCACGCACCAGTAAAAGATGACGCTGCCCAGCACGGCGGGCGTGAGGCTGCGGGTGGGGGTCTTCCAATCCTTCCGCAGCCAGCTTAGCCCCAGCCCGAGCATCCAGAACGCGCACAGCACCTCCAGCACTGCGCGCAGGAGCATCACCACGCTGCTGTGCATCCAGAGGATGCGCAGCACAGCGGTCTCTCCATAGCAGACCGCTGCCGCCAGTGCCGCGACGCCGGAGGGGATGCACCGCCCCCGCAGCGCGTCAGGCTTCGGGATCATATTCT
>OAUV01001012.1_pt1 | contig 19799 bp, 9 predicted proteins | sample 1516841 | NCBI WGS metagenome assembly OAUV01 (sample SAMEA2580044, study PRJEB22360) | human gut metagenome | biome: human gut; feature: human-associated habitat; material: faeces | place: Denmark | collected 2008/2010 | reverse complement strand
CGCCGGCTTGCCGGTACAATTCCGCCGAACCTACCGGCACATAGACGGGAATATCATGGGACGTGTTGCTATCAACACATCCCACCGGAGGTATAGGCGACAACGAATATATTTTACTCAAATGTGAATTCCCATAGAAAGCTGCACCTCCTATCCTCTCTAACGTAGCCGGGAACACAACGGAATCGAGAGGACAACTGTAAAATGCCCGATCGTCTATTTGTCTCAACCGGCTCGGAAGATTGACCGTCCGAAGGTTCTCACACATGTAAAATGCATCGAACTGAATATTCTCCACCGATTCCGGAATCCGTACCGTTTCAAGTTTCGGACAATTCCAGACCGCACACCACGGGATATCCGAGATTCCTTCCGGGAAGCGGATCTCCCGCAAACTGTCAATCTCACCAAATATTCCACTTCCTAAACGTTGGCAAGAGTTCGGCAAAATTGCCCGACGAAGATTCTTGACCCCGGAAAAAGCCAAGTCCGCTATTCCTTCAAGCCCTTCCGGAAAATCCACTTCGTCTATGCGGGAATCTTGAAAAGCTCCGGCATAAATCATTTTTAGCGTCGGCGGGAAAGATACCTTGCCTAAATCTTTACAAGCCAGAAAACATTGCGCCGAAATCTCGGTAACTCCTTCGGGAATCGTAAGATCATCGAAACACAATTCGTTGCATTCCTTAAAACAACCCAAACCGAACTCTTGCAAAGAGACGGGCAGGTTGATCCACTCCAACATCGTATAAGCAAACGAGAAATGCCCCAACCGGATAATATCATCCGGAAGAATTATCCGGCGGAGATTTAAACAAATAATATACTCTCCCGTTTCTTGTTCTTGCAAATCAAAAAATGCCCTATCGGGAATCTCTTTCCCCGACACATCGGCATCCGTCAGATTCAACGCAGTCAGTTGTCCACGGAATGCGCAATTCCACATCGTCTTGAAATCGGTCGCATCCACCGGTCCGTGGACGACCAACGAATCTATCTCGTTCGCCCGATCGCCCAGCACCACTGCAAGCTGTCCGGCACTCTCCACATACGCATCGAAGTGGCGCACCTGCCCCGAAGCACACAAGGCAAGACAAGTACTTAAAAACAGTATGATCGCATTCTTTTTCATGCCCTTAGTTTTTTTTAATTCAACCCATCCCGGTTATCATATAATTCAAAGTCGCACCTTATAGACCGACCTGCCTACCCGTACTATATAGAGTCCCGACGGCAACGGTATCTCGACCGGATGAAAACCGACGACTCCCTGTGCAACCGGTTGCCCGTCGATTCCATATACCGCATAACCGACTGTCGGCTGGCTATCGGCACACTCCACGACAAGATTGCCATTGCGTCCATAGACCTTGAATCCGGATTCCGGATTCAATAGAATAGCCTCCACTCCCGCAAACGGGAATTCGGACAACTCGATATAGTTGCTGAACACGTTCCACCCGCCGGCTTGCCGGTACAATTCCGCCGAACCTACCGGCACATAGACGGGAATATCGGGAGATACATCTCCGAATGTTTCGGAATAACACTCCGGAGGTGTCGGCGACAACGAATATATTTTACTCAAATGCGAATTGGAACCGAAAGCCTCTCTTGCTATCCTCTCCACCTTAGCCGGAAGCACAACGGAATCGAGAGGGCAACCGTAAAATGCCCGATCGTCTATTTGTCTCAACCGGCTCGGAAGATTGACCGTCCGAAGGTTCTCACACATGTAAAATGCCTCGAACTGAATATTCTCCACCGATTCCGGAATCCATATCGCTTCAAGTTTCGGACACTTCGCTGCCACACTATTAGAAATTTCCGATATTCCTTCCGGGAAGCGGATCTCCCGAAGACTGTCATTTTCATTAAATATCATACTTCCTAAACGTCGGCAAGAGTTCGGGAAAATTACCCGACGAAGATTCTTGACCCCGAAGAACGCCAAATCCCCTATACTTTCGAGCCCCTCCGAAAAATCCACTTCACCTATGCTGGTTTCCTGAAAAGCTCCGGCTTGAATTGTTTTCAAGGTCGAAGGTAAAGAGATCTTACCGAACCCCTTACAATCTATAAAACATTGCAACGGAATATTGGTAACCCCTTCGGGGATCGTAAGACCATCGAACCATAACTCGTGACAATCTGCAAAACAGCCCCTATCGAATTCCTGCAAAGAGGCGGGCAGGTTGATCCGTTCCAACATCATATAGGCAAACGCACCACTCCCCAACCGGACAATATCATCCGGAAGTATTATCCGACGAATATTCAAGAAATAAATATATTTACCTATTTTCTGCTCTTCCGGATCATAAAACGCATAATCGGGAATCTCTTTCCCCGACACATCGGCATCCGCCAGATTCAACGCAGTCAGTTGCCCACGGAATGCACAACTCCACATCGTCTTAAAATCGGTCGCATCCACCGGCCCGTGGACGACCAACGAATCTATCTCGTTCACCCGATCGCCCAGCACCGCTGCAAGCTGTCCGGCACTCTCCACATACGCATCGAAGTGGCGCACCTGCCCCGAAGCACACAAGGCAAGGTAAGTACTTAAAAACAGTATGGTCACATTCTTTTTCATGTCCTTAGTTTTTAGTGAATTTACGACTATCTTTCACACAACCTTCTTCCATATAAGAGACCACATATACCCCCGCAGGCAAAGCCGACAAATCCAAACGGATTTGTGAGATTCCCGCCGGAAGATTTTGCGTCAAAAGGCTCTCCGCCTTTGTCAAAGAGCTGACGCAAACCGCAGCACGGGAGGATTCCACCTCTCGCCGGAAGGTAATATCGATGTGATCCTCCACCGACGATGTGGGTAGAACCGATTCAAATCCGGTTTCGGGCGTCAGGATAATACTTCCCTCCGCTTCCCCATCCGGTAAAACGGCAACAGCGGAAAACTCGTTGTTTTGCAGGGTCGGGGTAACCACCACATCCCGATCGGTCCCGATCACCGAGCCGGAAGCATCACGCCAATGCACCGCCAACGGCTCCTCATCCGGCAACTCGGCAGAAAGCCGGTACGCCCCTCCGGACAATGGCTCGGAATTAATATTCAACAGAGGCAGCTGTATCCGAGAGGTAAGAACAAACGTTTCACCGCCTACAATATTTCCGGCGGCATCCCGCTGGATCAAATCGAACGTACTATTCAAAAGAACGAGATTGGGCGCAACAGGCTCCAATTTCAATACCACTTCATCGAACTCCTTCCCTGCCAGGCAAATATTCTCCACCCGGCTCTCGCTCGACAACCACTCTACCCGCCGAGGATTTTCCGCCGGAACATAGGCAATATTCTTGGCACGACGACCGCCCCGATCCCATGCGTTGAATACCGGCTGCGACATCTCTAACGAAACTTTCGCTTTGGTAAAAAGCTGCTTGCCCGCTTCTGTCCGGGGACGGATTTCCAACGAATAGCTGCGGGCATCGCCATAAATATTCCGCACAAATACACTTGCACCGTTACGGGCATCCTGCATATTCAATACCGTAACATTCTTTTGGGCAATCCAATTATCGCCTTTTACATCGAAATAATACGGTCCCTCAGGATCGTATTTATCATCCACAGAAGAATCCATTATTCGTGCGAGAATACAAAAATGATGAGATTTCTCTTTTTCCCACCCCAAAGGGATTGCCCAATTTATCCCTTGAATTAGAGTCCCTCCGACCGGAATATCAAGAACCTTTGCAGCCCCCACATGTCCGCCTGTGACTAATTCATCATTATATGTTTCTCTACCTTTCCATGTAGCAGAATTTATCCCCGTGGAAGCATCAGCCCAATATGCATGAATCCAATACTTATCTTTTGGATAGTCGTATTTTCCATTATTATGAATCCGTACATATATAATTGCCGAAAAATGATCCGTTGTATAATAAGGGTTCTCGTGCTCCTCTTTGCCATCAGGTTTATTACGAATCCACACATCCGGACTGTCCCAAATAATATCCGTTGTCAAGTTCGGCTCAACCCCCGTATCCGCCGAATTGTCCCGGATATACAAATCGAACGATTTCACCAAATGGACAAACGACAACCCTTGCCCTACCGTAACCGGAGTAGAAATATATTGCGGTGTTTCCGATGCCGTATCGTTCATCTCCGCATAAGCAAAAGCCTCCGCCATAGAAACCTGCCCATTGCCGTCCGCATCCGAATTAACGGCAGTTCCATCGGGGGTTGCCTGATTGATAGCAGATGTCCAGTGATAAACGAACTCGTCGTAGGGTTTATCCAAGCAAGCCCACGAATATTCGCTACCCGTCGATGCCGCAGCGACCACACAGCCCACTTCGGTCAATTCACCGATAAAACCGCCGGAGAAGCACTGCCCCAAAACGACATTGACCGTTACAGAATCGTTGATCATGGGCGACAAATAATCCGCCAATTCATAATCTTGCAACATTTCATTGCCCCAAAGATTTATATACGACTGAGAATCAAAATCATTGGAACCGCCATGATCGATGACATAAAAGAAGAGATGATCGTCCGCTTTCAACGAACCGGACAATCCGGACAGCACCTGTTGCACATTCGCTTTCGTAGCAGCATACCGGATATCGGGAACGCCGTCGAAATCAAGATCCAATGGAGAAGATTTATATCCGCCATCTATCGCACACATATCGTCGGCTGGGTCGGTACCATCTGACATAATCACGGAAATATGCTCATGGGGAATCCCGTATTTATTGACAAGGGTCTGAAAAACAAACGAACAATCGTTCCAATACCGTTCATAATTGGCATTCTTATTTGCCCCGCCACTAAGAATCACCGCATACGTGCGATCAGCCACGTCTTGTTCCCGGGCAGAGACATTCGCTTTATTCACCCGAGGTTTTTCCGTCGCCCGTTCGCCGTAACGGTTTTTAACGACCAATGGGGTCAATGTCCCGTCGGGTGGCAATTTATACGATGTCTGCGAAACAGGAAGCGGTCTCGTTAAAGGAAGAAATTGTTTCGGAAAACGACATAAATAACAGTTGTGTTCCCAGCCTTTCATCGGTTCCGCATCCACAAAGATCGTCCACTGCGATTCATTATTGTCCTCTAACAAATAAAAATCGACATCTTCCTCAGCAAAACGATTTTGAAGGATAGCCAAGCCCTCCTCCACGGTTACATTTCGCGCCGTAGCTGGAATAAAAAACAAACAGCTAAGCAAAACGGTCAAAAATAATTTTCGTTTCATAAGCAACATATTAGTTGATTAATATTCTAATAATATAAAAGACACTAAAAATTCAGATCGGGTAACCCCATGTCATAGACATTCCGTGTACCTATATAAAATAAAAAAAAGCGTGCTGCGAAACATAAATGATTGATCAAAAATATCCAAGTCCCAACTTAGTATTGTTCAGCACGCTTTATATATTTTTCAAATCTTACTTTTGGCATTTATCGTCCCGGCTCGCTCCCGAGCGGCTCTTAATAAATAACACGTGCAATTTATTAAAAATTTTTGAATCCGCAAACAAAAAAGCTAAAAAATATATCGAACCAAAACTTTTTTTCGTCATATTGCATAAATTCCGCAAACGAAACCGTTTACATTATATTTATTTATAGAATACAGGAGACGGCTTGGACGATGTGTCATAATGTCCAATCTGCTGCGTTGCCATCGGAATTCGGACTATGTCGTTTACGTTGGTAAGCTCCTGTCGTCCTCATCCTCGGTGCCTTGCATCTTAGACATTCTAACGCATCGAAAAGGGGTTGCATCGAAAATTTCATTTCGGCACCCCCGGCTTATCGAAACCGTTTCTTCGAACAATCCCGCCCCCTCCGTTTGTTATAGGTCTGCCCGAGACAAGCCATTCCCGCCCGGTTTCGTAACAAATTGCCGATTATTTTTTACTTTTGCACAAATGGCAAGTCTAATAAATATTGATTTATCGGAATTATAAACAGAATCGATTATGAAACGAATGATTCTTCCTCTTGCGGCATGCCTGCTATGGGCTTCTCCCGCACAGGTTTTCGCCGCCGAAAGTACGACGGAAGCTATCGACTCGACGGAAATACGACTCCTCGAATCGCCCCGCGACCTTCTTGCCGAATCGCAAACCGCCCTGGCAAAAGCCATTCGGGAAAAAGACGGACCGCGGATCATAGAAGCCTTGCTGATCGAAACCACAGCGCAATGCCTGATCGATACCGACAGTTTACCTTCCCAACTACTCAAAATAGAGCAATATGCCGAAGACGCTCCGTCGCAAACCGAGCAAAGCATGCTGCGGCTGCTGTGCGCCAAGTTGTACCATTCGTATTACCAGCGGCACCGGGCGGAAATCGAGCAACAAGAAGACTTGATCGAAACCGACCCAGCCGATCTGATTCTATGGAGTCCGCAGATGTTTGCTGAAAAAATCCGGTCGCTCATAAGCGAAGCCCTGCAACCGCAGACAAAATTGCAACAAACACCCGTATCGGCATACAGCAACCTGTTCGTAGCGGGAAACGGGAACCGTTTGTTTCGTCCTACCCTGTACGATTTCATCGCAGGCGAATCCCTAACGTTGTTGAAGGATCAAGCCTCCCGGGAAAGAGGCTATGCCTCTGTCGCACAAGAAGCATTTGTCGGAGACAAAGAATTTTCGGAAAAGGAATATACCGGAGTAACGAATCCCGCCATGCAGGAAATCTTACAGATTTACCGGAACCTATCGCTATTCCACCGTTCGACGGGAAACAATGCCGCCGGCATGATGTGGACGCTCGACCGCCTCGAATGGCTGTTTAACCTGCTGCCGGCATCGCGACAGAAAGAGAACGACCGGCAATACCGGGATTTGTTGTCGGCTATGCTCACGGAATACGGCACAGAACCCTATTCCGTCGAAATCGTAATCGCACGGGCACAGCATATCTATGCCGCCGACTACGCCGACAAAAAAGAGTGCGCCGCACAATGCGAGCAGTGGATCGCCCGATACCCCGACTATTTCCGTATCGACTGCCTGCAATCGGAATACCGCTCGCTGACAGCCGCAGCCACCTACCTCAACCGAATTCCGAACATTCTCTATCCCGGTACCGGACAAACCGTAGAAATCGAATACAAAAACATACAACGGCTGACGGTCAATATCTACCGGCACGACACCATTCCTGCCGGAGGTGTTCCCGACCGGCTGAAACCCGGACACCGGGTATATAACCGCGACTATACTTTTGCCGACACGCTGATGTTCGAACTGCGTCCGCTACAAATCGTATTGCCCGAACTGCCCTGCGGTCTTTACACGTTGGAAACCGAAGCGGGAGAAGATATGCAGAAAGGGTCGGCAACCTTCTCCGTCACCCGTCTCTCCACGATTGTCCGCACGATCGGCGACCGGCAGGAGATAGCCGTTGTCGATTTTAAAACCGGCAAGCCGCAAAGCCACGTCGCCCTGCGGACATACGACTCCCGAAACGACAGGCTTTCCGAATTAGGCGTTACCGGGAAACACGGTATATTCGAGATAAAAGAGAAGATTCCCTATTACCGGAATATATCGGTACAAGCCTACCGCAAGGACGACGATGCTTCGCCATTCGTCTACCTCCGGCAATATACCTCCACACCGAGCCGGGAAGAAAACCAGCTGCAACTGTTTACCGATGCTTCGGTATATCGTCCGGGGCAGACCGTACACTTTGCAGGTATAGCCTACCGGATCGCCGGTACAGCTTACAAAATCGGAAACGAAACGCAAGAAATTCTCCCGAACCGTACCTTCACCGTCCGGCTCAACGATGCCAACCGGAAAGAAATTGCCAGCGCAGAATGCACTACCGACAACTACGGGGCATTGTCCGGCTCGTTCGTATTACCCGCCGAAGGGATGACCGGACGCTTCACCCTGTCGGCTGAGGGCGAAGCGTTCCACCGGCAGCAACTGTCGTTTTTAGTAGCGGAATACAAACGACCGGCATTCGAAGTGGCATTCACGGCTCCCGAAGGAGAACTGTTGCCCGACCTGCCGGTACATCTGCAAGGAACGGCAATCAACTATGCGGGCGTACCGCAAGCCAATGCCACGGTCGTCTATTCGGTTTCCCGATGGGGCGAAACCGTCTGCACGGGCGAGACCCGCAGCGACAACGACGGAAAATTCACCCTGTCGTTCATCCCCGAAGTTTCCGAATCGCGCCACTTTTACCCGAGCTATTATCTGATAGAGGCACATGTCACCAATACCCTCGGCGAAACCATTACAGGCAACACGTCGGTAACCGTGGGAGACAAACCGTTCCAAATCGAAATCTCGGCAGGCAACTCCACCTATATCGACAGACAGAAACCTGCCCGCATACAGGTACGTATCGCCAATTTTTCCGGGAAGCAACTCGATAAAGCCTGCCGCGTCACGCTCTATCCGCTCATCCCCGACGGAAAATACGACACGCCCGCCGACAGCCTGAAAACCGGCAAGGCAGTAGCTTCGGTGCAACTCCCGGCAGGAGAAACCGTATGGAATACCGACTGGAACAAACTTTCCTCCGGCGCCTACCGCATCGTCGCCTCCGCGCTCGATGACAAAGGATTCGAAATCGAGGCATCGCAGAATATCGTACTCTATTCCGCCCAAGATAAAAAGCCGCCGGTTGCCAGCCACTTATGGGTTCCCGAAAAGGGAATCGTATGTGAGGCAGAGCAAGAGGCGACTGTCCGCTTCGGATCGTCCGACAAACCGGGCTACCTGTTCTATGTCCTGTACGATTCCCAACAGATCATTCTGTCGGGACAGACAGCCCTGCACAACAAATGTACAAGCCTGAAATTCTTCTATTCCAAAGGATACGACCCCGAACTGCAATTACAGATCTTTACCGTAAAAGAGGGGAAACTGTACCGGGATAACGTCCGGATCGTCCGCAACGAACCCGAACGTCGGCTCTCGATCTCGGCTCAATCGTTCCGCGACCACATACAACCGGGCGACCGCGAACACTGGCAATTCACCGTACACGATGCACAAGGGAATCCCGTTCCCGCGATGTTCCTTTGCGAAATGTTCGATGCTTCGCTCAACAGCCTCGCCTACCACAACTGGTATTTCGCCCCGCGTTACAACACAACGATACCGGCATCGGTACGCATTTCGGGCAATTACGACCAAAGTATCGGACTTTACCCGAGAGAAACGGGCAATCTCCGCTGCACGCCTTTGACCTACGACCGGTTCCGGTTCATCCAATCCCGATCGTTCTTCCGGTGGGCTTCTCCCGTGTTCGACTATGGCAAACCGTTGCTGAAAAACAGCATGGCAATGCTCGACAGCGCCATGGAAGTAACGGCCGCCGAAGATGAAGCCGCGCCCCGATACGAAGCCGCCGCAACCGGCACCGAAGCCAAATACGCGGAATCCGGAACGGAAACCCCGTTCGCCTATCGGGAAACCGACCAGACCACCGCATTCTTTTATCCGCATCTGCGAGCCAACGACCGGGGCGAGATCGCCGTCGAATTTACCGTACCCGGCAGCAATACGGAATGGGATTTTATGGCACTCGCCTATACACCCGACCTGAAATACGGCTCGTTCCGGCAATCTGCCGTATCGAGCAAACCGTTGATGGTAGCACCAAATCTCCCCCGCTTCGTACGGCAAGGCGATAAAACCGTAGTCCCGGTAGCCCTGCAAAACCGTACGGACTCGATTCTCGACGGAATCTCTGTCGGCGAATGGTTCGATCCCTACACCGATGCGGTCGTGCGACGCGACACCATCGCATTCCGCATAGCGGGAACGCACACGCAAACCGTCGAATATCCGGTTGCCGTACCCGAATCCGCCCTGTTGTTAGGATTCCGCGTCAAAGCCGTTTCGCCCACCTATACCGACGGAGAACAAACCGTATTACCGGTACTGCCGTCGCACATTCCGGTCACCGAAAGCCGGCAATTCTTCATCCCGTCTGGCAACAGACAAAGCGTAGTCACGCTATCCGACATGGAAGAAAAATGCCAAAGTCCGTCACTGACTACCCGTAGAATGGTATTGGAATACTGCGACAATCCGATGTGGTATGCCGTGTGGGCATTACCGACGCTGAATACACAAGAGTATGCCACCGTCACGCAAATTGCCGGTGCGCTCTACGGTCAAAGCGTATCGCTCCGTATCGTGCGCGACAATCCGGCACTCGCCGAGGCTTTACGTATATGGAACGACAACGGCTCCGACCCGATGGAATCGCCGTTAGACAAGAATCCCGACTTGAAACGGTTACTGACCGACGAAACCCCGTGGGGCGACGATGCCGCCTCGCAAACCGCCCGGATACGGCAATTGCGCGATCTGTTGAATGCCAACCGTGCGGAAGCGGAATACCGAAAAGCGATACTGAGGCTACAAGAATGGCAACAGCACGACGGCGGTTGGAGCTGGCTGAAAAACGGCAGAAGCAGCCTGTACATCACGCTGCATACCCTCGAAATGCTTGCCCGCACAGATTCCGCCGCCACCGCGATATTGCCCGATATATTGCACGACATGGAACAAAAAGCAGTCCGGTACATCGACAAAGAGTTCGTACGCCCGCAAACAGCCCGCACTACTTTGTCCGACACAGACCTGTATTATCTCTATGTACGTTCGTTCTATTCCGCCCTGCCGATGGACAGTGAAGTCGCATCCAAATACGATGCCCAACTCGCCAGGCTGAAAAAAGAGTGGAACCGGCAATCGCTCATCGGCAAAGCCTTTGCCGCACAAATCGCCTTCCGCACCGGCGACACGGCTTGGGGCAAACGGATTATCCGGTCGCTGCGGCAATACGCCACCCGGTCGCAACAGAAAGGAATGTATTGGGCGAACAACCGGGCGATTTACAGCAATTACAGCGCACTGCGCACCAATTGCGCCTTGTACGAGGCATTCGTTACGGCAGGTGCTCCCGTTCAGGAAATAGATGCCATGCGCCAATGGCTGCTGTCGCAAAAGCAGACACAATCGTGGGGCAATAGTGCCGAAACAGCCGATGCCATCCGGTTCCTCCTGCAAAGCGGTTCGACATGGATCGACAGCAGTCCGGCTGCCGACCGGCAAATCATCTGGGGCAATGATCCCCTGCCGGCATCCGATGCCGCGCCGTTTACCGGATACGAAAAAATCGTACGCGACGGCAGCGATGTCACTCCTGCCGACGCCCGGGTGAAAATCGGCGGCACAAGCAAACATCCGTCGTGGGGTGGTATCTACTGGCAATACACCGAAAACAGCCGGCAGGTAAAAGCCTCATCGAACGAAGCCCTGTCGATCGAACGCACCTACTATCGCCGCACCGTGACGAATGCCGGCGAGAGCTACCGTCCCGTAACGGAAACCGAACCGTTGAAGGTGGGCGACCGAATCCGGATCCGCTTCACATTGCGCGTAGGACAAGCCATGAATTATGTCGTACTGACCGACCAGCGTCCCGCCGGATTCGAGCCGGCAAATGTCCTGCCGCATTTCGAGTATCGCACTCCGCTGGCATACTACTACGAACCCAAAGATGCGTCCGTGAACTTCTTCTTCGAGTTCGTTCCGCAAGGCACTTATACCGTAGAATATGAAGTGAACGTGACCAACAGCGGAGATTACGCCACCGGCATCGCGGACATACAGTGCTATTATGCACCGCAATTCAGCGCACACAGTTCGGGAGGAGAAATTAACATAAAGCCGGAATAGGAAATAACGGCTTCCCGACTATACAATCATATACAGGGCGGAATATGGAAAATTCCGTCCTGTTTTTTTAACATAATTCCATACAAAAACGTGTATATTTTTTGCAAGTCGTTAAAACACAAAACAGTTAAGTATTAGAATTTATTCCATTTTTCAGCAGAAAAGAGAGAGCGTTTTATTTTTTTGTATATCTTTGCGCCGCGCAAATATAGGATGCGGCTCGGCATAATTCAAATAAATTCGACCCTGCCCTCGCCTTTCGCTATCTTTGCGCCATGCGCGAACATAGGATGCGGCTCGGCATAGTTCAAATAAATTCGACTCTGCCCTCGCCTTTCGCTATCTTTGGATCGCAAAAAACAGACAACCTTTTTTAGATCAAATAAAAAATTATTATAATGATTACAACAAAAAAGATATTCGCACCATGCGCTTTAATTTCCGCATTCGTGCTGGTATCCGGCATTTCATCGTGTGACGATCGCTACGATCTGGACAAAGAGATCGACACAACGATCAACATCGGCAAGCTGGCGATCCCCTTAGGATCGACCGATACCATCTGGATGAAAGATATTCTTGAAGTAAACGACGGGGACGATTTTATTCAGGTAGACGACCGGGGAAACTACAAACTGTCGCAGGAAGACAAGATCAGTACCGAATTTACATTGGATGCCATAACGGTGCCCGCAATCGTACCGGAAGTGATCACGGCAAATATCAGTAACTTCGATGTACCGGAAGTTCCCGAAATCACTATTCCCGGCTACGGAAATGTTGGTGACATCAAAGTGCCGGTACAATTCTCCGTATCGTTCGACGAGCAGACCGCCTTCGTATCGGAATCGACCGAAGTGCCGGCAGAAGTCGAAAAAATAAACCGGGCTTACGTGCGTGAAAATCCGCAAAGCGAAGGCATTACGGCAGTATTCGCCGTCGATATCACCGGGATTCCGGAAGGAGTCTCCCAACTGGTATTGTCGAATTTCCACGTAAAGTTCCCGGAACTACTGATATTCAGCGAGCAACAGGACCGGATGATTTCAGAAATCACCCAAGACGAAACCGGGAAATGGGATGTCGCTGTCAATTCGCACATTATCGAAATCAACAATTCGCAGGCAACCTTCGAACTGGATCTTCGTATCGACGGTATCAATGCTCCGGAAATAGACCAGCTTCATCAGATCTCGATTAACGACAACCTCGGCGTATCGGGTCATGTATCCGTGCCGGAAGGAGCCGAAACCACCATCGACGATCTGCGGAATGCCAATGTATTCGTATCTTCCAACCTGCATATCCCCGCCATGGAAGTATATAAGATATCGGGTAAAATGAATCTCGAAACCGCCGACTTCAACCAGCTGATCGAGTTCAACGACATTCCCGACTTCTTGAAAGGGGATGACATACGGCTCGACTTGGACGATATAGCCTTATCGCTCGATCTGGAAAACCCGATCGGTTTGCCGATAGATGTCGATCTGCGCATCACACCTTATCAAGGCGAAACCGCAGCCGTAGAACGGAGAGTATCGACTTCGCTGCATGCCGAAGGCGACGCGACTACCCGCATCACATTGGTTCCGAGAGGAAAAGAAGATGAATATCGCGAAAAATACCCGAACCGAAAAATCCAAGGCGTAAACAATCTGGACGAACTGTTGAGCCAGATTCCGGACAAACTGGAACTGGAAGTTCCGCAAGCCACTGCCGGAAGCGATGACGCCAGCCAGTTCGTCGAACTCGGCAGCGGAAACAAAACGGTAAACATCGCCTACTCGGTAGATGTGCCCTTCTCGTTCGGACCGGCATTCCGGATTGCCTACAACGACTCTATCGACGGGCTGAAAAGCGATCTGTCGGACATAACGTCTTACGACATCTCTTCGCTCCGGTTAAGAGGTGAAGCGATCAACACCCTGCCTCTGGACCTGCAACTGAACGTCGAGCCGTACGACGATCGGGGTGTGAGAATCAGCGAGCAAGAGCTTGCTGTCGAAATAGAAAACGACGGCAAGATACCGGCAACCGACGAGACCGAAGGTGCTCCGCTTGCTATCACACTGAAACTCAACACCGAATCCGATGCACTGGAACGTCTCGAACAGTTGAAATTCGAAATCATCGTCACATCCGAGCACGGAGGTACATTGAACCAGAACGACTTCTTACTGATTAAAAACATCCGTGCCGTTATACCCGACGGTATCACAATCGACTTGGACGAGATAAGCAAAGAATAAGAGCATTATGAAAACAAATAATTATAAGATCATATTGGGGGCAGCCCTCCTGCTGGGTACATCCGCCCTCTCCGCACAGACTTTGAACGGGGCTTACTTTATGGAACGCATGCCCGCACGGCATACGCTGAACCCCGCATTCGTAGCCAAATCGGGCTACATCAGCCTTCCGACGATCGGCGGGACGAAAATCGGCATCAACTCGAACATGGGTGTCAGCACGTTCCTCTTTCCGGAAGGAGACAAATTGCTTACCGGATTGCACCCCAACATATCTTCCGAAAAATTCTTGGGGAAACTCTCGGATGTCAATTCGCTGGAAGTCGGATTGAACATGAATATCCTTTCTTTCGGATTCCGTGCATGGGGCGGTTCGAACTCGTTCGAAATCTCTTTGAAAAGCCAGACCGGCGTATATCTGCCCAAAGATCTGTTTGCCTTTATAAAAAACGGAAACAGCGAAACGGGAACGACTCAATACGACCTCGGTAATTTAAGCGTATCGACCAACAATTACGTGGAGATAGCCCTCGGCCATGCCCACCAGATCAACGACCGGTGGACCGTCGGAGCCAAATTGAAAGGATTGGTAGGCGTAGCCCGCGCCAAACTGAATATCGAGAAAATGACGCTGACCATGAGCGAAGATGAATGGAAAATCAAGCAAAGCGGCTACCTCGAAATTCAGGCTCCGGTAGAAGCCATACGGCTCAAATCCAACAACGACGGGACATCGGACATCGATTTCAACGACAATATCGCTTTCGACTCGTTCAATATTCCGGGATATGGCGGTGCTGTCGATCTGGGTGTAACCTACAAACCGATCAAGAACCTGACTTTGTCGGCAGCCGTTACCGACATCGGATTCCTGCAATGGAAAACACTCCGGGCAGAAACCGATCCGAGCAAAGAGTTCTCGTTCAAAGGCTTCGAGAATTTAGGCGGCGACAACTTCGATCAGGAGCTGGAAAACATGGGCGACGATCTGGAAGAGATGATCAAGCTCTACGACAAAGGCACATCGAATCGGAATATCTGGCTGGCACCGACCATGCGTATCGGTGCGGAGTATGCGATACTGCGAAACAAGATCTCATTCGGATTGCTCTCATCGACCTACTTCGATACGCCCAAAACATGGACGGAAGCCATGCTGTCGGTAAACTTCCGCCCCGTGTCGTGGTTCCATGCCACAATCGACGGATCGCTTTCCACGCTCGGACATTCCGCAGGGCTGATCCTGCACTTCTGCCCGAAAGGGTTCAACTTCTTCATCGGCAGCGACTACGTAGCCAATACGTTCGGCAAGCAGGGAATTCCGGTAAATTCGGTCCGATTCAACGTAAACTTCGGCGTGAACTTCACATTCGGATTTGAAAAGCAAAAGAAAAACGTATAAGCCGGGACATCCGGATTGAATAAAAAAGCGATCCAGAACGATTTGTTCTGGATCGCTTTTTTTGGTACGGTTCCCGTACCAGAAGTGTCCCGCACGGAAATATGGGGCTTGTCGGGAAGAAAACCCCGATACATTGCGTCTGAATGATTAAGATGCAAGACGCAGCAGATCGGGCACTGTGGCACACCGACTTACTTGAACAGCAGGAAGATGGTCGGTTTTTTATGCAGGTCGTATTTCGCCTTGCTCCACTCGCGAATGGACAAGGTGCGGATGTATTCGTCTTCGCAACTGATATTCGACGCTACACAAAGGCGGGTTTGCGGACGGCAGCTCCGTACCAGATCCTCTACCAGTTTGTGGTTGCGGTAAGGTGTTTCTATGAATATCTGGGTCTGCGACTCGTTCCAAGCCCGCTGTTCCAACAGTTTTATCTTTTTCACCCGGTCGGCAGGTTCGATCGGCAAATATCCGTGGAACGCAAAACTTTGTCCGTTGAATCCCGAAGCCATCATCGACATCAGGATAGACGAAGGTCCGACCAACGGAACGACCGGAAGCCCTGCCCGTTGCGCCATAGCCACGACATCCGCTCCCGGATCGGCAATCGCCGGACACCCCGCTTCGGAAATCACCCCGACCGGCTCGCCGTTTTTCAGCGGTTCGAGATAACCGGATACCTCCTCGGGCAATGTATGCTGGTTGAGGGTATAGAATGTCAGATCGTCGATCTGAATATCCGGATTCGACTTTCGCAAGAATCGGCGGGCACTGCGCACATTTTCCACAATATAATGACGGATACCGGCAATGATCGTCCGGTTGTATTCGGGCAATACCCGTTCTATGGCTGTTTCGCCCAGAGGCACGGGTATCAAATATAAAGCCGCTTTTACAGGTGACATAACTACTCGATTATAATGCTGCAAACATACATAAAAAACTCCGGTTTTTATGTATGTTTGCAATAGATAAGCTATGCCTTCGGAACAGTCCGGTTCCGAAAGCGGCAGCATCATTCAACATAAACGGCAAGCCGAGCACAGAAGAGAGCAAGTGAAACTTGAATGGTTTATGCCGTAATATTTATTGAAAACTAAAAGTTTAAAATACAACCGACATGTCACTACCCGAAGCCTTTATCCGGCGCACACAAGTGCTGTTTCCCGAAGAATACCGGCAGTTGATCGACGCGATCGACTCCGAACCGCCCGTAAGTATCCGGTTCAATCCGTTGAAAGGGGCACACCCTGCCGATACATACGAGCGTGTAGCATGGGCAAAAGAAGGATATTATCTTCCCGAACGATATACATTCACTTTCGATCCGCACTTTCATGCCGGTATGTACTATGTACAGGAAGCCTCTTCGATGTTTCTCGGGCATGTCATACGGCAATACGTACAATCGCCGGTGCGCTATCTCGACCTTTGCGCCGCTCCGGGCGGCAAATCGACCGACGCGATCGCCTCGTTGCCCGAAGGCAGTCTTGTCGTCTGCAACGAGATCGTCCGCAACCGGGCGCATATATTGGCTGAAAATATCGCCAAATGGGGAGCGGCAAACTGTTTCGTATCCAACAATGAAGCGGGCGACTTCGCCCGGCTCACCCACTATTTCGACGTGGTGGCGGTCGATGCCCCCTGCTCCGGCGAAGGAATGTTCCGGAAAGACGAAGCCTCACGAACGGAATGGTCGGTCGAAAACGTCGCTCAATGTGCGGCACGGCAACGCGAGATATTGTCGCAGATATGGAATGCCCTCCGCCCCGGCGGACTGCTGATATACAGCACCTGCACCTACAATCGGGAAGAAAACGAGGATATGGTGGAATATCTTTGCCGGGAATTTGATGCCGAACCGCTGCCGGTAGAGACTTGCCCGGAATGGGGCATCCGGGGTGCAGCCGCAGGCAACCGTCCCGTCTACCGGTTCATGCCGCATCTTACCCGAGGCGAAGGTATCTTTATGTGCGTACTGCGCAAACCCGACGGAGAAACGGACGACCGAGAACAATTGTACGCACAAGCGGAAAAACGGTTGAAGCGCAACAAACAGAAAACCGCAACGCCATCTGTCCCCAAAGACCTGACTCAAAAACTACTGTCGCCCGAACGGTTCCGGTGCATCGCACAAGATGATCGGGTAACCGCCATTCCCGAAACATTCTACCGCGACTACACATTGCTGCAATCGACGGTAAACCTGCTGCATGCCGGCATACCGATGGCTTCCGTAAAAGGGAACGACTACATCCCCAGTCAGGCACTGGCACTTTCCACCGAATTAAACCGCTCGCAAATACACTGTGCCGACATCGACCTCACCTCGGCTCTCGCCTATTTACGGCGCGAAACGATACAATTGCCTGCCGGTCTGCCCAAAGGATATATACTGCTCACATTCGAAGGATCGCCGCTCGGTTGGGTGAAAAATATCGGCAACCGGTCGAACAACCTGTATCCGCAGGAATGGCGGATACGCAGCGGATACCAGCCCGACGAGATCAAACGGGTGGCATTAATGGCGGAATAACACGTCATTATTCTCTTTTTTCTGCCCGGCACATAGGATTTACCATATTTATTGTTTACATTTGTCTACCGGAAAGGGCTTCATCTTTCCGGTAGAATTTGTAATTTAACATAAGCTGCAAGCCGAATGCAGAAAACCATCATGTAAAACTTGAATGGATCATGCCGAGGCGCAGCGTTTATTGGGAATCAAAAATTAAAATATAATTTTCAGAAAAACACCCTTATGCCAGAATCCGGATATCGCGATAACGGCATAATAAACAATAGCAATATGAAATCCCTCAAAATCATTAAAGACGACCCGTGGTTGGCACCTTTTGCTCCGGCTATCGAAGGCAGACATCAACAAGCCTTGAACATGATGAAAACGCTGACCGGGGGTAGTAATAACCTATCGGATTTCGCTAACGGCTATCTCTATTTCGGATTGCACAAAACCGATACGGGATGGACTTTCCGCGAATGGGCACCCAATGCCACCGACATCTATCTGATCGGCAACTTCTCGCAATGGAAAGAAATGCCGCAATACCAACTGTCTCCGATCGGCTTGGGGGTATGGGAAATAAAACTGAAAGAAACGGAACTGCGGCATCTGGATATTTACAAACTGTCGGTACACTGGCATGGCGGTCAAGGAGAACGGATTCCGGCATGGGCAACCCGTGTCGTTCAAGACGAAAAGACCTATATCTTCTCCGCACAGGTGTGGAATCCGGAACGTCCCTACCGTTTCCGCCAGACGAAATTCGTGCCGAATACATCGCCTCTGCTTATTTACGAATGCCACATCGGTATGGCACAGGAAGAAGAACGGGTAGGCACGTACAACGAATTTAAAGAGAATATCCTGCCCCGTATCGCCAAAATGGGTTACAACGCCATTCAGATCATGGCGATACAGGAACACCCCTATTACGGTTCGTTCGGATACCATGTATCCAGTTTCTTCGCACCGTCATCGCGTTTCGGTACGCCCGACGATCTGAAAGCCCTCATAGACGAAGCCCACCGGCTGGGTCTCGCCGTCATCATGGACATCGTACACTCGCATGCCGTAAAAAATGAAATAGAAGGGTTGGGACGGTTCGACGGTTCGTACAACCAATATTTCTACGGCGACAGCCGCCGGGAGCACCCCGCGTGGGATTCGCTCTGCTTCGACTATGGAAAAAACGAAGTACTGCACTTCCTGCTGTCCAACTGTAAATACTGGCTGGAAGAATTCAAGTTCGACGGATTCCGGTTCGACGGCGTTACCTCCATGCTCTACTACAATCACGGACTCGGACAGGCATTCTGCTCGTATGACGACTATTACAACGGCGGGCAAGACACGAATGCCATCACCTACCTGACACTGGCAAACGAGCTGATCCACCAAGTAAACCCGAATGCCATTACCATTGCCGAGGAGATGAGCGGTATGCCCGGTCTGGCGGCCCCGTTCAAATCGGGCGGTATCGGATTCGACTATCGCATGGCAATGGGCATACCCGATTTCTGGATCAAAATCATCAAAGAGAAAAAGGACGAAGAGTGGCATCCGACTGCCATATTCTGGGAACTGACCAACCGTCGCTCCGACGAAAAAACGATCAACTATGCCGAAAGCCACGATCAGGCATTGGTGGGAGACAAAACAATCATCTTCCGGCTGATCGATGCCGCCATGTACTGGCACATGATGAAAGATGACCGCAACTACACGGTAGACCGGGGCATGGCATTGCACAAAATGATCCGCCTCGTGACACTGGCTTCGATAAACGGAGGATACCTCAACTTCATGGGCAACGAGTTCGGACATCCCGAATGGATCGACTTCCCGCGCGAAGGCAACGGCTGGAGCTGTTAAAACCCCCCCCCCCCACTGCCGAATTCGG
>OAUV01001010.1_pt1 | contig 19849 bp, 16 predicted proteins | sample 1516841 | NCBI WGS metagenome assembly OAUV01 (sample SAMEA2580044, study PRJEB22360) | human gut metagenome | biome: human gut; feature: human-associated habitat; material: faeces | place: Denmark | collected 2008/2010 | reverse complement strand
ATGCCAACGTTCGAACGGAAGAGTCGTGATCGATTCTACCCCTGCCAAAGCCGCCGACATGGTTTCTGTCTGCGACCGGAGCAAATTCACGTGCGCGTCGAAAATCGTTTGGTTGAACTCCGACGTTTGTGCGTGGCACATCATTTTGCAGGAGCAGTCGCATTTCGGATCGTATTGTTTTACGATCTGAGCCCAAAGCATGCGGGCGGCACGGAATTTGGACAATTCCATAAAGTAGTTCGACGAAATACCGAAGTTGAATTTAATCCGTTTGGCAACTTCGTCGGCACTGAATCCCTTATCGGTAAGGGCTGCCATCCATTCGTTACCCCATGCGAGAGCGAAACCTAACTCTTGCGAGATGAACGAGCCGGCGTTGTTCAATAATACGGCATCTACTGCCAATACCCGATAGTGGGGCAGGGGGGCGATAGCTTTTAACAGCTCTGCGGCTTTATCGGCATACTCGGCGAAGTCACGACCTTTTTTCAACATCCGTTTGAACGGAGTGAAGTTGATCGATCCGTGCAGTTTTTCCAGATCAGCATTTTGCGATTTGAAATAAGCGACCAGAGTTTCAGCCAATTTCACGCTGTTCTTGACGCACGAACTGAAATTCAGTTCCACGCATTCGGGACAGATACCTTTGAGCAAACGGCTTATGCCTTCTTCCGTAATGTCTTCGGCTTTCAATTTGAAACCTAACGAATCCACGCCTTTGTTAAGGATGTCGAGTGCTTTCGCATTGGCTTCATCGACATTTTCAACTTCTATATCCTGGCGGGTAAGCCATTCGTTGTCGGTTTTCGTACCCCGGATATAAGGATATTCCCCCGGTAGAGAATCGGTCGTTTTGAAATCAACCGTATCTTCTGCACGGTACATCGGATTCACGTTAAATCCTTCGTTGGTTCTCCATACCAATTTCTTGTCGAAATCGGCCCCTTTAAGGTCTGCTACGACTTTGTTTTTCCACTCCTCTGTCGAGATGGGCGGAAACTTGTCGAAGAGATTTTCTTTATTTGCCATAGTGTTATAGGTTAAGAAATTTAAGTGTTCTTATATTAAGGTATAACGGTCGCCCGGCTTGTGACGGGCAAACAATACCGCATACGCATACAAATTTATAATAAATAGTTTGAAATACGGAATTTTTTCTCTAATTATTTTCTGCGGGAATGAACTAAACATCCATTTTTATTTTTTATAAAGAATAAAACGATTGCAATAATTGTCGGTTTCGACGGAGCGGGCAGTCGGCAGGGGGTGTATAAAATGCATAATATTTTGTATATTAGATGTGTAAGAACTATGATGATAGTTCTGCAAAAATGAAATTTACATATCGATCCGATAATATTCACAACAAAATGGACAGCCCGATAAAATTAGTATATTCCGGTGAATTTCTGCGTGAACTTCTTCAAAAGAAGGGCATGACATACAAAGATGCGGCTGAAATTCTTTCATTGGATAAAAATACTGTCGGTAAAGCCGTTCGAGGTGGAAATTTGTATGTAAATGTATTGTTAGCCATTGCTAATCAGTGGCAAATACCGATCGAGCGTTTCTTCAAATACGAAGGTGACGAACACGGTATCTCCAAATCCTATTATCTTAGTTCCGACGATTGGGATAAAATTCATCAGAACGTCGAAAATGTGGTGAGGGAGAGCGAAGAAATATATAAAAAATGTCAAAAATCGACGAGCGACTTCTCCGGTCTGCTCGCTTCGAGGGATCGTGAGATTGCCGTATTGAAAGAGTTGGTGAAGGTTTATGAAGAGAGAATCAAAATTCTTGAAGCGGAACTGTTTTCACGCCGATAGCCTTTCGCTTTTTCCATCCGGAAGCGCTTTTGCCTTTCCGCCCATTCAGGTATAACCCGGATTTTTCCGGGCTTTTTTGTTTTTCTTTTCCCGATCCGTTGCGATACTCCTCTTCCCGTTCGCTTTTGAAAATATCCCGATAGTCTTGCTTCTGTTTTCTGTGTGCATTATCTTTACGGGAAATAAACGGAAGTCTCTTTCAATCGAAAAAAGTTGTGTGATGAAAACGTTTTTGACAATTGTATTCGGCGCTCTTTTGCTGTTGGCGGCATCCTGTTCTTCTTCGGTCTCTACCATTTCGGTCGATGTGATGTATCCGTCGGCGGTTACATTTCCCAAATCGGTAAGCGGGTTGCTTGTCGTGGATAATGCCGGGGAAGTGGAGGCGGATAAGAACCATTATTTTGTGGATGCGAACCGCCGCCGTTATCGGCTGGGGGTTGGACCCGGCCGATTCCCTTTCTTCGATATTCTCCGAGACCGTAGCCGGTGCTTTTGCCTCGGCGCATTATTTCCCCGAGGTCCGTATTTTTGACAATGCCGTGCAGGGCAGGAACTCGTCGTCGGTTCTTTTTCCCATATCGGAACAGGACTCTTTGCGGGAAGGCGATCCCGATCGTCTGATTCTTTCTATCGACTCGGTTTATATTCAGTCACAAATGCAGGATCGGTTGGAAACGGGCGAAGATATGAGTTATTATCGCTCTACTCTCGATGTATCGGCAGGTGCGCTTGTGCGGTTATATCTCCCGGGACATTCCCGCCCTGAAAGTTTTTGGGCGAACGATTCTATCTTTTGGGAAGAGATGGAGCTGACGGCGGAAGCCGCCCACTCGTTGTTGCCGTCTTATTACGATGCGTTTATGTCGGCATTGGGTAGCCTCTCGTTGCGGGTGGTTTCGATGCTTACTCCGCATATCGAAACCGAAAACCGTTATCTGTACGAGACTTCACATCCTGCCATGCAGGATGCCATGAGTTATTGGAATAGCGGAAAGTATGAAGACGCCTCTTTCCTGTGGGAATACATGTATGAGAAATCGAAGAAAGAATCGGTACGGGCAAGAGCGGCTGCGAATCTGTCGGTCTATTACGAGCTGAACGATGATTTCTCGCAGGCGATCAAGTGGTGCGAAGAATCGTTGCGCCTGTTCGGCACCGATCCGGAAGAAAACGAGATTTATATACTTACCTTAGAACATGCACTACGTATGTTGAACCTTCGCAGGGAGAATGCCGATCTGTTGCAGAAGCAGATCGGGCGTTATCGGTAAGAGCTTCACTTTCGATGGAGATAAAAAAAGACCGGAGCCAGACTCCGGTCTTTTTTATAGGTGATCGATGAACTTCGATTATCCTTGGATTGCTGCGATGCCCGGCAGTACTTTGCCTTCGATAGCTTCGAGCAATGCACCGCCACCGGTCGATACGTACGATACTCCGTCTGCCAGACCGAATTTGTTTACACAAGCGACAGAGTCGCCGCCGCCTACGAGCGAGAATGCACCGTTTTTGGTAGCTTCGACAATAGCTTCTCCTACGGCACGAGAACCGGCTGTGAAGTTGTCGAACTCGAATACGCCCGTCGGACCGTTCCACAGAATCGTTTTCGAGTTTTTGATAACGTCGGCGAAGATGGCTTCGGTTTTCGGACCGATGTCCATACCTTCCCAACCGTCGGGAATTTCGTTTACGTTTACGAATTGCGTATTGGCATCGTTCGAGAAGTCATCGGCGATTTTGGCGTCTACTGCCAGAACGAGGTTTACGTTGTTTGCTTTGGCTTTTTCAATCAGTTCGAGAGCCAGATCGAGTTTGTCGTCTTCGCAGATCGAGTTACCGATTTTTCCGCCCATAGCTTTGGTAAACGTGTAAGTCATACCGCCGGCGATAATCAGATTGTCCACTTTCGTCAGCAGGTTTTCGATGATGTCGATTTTGGAAGAAACTTTCGAACCACCCATGATTGCGGTGAACGGACGAACCATTTCTTTCATCACTTTGTCTACGGCAGCCACTTCTTTACCCATCAGGTAACCGAACATTTTGTTTTCCGGTGTGAAATATTCAGCCATAAGAGCTGTCGAAGCATGTGCGCGGTGAGCCGTTCCGAATGCGTCGTTTACATAAGCGTCAGCCAATTTGGCAAGAGCTTTGGTAAATTCTTTCTGGCTGGCTTTAACGGCTTTTTTCGCAGCAGCTTTTTCTTCGTCGGTAGCATCTTCTGCCAAACCTCTGGGTTTGCCTTCTTCTTCGGCGTAGAAACGGAGGTTTTCCAACAGGAGTACTTCGCCCGGTTTCAGTTCGGCAACAGCGGCTTCAACTTTTTCACCGATGCAGTCGTCTACGAACTTAACCGGTTGTCCCAGCAGTTCGCTCAGGTGTTTAACGATGTGTTGGAGCGAGAATTTGTTTTCCGGACCTTTTTTCGGACGTCCGAGGTGAGAACCGATAATCAGGCTACCGCCGTCTGCCAAGATTTTTTTCAACGTAGGCAATGCCTTTACCATACGCGTATCGTCGGTGATGTTGAAGTTTTCATCCAACGGAACGTTAAAGTCTACGCGTACAAATGCTTTCTTACCGGCAAAATTGAAATTGTCAATTGTTTGCATAATATTTGAATATTGTTTTAGTTAGTGATTCTCTGTTAGAAATATTCAGTTAATAAATACCTATTTTTCACAATGCAAAAGTACGAAAAAAAATAGTATTCGGTCGATCTGAAATATTATTTTGTCTTAAAGTTGATTCCAAATCCGGTTTATGGATCAGATCAACGATTTTTCTTTCAGGATCGCCTCCATTTTTTCCTGTACCGATCGGGCTTCCTTACGGGCGGCATCGGCGAACTGTTCGCTTTTGTCGGCGTAAATGATTTGCCGCGATGAATTAACGAGCAATCCGCATTCGTTGTTCATTCCGTATTCGGCTACTTCTTCGAGGCTGCCGCCTTGTGCACCTACCCCCGGAACCAGCAGGAAGTGATTGGGAACGACTTTACGTACGTCGGTGAACAGTTTGCCCTGTGTGGCACCGACCACATACATCATTGTGTTTTCGTCAGCCCAGTTTTGCGACACCCGCATCACCTTTTCGAAAAGCCGTTCTCCCGAAGCGTCGGCTGTGAACTGGAAATCTTGCGAGCCTTTGTTCGAGGTGAGTCCTAATACGATCACCCATTTGCCGGGGTAGGTCAGGAACGGTTTTACGCTGTCCTCTCCCATATACGGAGCGACCGTTACGGCATCCAGATCCAGATGCTGGAAGAAACTGCGGGCATACATCTCCGATGTGTTGCCGATATCGCCGCGTTTGGCATCGGCGATGATGAATTGGTCGGGATAGTTTTCCCGGATATATTTTACAGTCTTTTCGAAAGCGATCCAGCCGGTCAGTCCTAAACTTTCGTAAAAAGCCAGATTCGGCTTGTATGCCACACACAGGTCGGCTGTGGCGTCGATAATCGCTTTGTTGAATGCGAATATCGGATCTTCCTCGTTCAGCAGGTGTTCGGGAATCTTTTTGATGTCCGTATCTAAGCCCACGCACAGAAAAGATTTTTTCCGCTTGATGTTATCGAAAAGCGTTTGTTTGTCCATATCGTTTTTATCTTGAAGGTTATAGTTCGCTGTCTTTCATCCGTTCCGCATTTTCGGCTACGATCAGGTGGTCGATGCAATCTTGGATGTCGCCGTCCATAAATGCGGCAAGGTTGTAAATCGTATAGTTGATCCGGTGGTCGGTGATACGTCCTTGCGGATAGTTGTAAGTGCGGATTTTGGCAGACCGGTCACCTGTCGAAACCATCGTTTTCCGTCGCGATGCGATGTCGTCGATATATTTCTGGTGTTCCTTGTCGTAGATGAATGTACGCAGGCGCGACAGTGCCCGTTCTTTATTCTTCGGTTGGTCGCGGGTTTCCGTACATTCGATCAGAATTTCTTCTACCACACCGGTGTTCGGGTTTTTCCAGTTGTAGCGCAGCCGTACGCCCGATTCCACCTTGTTCACGTTCTGACCGCCGGCTCCACCCGAACGGAATGTATCCCATTTGATTTCTCCTTCGTTGATCTCCACATCGAATTCTTCCGCTTCCGGAAGTACGGCGACCGTAGCGGCAGAAGTGTGTACCCGACCTTGTGTCTCGGTGGCAGGCACGCGTTGTACGCGATGGACGCCCGATTCATATTTCAATGTTCCGTAGACGTTGTCGCCGGAGATGTTGATGATGATTTCTTTGTATCCGCCCGAAGATCCTTCGTTGTAGCTCGTCACGGCAAATTGCCATCCTTTTGTTTCGCAATATTTGGAATACATGCGGAACAGGTCGCCTGCGAAAATGGCGGCTTCGTCGCCACCCGTACCTCCGCGGATCTCCATGATTGCATTTTTACTGTCCTCCGGATCGGCAGGTATCAGCAACAACTTTATCTCTTCTTCGAGTTGGGGGATGGCGACAGAACAACGGTCCAGCTCTTCTTTTGCCATTTCGCGGATATCCGGATCATTTTCCGATTCGAGCATCTGTTTGGCATCGTCGATCGTATCGAGCATCAGTTTATAGCGATGGGCTGTTTCCGAAATCTTTTCGAGTTCACGGTACTCCTTGTTCAATTTTACATACCGTTTCATATCTCCGATGATAGCTGGGTCTGTGATCAATGTGCCGACTTCTTCAAACCGGATAAGTAAACCTTCTAATTTACCGAGTAATGTATTTTCGCTCATAAGGGGATTTTTGTTTCCGGCTGCGAAGATACAAAAAATCGCGTAAACTCGGTAACTGTCGGACGAATAGATTGTATCCCGGTGCAATAATCGGGTTGGACGACGGTTTTGCAGATAAGAGAGCCGTAGCGTGTGTGGCAGGAAAAAAATTCCGGCAAAAGGTTGCTGCGAGAGCAATCGCTTTTGCCGGATGGTTTGAGAGTAGTAGCACAAGTTAAACAAGGCGGGAGGGGGAAAGTTGCTCTATTTGACATTTATTAAATGCAATTTCCTTTTCTTGTTAATCGGGTGGATAAAAAAATAAGGCTGCATTCGCGAACGCAGCCTTATTTTTATGGTAAGGGTTCTTCGGATTAGAACCAACGAACATAAGCGAAATCCTGACGGTGGGGCAGATCCACGTTCTTCGGATACATACGGAACGAATAACGGAATACACCTGAGTCCTTCAACGTATATTTCAGTTGGTAGGTTGTTTTCGTGCCTTCGTTCTTGACGATCGAAAGTTCGAATGCCTTGTACGGACGAGTTTCTCCGTTCTCGACAGCCGCTTCGATCAGTTCCACCCCGAGGCAGTTGCCCAATCCTTTATTGTCGATGACTACTTCCACATTGTATGTTTCACCTACGACCGGATTGTAAAGCATGCCGTCGGGAATCTGTACCGATGTGATTTCGATGTCGTTCCATTTGGCGGCGACTTCTTGTTTCCATGCGGCGATCTCTTTGGCTTTGGCGTAGTTGTTGGCTTTCAAAGCGCGGGTACGTTCGCCTTCTTTGTTGTAGAAGCGGTCGATGTAGTCGTCCAACATACGTTTCATCGTAAATTCGGGCGCGATCTTGGCGATCGAATTTTTGATGTATTGGATCCATTCGGGTGAATAGCCTTTGCTGTTCTTCGCGAAGTACAAGGGTACGATCTGGTTTTCGAGCATCGAATAGATCGTAGCTGCATCCAATTTATCTTGTTGTCCTTGATCTTGGAACGTGCGTTTGTCGGTCAGTGCCCAACCGGCTCCTTCTTTGTAGCCTTCGTACCACCAGCCGTCCAATACGGAGAAGTTCAACACACCGTTCATTTCGGCTTTCTCACCCGATGTTCCGGATGCTTCCAACGGACGAGTCGGAGTATTCAGCCAAATATCCACACCCGAGATCAACCGACGGGCTACTTTCATGTCGTAGTTTTCGAGGAAGATGATTTTGCCCAAGAATTCCGGCATACGGGAAATTTCCACGATCCGTTTGATCAAGCCTTGTCCGGCACCATCGGCAGGGTGAGCTTTTCCGGCGAAGATGAACTGAACCGGATAGTTCGGATTGTTCACGATTTTGGACAAACGTTCGAGGTCGGTGAACAGCAGGTGTGCGCGTTTATAAGTTGCGAAACGACGCGCGAAACCGATCAACAGGGCATTCGGGTTGATACGATCGAGAATGGAGACGATTTGCGACGGGTCGCCTTGGTTTTTGAGCCATGTTTCGCGGAAATCGTTCTTTACGAACGAAACGAATTTGTTTTTCAACGTCTGGCGCAAATTCCAGATCACTTCGTCGTCTACATCGTAAATCTTTTCCCATGCTTTGAAATCCGATTGACGGTTCATGAAGTCCGGACCGAATGTCTGTACATAAAAGTCTTTCCATTCCGATGCTGCCCAAGTAGGCATGTGAACGCCGTTCGTTACGTAGCCTACATGCAGTTCGTCGGCGCAATAGCCTTTCCAGATCGGCTGGAACATCCGCTGCGAAACTTTTCCGTGCAACCAGCTTACGCCGTTGGCTTCCTGGCAGGTATTGAGGGCAAATACACTCATCGAGAATTTCTCGTTCGAGTCGGGATTTTCACGCCCCATGTTCATCAGGTCTTTCCATTCGATGCCTAATTTGGCAGGGAATTCGCCCATATATCTGCCGAACAACGATTCGTCGAAATAGTCATGACCGGCAGGTACGGGAGTGTGAACCGTATAAAGAGACGAAGAGCGGACAACTTCGAGAGCTTGATCGAAAGTCAGTTTCTCTTCTTGTACATATTCAACCAGACGTTGGAGGTTGAGCAATGCGGCATGGCCTTCGTTACAGTGGTACAGTTCGCTCTTGATACCCAGACGTTTCAACATCATGATACCGCCTATACCCAACAGATATTCCTGTTTCATGCGGTTTTCCCAGTCGCCACCATAAAGTTGGTAGGTGATCGGGCGATCCCATTCGCTGTTTTGATCCAAGTCGGTATCCAACAGATACAAGTTGATACGACCTACGTTTACTTTCCAGATGTTGGCGTAAACGATACGACCGGGATAAGGTACTTCCAGAATGATCGGGTGTCCGTCTTGATCGGTAACTTGTTCGATCGGCAACTGGTTGAAGTTCTGCGCTTCGTAGTTGGCGATTTGTTGTCCGTCCATCGACAGGGTTTGAGTGAAATATCCGTAGCGATAGAGGAAACCGACGGCAGTCATGTCTACATTGCTGTCGCTGGCTTCTTTCAGGTAGTCGCCGGCGAGGATACCCAGACCGCCCGAATAGATTTTCAGTGTGTTTGCCAGACCGTATTCCATGCTGAAATAAGAGATACTCGGAACGTCCGTTCTTTTCTTTACATCCATATATTTTTGGAAGTCGGCATAAACGCTGTTGATCTGGTGCATCAGGGCGTTGTCTTTTACGATTTCTTCCAGTCTTTCATAGCCGAGCTGTTGAAGCATCAATACCGGATTCTCATTCGATTTTTTCCACAGATCTTTGTCTATGGCGCGGAACATATTGATAGCCTGGCTATTCCAAACCCACCAAAGGTTCTTGGCTATTACCTCCAAGCATTTCAACTCGGCGGGAACTTGCGATTTTACTGTAATGTCACGCCAACAAGGAGCGTTAGTATTACTGACTTGAACTTTCATATAATTTTGGTTTATATAGATTCTACGATTTTGAATTTCTGTTTTTGGCGTTTGTTAATGCAATGTCGAAAGCCTCCTCGTAATAAACGATGAACTTTTTCCATTCGGCTTCTTGCGCGGTCTTCCGGGCGGCAAGATTCATTTCTGCTTTGACTTTTGCCGGACATTTCGAGATTTCAAACAGGCTGTCCGCTAAATTCTCGGAAACCTTTTCAAAATTCGAGTCGGTACGATGTAAAACTTCCACACCCGAATTTTTCAACCCGTTTTCGTTCCTGCCGATTATCCATTGTCCGAATCCGGAGAGCTCGGTGGTGATTGTCGGCACGCCGAAAGCCACACTTTCCAGCGGAGTATATCCCCACGGTTCGTAGTATGAGGGGAATGCCGTGACATCCAGTCCGGGCAATACTTCGTAGTAGGGCAGATTCACTATGCCGTCGTTACCGGTCAGGTAAGAGGGTATGAATATCACTTTCACCGGAGCATCGGCGGCATTGTTCAATCCTAAATAATGCAGTTGGCTTACAACTTTATCCTGATTGTAATTGAACAATGTATGTGTGATGACCGGATCGGTCAGAGGCGTATCGAAACTCTTTTTCGATGCCAGACGCCCTTTCAGATCTTCGCGCGGAGCATCGACCCAAGCCGGAACCATTACGAATGCTATGATTTCGCGTTTGATGTCGTTTCGTTGCGACAGCCGTTTCAATGCGTCGATAAACAGGTTGATTCCCTTGTTGCGATATTCGTAACGTCCCGATGTCGCTACCAGCAATGCTTTGGGCGAGGGCTTATAGCCGAGCAGGGCTCCGGCAATAGCCAGCAGACGTTCCCGGGCCTGTTTGCGGCTTTTCTCGTATGCTTCGCCTTGTGGAACGAAGTTTTCTTCAAATCCGTTCGGGGTAACTATATCCGGCTTGCGGTCCAACAGCTGGGTACATTCCCGGGCTGTAATGTCGCTTACGGTCGTGAAGCAGTCGGCTTGCAATGCCGCCTGTTTTTCGATCGAATGTTTCGATACCATATTCAGTTCTTCCGCCATTTGATCGCCGTTATATCCCGCCAGATAATCGTATAGCGGTTTCTCGTTACCGGCAATCGACCGTCCGATAGAGGTGGCGTGTGTCGTGAATATGGTGGCTACTTTGGGCAGATTGTGTTTGACGTGCAACAATCCGGCGGCAGTAGTCCATTCGTTGAAGTGTGCGACTACGTTCAGCCGTTCACCTTGAATGAACCGATAAAAGTTTTCGATCACCAATGCCGAAGAGTAAGCGAATGCGCAACCTTCGTCGTAATCGCCGTATGCAGGAAGTGAATTAACACCGTATAAATTCCACAGTTGTCCGTATAGTTCGTTCTTGCAACTATACATCGGCCTGAAATCAACCAATATGGCAATAGGTTTACCTGGTATGTTCCATCGCCCGACACGTATTTTCATTTCTTGTGGGAGAACCAGTTTGTCTCGCCATTCCTTTAAAAGTGTCTTCGATTCAGAGAAATAGGGCGACTTCTTCTCTTGCCAAACATCCGGACCGATAAAAATTATTCTATCCTTATATATCTTTTGTAAAGTTTTAGCCTTCGTCGATAGTACGGTGTATATTCCGCCTACGAGATTGCAAACTTCCCAACTAACTTCAAAGATATAATCAGGACTGTTCTTTGTAATTTCCATAATATTAATGTATATCAGTTCTGATTTTGCGGGGGCAAAGTTACATAAAATATTGCTTCTTCCTAAGAAAAAAGCAGTTGTTTTTTATATATTTCATATTTATACGAATTTTATGCGTAGAATGTTCGGAGAAAGCGGGTTATGGGCTTCTTTATCGAGTCGGTGTTTGAATTTCGGCGTGCCTGTTTCCATCGAAATTAGGATGCGGCTCGGCATAATCAAAATGCAAGACTTCATATTCATACACCTTTCCTCGCTTCGGCATAGCCCGAACAAGTTCGGCTTTGTTCGAAAATGTTCGTTTTCCATTTGTTTCTGTTCTCGCCTTTTTATATCTTTGCACTATGTGCGAATATAGGTGCGGCTCGGCATAGTTCAAATAAATTTGACTCTGCTCTCGCCTTTCGCTATCTTTGCATAAAAAGCAAAGATAAGTTGTATCTCGGCATAGTCATTCAATCCCAATGGATGTCTTGGTTTCGGTTTGCATTATCTTTGTATTTACTAACTTTTTAAATGAAGAAATTATGGCAAACAAAAGAGCTTTAAAGAAAGAAATAAATTTTGTAGCAGGAGAGTTGCTGTCGGAATGCCTGTGCAACAAATATCTGGTACCGGGTACGGACGTTGAGAAGACCGAAAAGTTGATGGGCAAAATCTTGGGTATTCAGGATGATTTTCTGAGACGTGTGGGTGCCAATGGCGGAAAAGATCCCAAAATGGTGAAAGCCTACTATAAGAAATTACGTGACGATTTCGATGCGGCAATAGACGGAATCTTCGAAGAACTGACAGCCCTTAGCAAATAATAAAAGATATGATGCGGTCGTTTAGCCGTTTCATGTTGCGATTATTCGGGTGGACGGTAGACGTTTCGTTGCCCGATTATCCCAAATGCGTTATTTGCGTAGCTCCGCATACCAGCAATTGGGATTTTATATTGGGTAAGTTGGCATATCTCTCGATTGGTCGTAAAGCCGGCTTCTTGATGAAGAAAGACTGGTTTTTCTTTCCTTTGGGAGCGTTGTTCCGTTCGATGGGAGGTGTGCCGGTAGAACGTAGCCGCAAGACCGACTTGGTAGAGCAATTGGTACGGATGTATCGTTCGAACGATCGTTTTGCCGTAGCGATCACGCCGGAAGCCACTCGTAAACGGAATCCGGACTGGAAACGTGGATTCTATTATATCGCGTTGGAAGCCCAAGTACCGATTGTATTGGCATATATCGACTATAAATACAAGCGGATCGGGCTGAACCGGATGATAGAACCGACCGGCGATATCGAAGCCGATATGAAAGAGATCAAGGCATATTACCGCGATTTTAACGGGCGTTATCCCGAAAATTTTTCGGTCGGCGATTGAATGGGAATTTGAAAAATAGGAAAGAGGAGGTATGTCGTTTTTCGGAACGATCTGCCTCCTGTTTCGTTTTAAACAATCGAACTTATGGAACCTTTGCGTGTATCTTTAATTCAAACTGATATTTTCTGGGAAAATACAAGTGCGAATCTTTATAAACAAGAGGCGAATATCTCTTCGTTGGCAGGGAAAACCGATTTGGTGGTATTGCCCGAAATGTTCACTACCGGATTTTCGATGAATGTCGAATCGCTTTCCGAGTGGAACGACGGAACGACAATGACCTCGCTCCGTCGGTGGGCGGGACAACACGATCTGGCAATTGCCGGTAGCTTTATCGGACGTACCGGCGACCGGTGCTATAACCGGGGATTTATCGTATTACCGGATGGCGATGTTGCGTACTACGACAAACATCACCTTTTCCGGATGGGAGAGGAAGGTTCTCGTTTTTCGGCGGGATCGGAATCACCGATCGTGGAGTATAAAGGCTGGAAGATCCGCTTGCTGATTTGTTACGATCTGCGGTTTCCTGTCTGGTGTCGCAATGTCGATAATGCTTACGATCTGTTACTGTTCGTCGCCTCTTGGCCTCAGTCGCGGGTTCATGCGTGGCGTAGTTTGCTGGTGGCACGGGCTATCGAAAATGCTGCATTCGTGTGCGGTGTGAATCGGGTAGGGACGGACGGCATGTCATTGGTATATCGGGGCGATTCGATGATTGTCGATGAAAAAGGCAATATAATAGCCGAAACAGAGCCGTATGTGGAGCAGACGATCACAGCCGAACTCGACGGTGAGCGGTTGCTGCGTTTCCGCCAAAAATTTCCGGTATGGAAAGATGCCGATCGTTTCAGCCTTATGTAACAGAAACGCAGATTGCGAATCCGTCTTTTTTATTCACTACTTACGACTCGGTCATGGTGGCTATTTCCCGGTCATGATATCGAGTACCAGCCGGTCGGTTTCGTTCATTCCCTGCGATCCGATCCGGGTCAGGTTCAGAATACTTTTATCTACATCTTCGTCGATGATGCCTTCGACCGAAGTTACGCATTTGTTTTCCATTGCCAATATGGCGGAGAAGACGGCGGTCGAAACACCGCTGGTCACTTTCAACGCACAGCTCGGTTTTGCTCCGTCGCAAATCATCCCGGTCAGATTGGCAATCATGTTTTGTACGGCAAACGATATTTGCCGATAGTCACCACCCATCAGATAGGTGATGCCGCAACTCGATCCGGTGGCTGCAACTACGCATCCGCATAATGCCGAAAGCCTGCCCAGACTTTGTTTGATATAGATCGCCGTCAAGTGGCTTAACATCAAAGCACGGGTCAGATCCTCTTCCGACTTGCCGTTCTCTTCGGCGAAGATCACTACCGGCATGGTGGCGGATATACCTTGATTGCCGCTGCCCGAATTGCTCATTACCGGGATCATGGCACCAGCCATACGGGCATCGCATGCCCCCGAAGTATAGGACAACATGTGTGCGAAAATACTGTCGCCGATAATTTCGCGTTCGAATTTTCCACGCAATGATTTCCCAAGTCCGTGCCCGTAATCGTCCAGAAAAGACTTTTCGGCGGCCGCCTTATTCAGATGGGCGCATTCGACAATAAAACTGATCTCTTCAAGAGGTGCCGTAGTTGCGAACTCATACACCTTTCGCAGGGTGAGATCGGGTGCGCAATCTTGTTCCGTTTCGTTATCGCCCGATTGTCTGATATCCGATAAAACCGTGCCGTTTTGTGCCAGATATACGAACCGGGTGTGACCGCCGGCAATGATGGCTGTCGCCGTATTTCCGTTACCGGCAACAGCTACTTCGATATATAGTTTTTCGGAAATATTTTCTTTTAGCGAGATGTCGATAATATGTTTGTCGATCAATGCTTTTCCTTCCTCTACGGCAGTTGGCGTCACCTCTTTCAATACTTCGAGCTGATATTCCGATTTTCCGATCAGGCTGCCCAATGCGATGGCAATCGGAAGCCCGATCATTCCGGTTCCGGGAATCCCTACACCCATGGCGTTTTTCAGAATATTCGCGCTCAATGCGACGCGGATGCTTTCGGGGGAACAGCCCAATAGTTCTGTCGCTTTGGCGACACATAATGCAACGGCAATCGGTTCCGTACATCCGATAGCCGGAACTACTTCCCGTTTTACCAACGCGATGATTCGCTCTCTTTCTTGTTTGTTCATAGCCGGAAGGTTAGATGTTTAGACTTTGTAAAAAAGGACTGGGTTTTCGTTCATATACAATCCTTTTTTCAATATGCAAATATAGTGAAAGGTGAGAGTAGAGGCAAATAGGAAAATGGAATTTTAACATTTGACTATACCGAGCCGCCTCCTATATTCTACAAATATAGTGAAAGGTGAGAGCAGAAGCAAATAGGAAAATGGAATTTTTAATTTGACTATACCGAGCCGCTTCCTATGTTCTATAAATATAGCGAAAGGTGAGAGTAGAAGCAAATGGGAAAATGAAAACTTCACAAATTGATTTTACTCTCGCCTTTATATTTTAAACTTTTAGTTTTCAACAAACGCTGCGCCTCAGCATAACCCGTTCAAGTTTCTCTTGACGGCTTCTGTACTTGGCTTGCAGTTTATTTTATGAACTTTTACGGCAGAATCTTTTTAGCCGTATTTCCTACGCGAACGATTATGGCATGGTCGAATTTACCCGTTATCGTTTCATCTCTTACGGTTTGCGATGCAATGAGAACTCCTTGCAGGTTGTATATCCGGGCAGTCTCGCCTTCTGCACCCGTTATACGGATATTTCCGTTCTGAGAATAGATGTCGATTTTGCCGTCTGCTGCATTTGTTATGTCGCTTGGGGCGGGAAACAACTCTTTCCAAGTAGTTGCTACGCGGATCCCGTCGAGGACGAAATAGGCTCCGGCGCTGAACTGACGGAGTACGATGCCCGAAGGCGTAATATCTTCGCCGCCGGTGTTGGACAACGGACCGATTGTTGCGGTTTCCGGTTCTTCGGCAACGACTTTATCCAGTACATACAATCGTACTTGGTCGTTGTTCTCTCCGGCAATAATGTCATAGCGTAATACCACAAGCACGGGATTTCCCTCCATAGAGTCGAAACTCTGCTCGCTGTACACCGCGTCGGTATTTTTGGAAAAACTAAGCCCCATGCTTCCGTCTAAGGCTCCGTATATACGTCCGGGGAAATTGTAAACATCCGGTTTCCCATCCCATAGCGCAAAGAAATATTGGTTCTTGTCCGACCAAAAATATTGGCACACGAATGCGACATAGCACGATCCTTCGGTTACACTCTCGAACGTCGTACGCACCTGATAACTTGCACCATTCAGACAAACGGCATTACCTTGTTGGTGATAACCGGCAAACTCCGGTGCATTGGTAATGGAGATCGGATAATATCCGGTAACACTGGCTTCCCATCCTGTTTGGTTTTCCAATGATTCTCCGATCGGGTAGTCGAAATCTTCGGAGAAAAGCACTTTTGCATTTCCTTGTTGCGGACACCAAATAAGTGCCGATAAACCGATTGCGTAAAGTAATCGCTTACACCTTGATAAATTCATAGCTTTTGGTTTTATTGGCAAATATAGCGAAAGGCGAGAGCAGAGGCAAATGGGAAAATGAAATTTTCACGAAAGGACTATGCCGAGCCGCCTCCTATATTCTACAAATATAGCGAAAGGCGAGGGCAGAAGCAAAAGGGAAAATGAAATTTTCACGAAAGGACTATGCCGAGCCGCCTCCTATATTCTACAAATATAGCGAAAGGCGAGGGCAGAGGCAAATAGGGGAATGGAATTTTTACATTTGATTATGCCGAGCCGTCTATATATTGGATGTGATGAGAGTAGAATAAAAATGGAATGATTGAATATCGGCGCGTTCAAAATCAGTAAAATTGGTACAACCTTCCCATTTATCGTTACATCTGTTTTTGCTGGACTTGGTAATTTTGTATTTGTCAATGACTCCCTATTGGGGAGGAACGTATCCTATATTCATTAAGAACAAGACGATATGACAAGATTAATATTAAATGCGTTGCTTTTGCTCGTTTTGCTATCGTGCAATGCGTTAGAACACAAAAACGTAGATCATCAAAATACGACTGAAATGGAAAAGAAAAATATCGGAAGCCTGCTTGCTCTCTACCCCAAACCGCTGACCATTGTCGGTGCGGAGGTCGAGGGCAAGGTGAACTGGCTCATTGTGGGCCATACGGGTATCATCGGTCATGACCAGATTCTCGTGAGCATGAGCAAAAGCCATTATACCAATCAAGGGATAAGGAAGTTGAAGAAACTCTCGATTAACCTTGTCAGTCGTGAAATGTTGCCCAAAGCCGATTACGTGGGCAGCGTGAGCGGTGCATCGGTCGATAAATCGGGTGTGTTCGATTTCCATTGGGGAGAAAACGGTACGCCCGTGATCGATACCTCGCCGCTGACGATGGAATGCGATGTGGTGGATATATACGAAACCGAAGGCTTCGATAATTTCGTTTGTACTGTTGCCAATACCTATGCCGTCCCCGAGGTGCTCGACAGCGACGGGAAGCTCGACTATACGCAATTAAAGCCGGTGCTATTCACTTTCCCCGGCTATTCCTATCTTGCTACGGGCGAGGTAATCGGTAAATGTCTGAAACTTGGTAAAGAACCGGGTATATGCTCCAAAGAGCCGATGACTGCCGACGGCATCGTGCGTCTGTCGAAAGTCGAGGTTTATCCGGAATATTTGGAGGAATATATGAAATATGCGGTCGAGGTCGGCGAGATATCTCTACGTACCGAACCGGGTGTATTGACAATGTATGCTGTCGGTGAAAAAGAGAATCCGTGCAGGATAACCATATTGGAAACTTATGCAAGTCGATCTGCGTATGAGAAACATATTGCGTCGTCTCATTTTCAGAAATATAAGCAAGGGACGTTGCGCATGGTCAAATCATTGGTGCTGTCCGATCAGATACCGCTCAATCCTGCGAATCGGATCAACAATTTCATTCAATAAAATTGTGCGTGTTCGCGGAGGGGCTGAACCAACCGATGTCGTTTCCGCTATGTAAATTCGATCAGTAATGCTGTTGCATCGTCGTGTATTTTCACGCAGGGGAAATCTGCATCTGCTTTATGCGCAGTTTCGTATGCATAGAGGGCTTTATATGCCGAGTCGAGCGGGATTGTCCCTGTCAGCAAATCGGATGGGGTATAAAGGTTAAACTCTTTGAATATCCGGTTGAAACCGTCGCTGCAAATGAATATACGTTTAATGTCATGTGCCGGATAGGTGGCAGTGCGGAACTCTTGATCGTATCGCCCGCCATAGCCCGCAACCCAAAAACCTCCGTCCCGGTTTCGTGCCGTCCGGTTTTTGAGCATTTGGCTACGTATTGCCATAGAGGTGTCTTCACCCCGGCTTCTGGCTATTTGTGCTGCACGTATGGTTTGTGAAGAGTAACGATCGACCCGATCGTCATAGAGACGGTCGGTTGTTCCGTCTTGCTTTAACAGATAAAGCGAGCAGTCGCCCAGCGCGTATAGTCTGACGAGGGTTTCGTCGATCTGTACAGCTGAAATCGTGAAGTTGGGTTTGTCGTACCAATCCAGATCCGACAACGGAAAATCATGTTCGATTGAATCGACACAGCGTTTCACCAACTCGGGAAAAGGGATTAACGGTGAGGCAATTTTTTCGAACCGTTCCCGAAACAAATGAGTGAACCACATGGCATACGACGCATACCCTGCGAATGAGCCGGTTTGGGTGGCGGAAGCTCCGTCGGCAACCCAAAAGATGCGATTCCCTTCGTATGCCGCATCTTCACTGAATCCGTTTATGCCGGGACGGGCGAGCCGGTCGATAACTTTTGTTTTCATATTGTCATTCCGTATCCCAAAGCGATTAACAAGGCTCCTGCCACGACGATTACAGAGGTGCGTATATAGCTCTTTTTCGTATTGTTGTATTCGATGATCAATCGGAAAAGAGCGAACGTGATATTCAGAATACCGCCCATGACTAATAATAAGGCGATAGCTTCGCGCACTTGAAAATGTTGTATGATGTTGATGGTCGAGATAATGAACGCGAGTACGGAGGCGAAGAACGCGAGAAATTCCAGATATTTCGATTTCATACTATCCAGATCTCCGAAGAGCTTGTTGGTTTGCTTTTCGTTTTCTTGCACCTTACATTCGATTTGTTCGGCGGCAGAATGCAGTTCCCGGTTGAGGCGGCGTCCCATTTCTTTCGATTGGATATCGATCAGATAATAGTAATATTGCGATGTCCGCAATACGGAATCGTTGTCGTTCAGCTTTTCGAGATCGATAGCCCTTTCCAGCAAAGTCCGAGCCTCTTCATAACGTTCCAGGTAGAAGAACAGACGACCTTTCGTGCAGTAGTATTTCGGGTATTCGGTATTGATCGCAAGGGCTCGGTCGATCAATTTGACGGCATTGTCGATTCGTTCGCGAGGAATTTGTTGGTCACTGTCCAATGCCAGTACCACGAGGTCGGCACATGTCTGATACACTCCGGGGTTATTTCTGATTCGCTCGGCAGCCCGTTCGGCATGTTCGATGGCATTTATCAGATAGGACCGGTCTTGACGTGATTTGTATTTGTAGTAGATCGCCCAATTGACATCGGTCAGCGGATATTCTTGTTCGAATTGTGCGATGTATTTGTCTACCAATCGGCAATAGCAGGATGTGTGTTCTCCGCGCCGGTAATGGATCGACAGTGCGTAAAACGCATTGAAACGAATCTGTTCATCGAGTGATTCGTCGCGCAGAATCTCTGAAAATACCTCTTCACGTCGATCGATGTCGATACTGAAAAGCAAATTCCGGAGATCAATCGTGTAGTTTCCCGATAGGGGATGGGCGAAGTTTTGTAGTTTTTCCAGTACGGTTTGATCCATTGCATTTGGTTTTGTTGTTCTACAAAGATAGTGCAAGCCGAAAACAGAGCAGAGTTTACTCGGACTATGTTGAGGCGCAACCTATCTTCTACAAAGATACTGCAAATCGAGAGCAGAGACATCAAACTTGTTTGAATGGCTATGCCGAGATGCCGCTTATCTTCTACAAAGATAATACAAGACACATACAGTGCCAAACCTATCGGTTATATAATTGAAATAGGGCTTGTTTTAGCCGGAGGTATATCGGGTGAGGGTAGGGATGGCAATAGAAAAGGCGATACCCTCAAAAAGGTATCGCCTTTGTCCTATGCTGTATAAATGATTATTCAGCACTTTCAGCCGCAGGAGCTTCGGTAGCTTCTTCTGCGGGAGCAG
>OAUV01001005.1_pt1 | contig 19962 bp, 17 predicted proteins | sample 1516841 | NCBI WGS metagenome assembly OAUV01 (sample SAMEA2580044, study PRJEB22360) | human gut metagenome | biome: human gut; feature: human-associated habitat; material: faeces | place: Denmark | collected 2008/2010 | reverse complement strand
AAGAGCAGAGCCCCCGCCCCGCCAATCAGGTGTGGGCGGCGGCGGGAGCCTACGGCTTTGAGCCGCTTTTCCTGGCGCGCAACACCGACGGCACGATCGATTTTTATATGAACTGTGTCGTGGGGCTGGTGCACAAATACTATGGCGACGACCTGCTCCGCGATCTTTTTGCCACATGGGACGGCGATCTCCGGGAGAGCCAGCTGGACGATCTGACATGGCTCTACCTCGAAAGCGCGGTCTATCTGCTGGAGCTGCCCCGCCGCCCGGTCCTTTCCGAGCTGCGCCGGGCCCACGCGGACTATTTCTTCGGCATCCAGTACAAGCTTTCGCGGCAGGAGTGGATGGCAAAAAATCAGCTGGTCTACACCATGCAGGCTGACCGCTGGCGCACCGTACAGGGCAGGCATCCGCCTGTGATGACCCCCTACGAGAGCCGGCTGGCAGAGGCACTTTCCCCAGCCCAACCGCCCCAGCCCGGCCAGCTCAAGGGTGAGCTGCTGGGCCTGTTTGCAAAGTTTGCCCTGTTTGACGGCAAGATCCGGCACAAAGTGGGGCTTCATCTGCATCTGGAGGGGCTGCTGGCCTCTCTTGCCACCAAAACGCTGCCCACCCAGATGATCAAGACCGACCGTCTGACCGTGGAGCACTCCGGTTCTGTGGAAGCGGGCGGCTCCGGCCCCACGGCAGACAAGCGGTTGGCCCACATCACCCTGCGGCAGAATGCCGCCGAGGACCGCGCCTACATTGAAAGCTGCTTTGGCCGTTCCCTCTATCCGCCCGAGCGTCTGCGCAAGGCCGAGCAGGCGCTCTGCACCGGGGCGCACCTCGGGTGCCGCCTCTGGTTTGCCTCCGGCGTGCCCAGCCCGGAACAGGCCCCCACACCGGAGGCAAAGCACCTGGCCGAGCAGGCTCAGCTGCAGGCCGACCGCAACCGCGCCTACTACGCCAAAAACCGGGCACTTCACCGCAGTGTGGTGCTCCGGCTCACCGAACAGATCCGCAATTGCATTCTGGTCCACCAGCAGCCCAATGCCCGGATCGCCCGCAGCGGTGCTCTGGACCCGGAGCGGGTCTGGCGCGCTCCCCTTCTGAACGACAGCCGGGTGTTCCGCTGTGCCGAGGAGGAGAATCAGCCCTCCTTCACCGTGGACCTGCTGCTGGACGCGTCGGCTTCCCGGCTCCACTGTCAGGAGGTCATTGCGGCGCAGGGCACGATCCTGGCCCAGAGCCTTGCCGCCTGCGGCATCCCGGTGCGGGTCAGCAGCTTCTGCAGCCTGCGGGGCTATACGGTTCTGCGGGTGCTCAAGGGCTTTGCGGACAAAAGCCTGCAGGGGATCGACCAGTATTTTGCATCGGGCTGGAACCGCGACGGCCTTGCCCTGCGGGCGGCAGGCGATCTGGTCAGCTTTGACCCCGGCCCCGCACCCCGGCATCTGCTCATCCTGCTGACGGATGCTTCCCCCAACGACAGCCGCCGCGTACCGCCCAGCCCGGAACAACCGCTGGGTTGTGATTACGGCGGCTCCTACGGCGTGGACGATGCCGCCGCCGAGGTGCGCACCCTGCGGCGCAAGGGTCTGCGTGTTTCTGCCGTGTTCATGGGCGAGGACAGCTCCAGCCACGATGCAGAACGCATCTACGGCAAAAATCTCGCCCGCATCCGGGGCATGGATCAGCTGGCACGCGCCGCTGGGCGGCTCATCCAGAATGAGATCCGGGAGCTGGGCGATTGAATCCTGCCACCACAAAAGGCTTCTCCGACGGGAGAAGCCTTTTTCATTTACAACCAATCCGTTTGTCCGCATCCCCGAATTTCCAAAATATTTTGGTTTTTGTCAAACTTATAGTTGTATTTTGTTGTCATCTATGCTATAATGCAGGCAGAGAACAACCGATGGATGGTTTCCGACACATCATCCAAAACCAGAGAGGAGACCCGCTATGGATGCCAGCCGCTATTTTGAAGAGATGCACCGTGCCATGTCCGCACAGAAAAACAATTCTTCCCTGCTCCTGACCGTCAAGGTACAGGACCTGGGCGGCGCTGATGCCTATCTGGAGCTGCGGCAGTCTCCCAATGGCCGCGCCCGGGTGTTTTACTCCACCATGGGCCGCCGCAACCTGAACTTCCAGCTGCTCCGCAAGGGCTGGCAGCTCTGCCACAACGCATCCGGCGAGATGACAGGGCAATTCCCCACCCGGGCCGAGAACCTGCTGGACAGTGCGGACTTTTCCGCCTGCATCCGGGATGACACCCTGGACGCGGGCCGTACTGAGATCATTCTGCGGGAGCTGCGCCGCGCGGCAGGCACCTCCCGCTCCTGCCTGCCTCAGTCTGCCCGGGAAGGTGCCATGATCACCGTGGAGAGCTTTGTGGGCAGGGGCGGCGAGTGGAACTACTGGTCCACCCGTGCCGCCGACTGCCTGCCCATTGCGGCCATTCTCTGCTGGCTGGGCGATTTTCTGGCCGGAACGGAGCGCCGCACCCTGCAATCCAGCCCTGAGGCCATGGCATTGGCCGCCCGCTGGCAGGCCGAACTCTCCTCCCCCTTTGCGCAGCCGGCTGACTGCGTCCAGCGTCCTGCCCGCACGGTTTCGCCTTCCGCGCCCCGCCGTGCCGCGCAGCAGGTGCAGAACCCCCGCTGGCAGAGCATCCTTGCCGTGCTTGCAACCGTATGAAAACAACAGGCGGTGCCGGAAATCTCCGGTACCGCCTGTTGTTTTCTGTTTTACTGTGCGGATGCGGCATCCACCACATGGCCCACCAGCACAGAGGTGGTCACTGTGCCCACACCGCCGGGCACCGGGGTGACAGCCTCCACGATGGGTTCTGCCTCATCAAAGCGGACATCGCCGCAGAGCTTGCCCTCTTCATTGACGTGGATGCCCACATCCACCACGACCTGACCTTCCCGCAGGCAATCGGCCCCGATGGCTCCCCGCCTGCCCATGGCGACCACCAGCACATCGGCCTCCCGGCAGAGGGCGGGCAGGTCCCGGGTGCGGGAATTGCAGAGGGTCACAGTGGCGTTCTCCCGGTCCAGCATCATGGCGGCGGGCTTGCCCACCACCAGGCTGCGGCCCACGACCACGGCCCGTTTGCCGGACAGCGGCACGTTGTAGTATTTCAGGATCTCAAGGCAGGCCTGCGCCGTGCAGGGCGGATAACCGATGGGCATGTTGGTGAACACACCGGCCATCGAGCCGTCCGTGATGCCGTCCACGTCCTTTTCCGGGGCAAGCGCCTCCTGGACCCTGCGGTCATCGAACCGCTTTGGCAGGGGCCGGAAGATCAGGCACCCGTGAACCGATGCATCCCCATTGATCTGCCGGATCACATCCAGCAGTTTCTCCTGCGTAACATCTTCCGCCAGATGGAACTGCCGCACCTCCACGCCAACCTTACCGCACCGGGTGACGATCCCCTTTTCATAAGAAATGTCATCCTCCCGCGCGCCGACCCGTACCACAGCCAGCGTGGGCACGATACCCTTTTCCTTCAGCGCGGCACAGCGCGCGGCGTTTGCTTCGTTCATGGCGGCCACCACGGGCGCACCCTTCAAGATCTGAGCCATTTTCTTCTCCCCTCACTCGTTTGATACAGTCTGATAGACCCTGTCAGCCTGCGGCACAAACTCGGCCAGCAGCTGTTCCGCTCTGGCCTCCAGCGCATCCGCATGGGCTTTGTCTGCCATCAGGCGGGTGTTGACCTTCACGTTCAGCCCCGCCGCCTGCATGGCTGCCTTGCAGAACAGCGCCGCGCATCCGGCATCGGAACGGGCCAGCACGCTGCCCTTTTCAGCGTACTCTGCGGCCAGTGCGATACCCTCACCGCAGGCAGTCATCACCTCCAGCGGCACGGCGCAGGCTCTGTCCAGTGCCTTTTCCAGCACCGCGGCCTTGTGGGCCTGCTGTTCCGGGGTCTCCTTCGGCAGCTTGTAGGCCGCCGCAACAGGCAGAAAGGCTTCCGCGTCGGCCTGCACCAGCGCTTCCAGCTGCTTGCGCAGGGCCTCGGCCCGGACATTCAGGGCAATGATGTCCGCTTCCACGGCAGCATATTTCTTTTTGCCCACGGTCAGGCTGCCCACCATGCTGCCCAGCGCCACACCGGCCGCGCCCACCAGTGCCGAAGCGCCGCCGCCGCCCGGAGCCGCCGCCTTGCTGGCCAGCTCCTCCAGAAAACCTTCACAGCTCAAATTCATCAGTTCCACGATATACTTTCCTCTCTGTTACAAATCCATCCAGCTGCCGGTCCTGTTCATCTACAGCCGCTTCCGGCACCCGCTGGGCCTCAAAGGCCACGCCCAGCGCCACGGCGTTCCGGCACCTGGGCAGATAGCGGTCATAGTAGCCCTTGCCCATGCCCACCCTGCGGCAGGCCGCATCAAAGGCAGTGCAGGGCACCAGCACCAGATCAAGCGCCTCCGGCCGGACGAGCGCCGCCCGTTTCAGAACCGGTGTGCGGATGCCGTAAGCCCCCACTTCCCAGCCGTCCGGCCCCGGCACGGCGGCGGTCAGGGTAAAGTTTTCCCCACAGACCGGATAGGCCACCGTTTTGCCCTGCCGGGCCGCCTGCTCTGCCAGCCCAGCAAGATCCACCTCCCCGCCAAAAGCGGCGTAGAGCAGCAGATTCTCTGCCTTTTGGAAGCAGGACATGGCCAGAATGCGGGCACAGATGGCTGCATTGGCCGCCGCTCTCTCTGCCTGCGGCAGACCCCTGCGGGCCATGATGCCCGCCCGGCGCTGCGCTGCTTTCCGGTCCCGGATCTCCATTGACACTTCTCTCCCCTGAAATTTCATACCCACTCATTATATCTGAAATGCGGAAGAATTGCAAGAGCATGGCTGGAAAATAACCGCAAAATAGGCTATAATGGTGCAGAACAAACCAAAAAGGAGAACGATTATGCTCATTTATCTGCTGCGTCACGGCCAGACGGAGTACAACGCGCAAAAACGATATCAGGGCCAGCGGGACATCCCCCTTTCCGCCGCGGGCATTGCCCAGCTGCGGCAGGCAGATTTTGCACCGGAGGTGGTCTATGTCACCCCGCTGCAGCGCACCGCCCAGACGGCGCGGGTGTTCTTTCCCGGGGCAAAGCTCATTCCGGTGGACGGGCTGAAGGAGATGAACTTCGGCCGGTTCGAGGGCCAGACCTTCGTGCAGGTGGAGCAGGACCCGGAATATCTGGCATGGGTGCAGGAAAACGAGCACGCTGCCCACCCGGACGGGGAGCGCAGGAGCGATTTCTGCAACAGGGTGTGCAAAACGCTGGCCGACCTCATTGACAAGGCCCTTGCCGAAGGGCAGGAGCGGCTGGTCATCGTGGCCCATGGCGGCACCCAGATGGCCGCACTGGAGCGGTTTGGCGTGCCCCGCCGCAGCTTTCACGACTGGTGCGGCCCCAACGCGGGCGGCTATGTGCTGGATGCCCGGGACTGGCCGGAGCAGCACATCCTGCACCTGGTGGAGACCGTGCAGTACACCAAGGAGAACGGATGATGGAACAGGGCCTGCTGCATCTTTACTGGGGCGACGGCAAGGGGAAGACCACCGCCGCCATGGGCCTTGCCCTCCGCGCACTGGGCAGCGGCAAACGGGTTGTCATCGTGCAGTTCCTCAAGGGCGGGCAGAGCGGCGAGATCCCTCTGCTGGCCCAGCTGGGGGCAAAAATTTTCCGGGGCAAGGGCGGGCAGAAGTTCGTGTTCCAGATGAACGAAGCGGAAAAGGCCGCTGCCCGGGCCGTGCAGAACGAAAACCTGACCGCCGCACTGGCCGAGCCTGCCGACCTGCTCATTTTAGATGAGGCCGGTTCGGCCTGGGAGCTGGACATGGTGGACAAAGACCTGCTCCGGCGGGCCGTTCTGGAGCGTCCCGCCGCGCAGGAATGCGTGCTGACCGCCCACAAGGCCCCGCAGTGGATGCTGGATGCCGCCGACTACTCCACTGAGATGAAATGCCGCCGCCACCCCTACCAGAAGGGCATCAAGGCGCGCAAAGGCATCGAATACTAGAAATGCCCGGAGAACCGCAGCTTTCAGCGGCCCTCCGGGCGTTTTTGTGTTTACTGTTTTGCGATGATATCGCGGCTGGCCGCCAGCAGGCCAAGGGCCAGCGCAGCGCTCAGGATGTCGGCCACAGCCTGAGCCATCAGCACGCCCTGATACTGGAACAGATGTACGCAGACCACCAGTGCCAACAGAAACACCACGCCCTGACGGCTGATGGAGAGCAGGAAGGACGGTATGATTTTACCAGTTGCCTGGAACAGCACCGTGAGCAGGAGCACCACGCCGCCAAAGGCTGCGGTGTAGACCTGCCAGCGGAGCATCTGCGCACCAGTGGCGATCATCCCGGCATCCTGCACGAAGAGCCGCATCAGTGCCCCGGAATTCAGGCAGAGGATGAGGGACAGCACCACGGCGATGGAGACGAGGAAGGTCAGACAGAAGCGGATGAGCTTGCGCATCACGTCCCGCTTTTTTGCGCCGTACAGGTAACCGAACAGTGGGATGCCGCCGAACGAGAAGCCAACCAGAACCAGCTGGGCGATCATGCTCACCTTGCTGGCAATGCCCATGGCGGCAATTTTATCGTTGCCATAGGGCAAGAGGAACTGGTTCATCACAATGACAGTCAGGCTCTGCATCAGGTTGCTCAGCGCGGCAGTAACACCCACGCCCAAAATCTGCTGCAGCTCCCTGCCCGTGACGTGGCACTGGGACAGCCTGACAGACGGGCAGCGGCTCTTTTTGTGGAGCAGCCACAGGAAGTACAGGTCGCTGCACAGGTAGCCCACAATGGTGGCAATGGCCGCGCCCCTTGCGCCCCAGCCCACTGTGGTGATGAGGATGGGATCGAGGATGATATTGATGACCGTGCCGCCGATGCTGCCGATCATGGACTGGGTTGCCATGCCCTCGCAGCGGACGAGGTTGGAATGGATAAAGTTCAGCACCGTGGCCGGGGCACCAATGGCCAGCACGGTGTAATAGGCCTGTGCGTGCGGCATCGTCTCAGCAGTCGCACCCAGAATGCCCAGCAGCGGGACGCGGAACAGCATCATCAGGGCCGCCAGCACCACGCCCGTGGTCAGGGCCACATAGAAGCAGAACGAGCTGACCCGGCCGGTGCCCTCACGGTCGTCCTGTCCCAGCAGGCGGGAAATGAGTGAGCTGCCGCCCTGGCCGTAGATGTTGCCGAAGGCCATGAGGGCCGTGAACACCGGCGCACAGAGCGAAACACCCGCAATCAGCGCCGTATCGTTGGACTGCGCAATAAAAAAGGTATCGTCAAGGTTATACACCACGCTCACCATCAGGCCGAACACCGAGGGCAGCGCCATCTTGAAATAGGTGCGGTACAGATGATCGAGATCAAAAATAGAATCCATTGGTTTTTCCTCCACTTTCGTCCCTATTATAAAGGTTTTGCTTGCATTTGTTTGTGACACATGGCACAATGAAATAAAAGAAATGAGGTGAACTCCTGCAGGAAATTCGTGACCCAGCCTGTCTGGAAACGCTGTACCGGAAGCTGGAACTTTCCTCCCGGACCAGAACAGCAAAACGCCCGCGCAGGAGCTTTCCTGTGCGGGCGCTGCATTTCCTTTTGTGTTTTACCGCACCAACAGCAGCAGCCAGGCGGATGCCACAGCCTGCAGGATGAGCCAGCGGGCCACGACCTGCTCATCGCTCCAGCCCAGACGCTTGCGCACATGGTCGTGCAGCGGGGTCAGGGTGTTCTTGAGGATGGAGATGTGCAAAAACCGCTTGAAGCTGATCTTCAGGATGCCCAGGCTGCCGTCCACGATGAACACCAGCGCGGCCAGCAGGAAGGCGAAGGGATGGCTGCTCTTGAGGGCCAGAACGGCCAGGAAGAAGCCCATGGCGCGGCTGCCCGCGTCACCCATCAGCAGGGTGGAAGGCTTGGCGTTCTGCCACAGGTAGGCCAGCAGGGCACCAATGAACACGATGCCTGCGGTGGCGTAATCCCCCAGCTCCTCCCAGTAGGCCAGCAGGAAGGTGCCGATGCTGACCACGGCAAGGCTGGCGGAAAGGCCGTCCACGCCATCGGTGCAGTTGACCACATTGATGCTGGCCCAGATCAGGACGATGATGAGGATAAGGTAGACGGCATAGGGCAGGCTGAAGCTCCAGCTCAGGAAGTTGACCTCCGTGCCGTTGAAGTTCAGGTAGGTCACGCCCGCCACAACGGCGATGACCAGATCGATCAGGCCCTTTTTGTACTCGTTCCAGGCGGTCTCGGCGGCATCGTCAAAATAGCCGGAGAGCATGGACGCAATGAGCAGGACGGTGTAGATGACGTACTCTGCCTTAAAGGGCACCACGGCCAGCGTGACCAGTGCAATGCAGAGCACGAAGATGAGGCCGGAACCCCGGGCCTTGCCCTTGGAGAGTTCGCCGTTCACGGCAAACGCGCGGCCATGGTCGTGGGGGAGCTTATCGTGAAACACCGAGTCCATCAGCGCGGTCAGCGCAAATGCAAGCAGAAAGCCCAGCGCATCCACGGTGCGCGGGTTGCCAGAAAGCAGTTGAAGCATATTTTTTTCCTCTTTCCCGGAGCGGCAGAGGCCGTTCCTGTTCTTTCACTGCTGGATACAAATGAAGTGTATCACGCCCGGGCCAAAAAATCAATCTCCGGGGCAATGGCTACCCCATGGGCTGATGGGTTGACATTTTTCGCCCCCCTGTCTATAATGGGAGGACAAACGCCCTTTCGAGGGTATTTTTTTGTCTCACAGGAAAATCGGAGAAAAAGGAGAAGACATGAAACTTTCACTTGAACAGCTTTCGGCCCGGATGCGGCAGGGTGAGACCATCCCCTCCCGCCAGACGGCCCAGGTGGCTCTGGCGCTGAGCATCCCCTCCATTCTGGAGCAGCTGGTGGTCACTGCCATGGGATACATCGACGCTGCCATGGTGGGCCACATCGGTGCAGAAGCTACCGCTTCCATCGGCATCGTCAGCTCCAGCACCTGGCTGCTCCACGGCGTTCTGGTGGGCCTGTACACTGCCCTCTCCATCCAGATCGCCCAGTATCTGGGGGCCGACCGGCAGGATGATGCCCGCAGCGTGCTGCGGCAGGCCATGCTTTTCAATGTGATCCTGGGCGTGGGTGCCGCTCTCTTCGGCCTGGGCATCAGCCCCTTTCTGCCGGGGTGGCTGGGAGCTGACCCCTCCCTGCGGGCAAACGCCACAGCCTACTTTGCCATCTGGTCAGCGGCTCTGCCCTTCACCATGGCCATGGGCATGTACACCTCCATCCTCCGGGCAGAAGGCTACGCTCTGACCGCCAGCCTCATCAGCGTGCTGGTCTGTGTGCTGGATGCCATCTTCAACTTCTTCCTCATCAACCCCACCCGGACGCTGTGGGGCATCACCGTCTGGGGTGCCGGGCTGGGTGTGCCCGGCGCAGCCCTGGGCACCGCCCTGGCCACTGTGGTGGGCGGCCTGCTGGCTTTGGCCATCCTGCTGCTGCGGGAAAGCCCCCTCTGCATCCGGAAGCCTGCCCCCTGGAAGATCACCCGCTCCTGCCTGCGGAACCTGCTGTGGGTCGGCGGTCCTCTGGCGGGAGAACGTGCCGCCATCTCTCTGGCGCAGGTGGTGGTGGTGCGCATCGTGGCCGGCCTGGGTACCGTGGCCATTGCCGCCAACAGCCTGGCTGTCAACGCCGAGGGCTTGTGCTACATGGCAGGCTACGGCATCCAGAGCGCAGCCGTCACCCTCATCGGCCAGGCCGTGGGTGCCAACCGGAAGGATATGGCCAAGCGGTTTGCCTGGCTGTGCACCGGCCTTGGCATGGGGGTCATGGCCCTTTCCGGCGTTGGCCTGTGGATCTTTGCCCCCACCCTGATGAGCCTTTTCACCACCGATGCGGCTGTCATCGCTCTGGGTGCTCAGGTTTTGCGCATCGAAGCCTGGGCCGAGCCCATGTTCGGTGCCTCCATCGTGGCCAGCGGTGCCATGCAGGGTGCGGGCGACAGCACCTCCTGTTTTGTGCTGAACATATTCAGCATGTGGTGCATCCGGCTGACGCTGGCGTTCCTGCTGGCTCCCCGGCTGGGCCTGATGGGCGTTTGGGGTGCCATGTGCTGCGAATTAAGCATCCGGGGCCTGCTGTTCCTCACCCGCCTTGCCCGGGGCAAGTGGCTGGAAAAGGGCGCGCTGTCTTAAATCGAATCGATATAAGCAAAAAAGAAAGGACGCTTTCGCGTCCTTTCTTTTTTGCTTTGTCACTCACTTCCGGCCATGCAGGATGGGAGAGAGCGGCTTATAGATCAACATGCAGATCAGGGCATCCAGCAGGCCCTTGACCAGAGTGAAGGGCATATTGAAGATGACCAGGCACTTGATAAGGCTGTTTGCAGAGGGCAGGATAGCCTGATACATACCCAGGATGGCTTCCAGCGGCATGTGGTAGAACTTGACGTAGGCCGGGTAGGTGATGAAGTAGTTGGACGGCACACTGAACAGGGCCATGGCCACGGCACCGGCCACGGCACCGATGATGGCGTTCTTGCGGCTCTTGTGGTGCTTGTAGAGGTAACCGGCCAGTGCGGAGAACACCGCACCCAGCATGAAGTTGCACAGCTCACCCACCAGTGCGGTAGAGGTGCCCTTGATGACCACATGGAGCAGGTTCTTCATAAAGCTGATGATCACGCCGTACACCGGGCCAAGGGCAAAGGCACCCAGCAGGGCAGGCAGGTCGGAGAAGTCCATCTTGACGAAGGACGGGATGAGCATCGGGAGTGGGAACTCGATGAACATCAGGATAAAGGCCACCGCGCTGAGCATGGCGGCAACGGTCAGGTTGCGGGTCGTGTTTTTCTTCATGGTAATATTCCTCCCGGGGCGTTCTGGCCCCAAATCGTAGATTGGAAAGCCCCTTTCGCATGGTTCGGAACCGGGAAGACAATCAAAAACGCGCCCTGCCGCAGCAAACACTGCAACAGGGCGCGTAGACAAATCGTATTGCCTGCCGTTTCTTGCATCCGGACTATACCGTTGGCCCCGGAGTCTCACCGGGTCAACACCCTTGCGGGTGGTCGCGGGCTGTACCGCCAGTGGGGGATCTCACCCCGCCCTGAAACGAACTTTCTGGCCAAGAGTATAACGCGGCTGCTCCGCCTTGTCAATCCCTTTTTTATTTGCCCTGCACGGGCCGGATATGGTATACTGTGGGACAGGATGTTACAATTTTTGATACAGGGAGCTTTTTGCTATGATTTTTACCGTTCGTGACCTCGGGTTCGAGATCGGGCCTTTTTTGTTGGAGGGCTGGTGGGCGCTGGCTGCCCGGGCTGTCTGCGCCGCTGTCATCGTTTTTGCGGGGCTTCTGGTCGGCTGGCTGCTGCGCCGGAAGATCTTTCCCGCTCTGCAGGCCCGCAGCTGGCACTTTGCCGCCACGCCTATCCTCCTGCGCAGCTTGCAGAGCCCTTTGGCGCGGATGGCCTTTTACAGCGGCCTGTACCTGGCCCTGACCAGCCTGCCGTGGGCCATTCCGGGCCTGACAAAGTTTCTGTTCACGGCCTATAAGATCGCAACGACCCTCCTGTTCTGCCAGGGCCTGTACAACGCTTCTGAGGTAGCCGACCTGCTGCTGGCCTCCTGCAGCCCGGAGATCCGGAGCAACAAGACCCTGCGCTCCCTGCTGGACACCACCTACAAGGTGCTGGTCATCATTCTGGGTGTTGCCACCTGCGCGCAGATCGTCGGCTTCCCCATCGGCAGCATCGTAGCCGGTGCCGGTCTTGTGGGCCTGACCATCTCGCTGGCCGCGCAGGAAAGCGCCAGCAACCTGTTCAGCGGCATCGTCATCCTGCTGGACAAACCCTTTTCCATCGGCGACTGGATCACCGTGGGCAATGTGGAGGGCGAAGTCATCGACATCAACTTCCGCTCCACCCGCATCCGCTCCATGGACCACAGCGTGGTCATTATCACCAACAGCCAGATCTGCGCCTCTACGGTCCAGAACGCAGCCCTGCGCACCATGCGCCCCTATAAGTTCACGCTGGGTGTCACCTACGGCACTACCCGTGCCCAGCTGGAAAAGCTGATGGCTGACCTGCAGGCCATGCTGGACAACAGCCCTTACACCAACAAGGGCACCAACATCGTCCGGCTGACCAGCTTTGGCGATTCCAGCATCAACATCCTCATCTCGGCCTACCTGACCACCAACGTCTATGCCACCTTCCTGCAGCAGCAGAATGATCTGAACCTGAACATCATGGACGTGATGCAGGCAGACGGCGTGGACTTCGCCTTCCCCTCCACCAGCGTCTACATCGAAAAGAATTGAGCATACCACAACGCCCCCTGTGTGCCTGCTGCGGCGCACAGGGGGCGTTTTTATCATACGTCATTCCCGGGTCCTGATCTCGATCGTTCTGCCACCAAGATTTTCATAGACGCGGTGGGAGGCGGAGAGCACCGTGCGGCCCGCGGAGGCACGGCGCAGAGCTTCCAGCACGCGGGCCTCCGTTTCGGCATCCAGATTGGCGGTGATCTCATCCAGCAGCAGCACGGCGGGGTCTGCGGCGGCGGCACGGGCAATGGACAGCAGCTGCCATGCTCAATTTGGGCCCCCCCCTGCCACTCGCCCTGCGAGAAGATGCCCTCGGTGCAGACGGTGTCATAGCCCTCCGGCAGAGCCCGGATGGCAGCATCGATCCCGGCCAGTGCGGCGGCATCCCTTGCCATTTCCCCGGTGATCTGCGGGTCTCCCAGCGTGATCTGTTCCAGCACGGTGCCCGGCACGCGGGAGAAATGCTGTTCCACACAGCCGATGCAGGTGCGGCGCTCCCGGTCGGTGATGTCCCCCACCTTCACGCCGCCGATGGTCACCGTACCGGCCTCCGGCTGATACAGGCCCAACAAGAGCTTGAACACGGTGCTCTTGCCCGCACCGGTGCGGCCCACCAGCGTGACCTGCTCCCCCTGTTTCACGGTCATGGAAAAATCCTTCAGAACGTGCCGCTCCCCATAGCCGAAGGTGACGTGCGCAAATTCCACATCGCCCCGGGCAGCCTCCCTGCGCGCGGGCGGGATCGTGCGCTCCGGCTGGTCGAGGAAGGCATCGATGCGCCTCACACCCGCCATGGCCGACTGGATGGTCTGGATCTCCATGCCCAGGCTCTCGATGGGGGCAAAGATGCGGGAAATGTAGTTGATGACGGCCACCGAAGTGCCCACTGACATACCGAACAGGGTCAGGAGTTGCGCGTTCCCCGAAGCGGAGAGCAGCATCACGATGCCGACCACAACAGCATTCAGCAGCAGCACCACCGGCGAATAGACGGCATCATAAAAATTGGTGCGCTCCATGGCGGCATAGCTGTCACCGATGCACCGGTCATACCGGCGCTCCATGTAATCCTCCAGCCCCAGCGCCCGGATGGTGCGGATGTTGTGCAGAGTCTCGGGCACCTGCCCGGAGACAGCGGCGACCGCGCGGCGGTTGTCCAGCTGCGCGGCCAGCATCCGCTTCTGGACATGACGGGTAAACACAGCAAACAGCGGCAGCACCAGCAGCAGGATCAGCGCAAGGCCGGTGTTTTTCACCGCAACAACCCCCATAATGGAGACGATGCGGCAGGCATCTGCTGCCATGCTGATGATGCCGGAAGTGAACAGGGCTTCCACCGTGTCCACATCGCCCGAAAAGCGGGCGGCCACCTCGCCGGGGTTCTGCTCTGCCAGTGTACCGGCGGGCAGGCGGCTCAGCTTCCGGGACATCTCTGAGCGCAGGGCATGATCCTCTGGCCAAAGAGCACCAGCAGGCTTTCCTGCGCCGAGGTGAGCACACCTTCCAGTGCAAGGCTGCCGAAGTAGAGCAGCACGGCCAGAAAGGACAGCGAGAGGCCCGCGGTCAGACGGTCGATGACCCGGGCCAGCAGCAGGGGCGGCAGCAGGGATGCCGCCACCGAAGCCGCCACGCACAGCACCGTGCCCACCGTGAGAAGGCGGTGCGAAGCCGCTGCCATCCGGACGGCAGCAAACACGCCGTGATCATTTTTCTTTTTCATGCGCCCTCTCCCCCTTTCAGGCCGGTCTGGCTTTCGTACAGCTGGCGGTAGACCGGAACCGCTGCCATCAGCTCCTCGTGGGTGCCAACGGTGGTTCTGCCGCCCTCCATAAAAATGATCTGCTGCATCTGCGGAAAGTGGTACAGCCGGTGGGAGATCAGGAACACCACCTTATCCCTGGCATACGCCTGCAGCTCGGCAAAGATCGCATCCTCGGTGCTGCGGTCCAGTGCCGAGAAGGGGTCATCTAGCACCAGCACCGGGCGGGGATGGGCCAGCGTCCGGGCCAATGCCAGACGCTGTGCCTGCCCGCCGGAAAGGCGGGTGCCGATGACCGTCTCCGTGCCCTTTTCCATGGCCAGCACTTCCTCCTTCAGGGCAGCGGCTGCAAGCCACGGCATGACATCCTGTTCGCTGCCGCAGAGGACATTATTCTGCACGGTGTCGGCACTCAGTTCCGGGTCATGGCCCAGATACCCGACCGTGGCGGCGATCTGGCGCGGGGTCAGGGCGGAAAACTCCCTGCCGCCAAAGCAGACCGAGCCTTGATAGGGCGCTTCGCAGAGGAATACGCGGCCAAGGGTGGATTTTCCGCAGGCGACCGGGCCGGTGATGCCGATGATATCACCGGGGTGGGCCGTCAGGCTCAGGCCGGAGAAGACAGGCTCTTCCCCATAGGAGAAGGCGAGTTCTTTCAGCGTCACATCCTGTGCCGCCGGGATCTGCAGGGCATCCAGCTGCTCGGGCGTTTTCATCAGGGGTCTGATGCGCTTCCAGGAGACCTCTGCCTTTTGCACCGCGTTGAAGAGCTTGGCCACCTTGGAGGATTTGACCACCAGCTTGGTGAAACAGGAAAGGAAGGTGGTGAAGGCGGCGATATCCCAGCTGCTCCAGCCGGTGCCCAGCACATTCTTTGCGCCGAACCACAGGATGAAGAGGGTCCCTGCCTCGGATGCCGCCAGATAAAGCGGCGGCAGAGCGGACTGCCACACGTTGCTCCGCACGGCAGTCTTTTCGTAAAGGCTCAGGGCCTTCTCGTATTTTTCCATCCGGGCCTCCTCGCAGCCGTAGATGCGGTAGGTCACGGCATTCCGGGCACGGTCCAGCGTGGCACTGCTCAGGGCACCGGCGGCCTTTTTATAGGCCGCACCGGCACGCTGCACCGGCTTTTTCATCCCTGCCGCGCAGACATAGGACACAGGAGTAAAAAGCAGGCCCAGGATCGCCAGCCGCCAGTCGTACACCAGCAGCATGACCGCATAGCCCGCCAGCGCCACACCGGTGTCAAACACCTCCGTGGTGAACTTGCGCATTCCCTCCACACAGTCGTCCACATCGGCGATGGCCTTGGTCATCAGCTCACCGGCCCCCTCTTTTTCCAGCGCTGCCCGGCTCTGCCGCACCAGATTGGCGTACAGGATACCCTTCATCCGGCGGTTGATATTGTTGGCGAAGCGGCGCACATAAAAGCGTTTGATGAAGCGCGCCGCCTGCACCAGCAGTGTGACCGCAATGTAGGCCAGCACCAGCAGCGCCATTTGGGCAGCAGTCTCACTGCCGCCCAGGATATCCGCCAGGCACTGGGCCAACCGGCCCTCGAACCACGGCGCGGCCAGCAGACCGATGTTATAGACAAGGCCCGAAAGGGTCACAAGGAGCAGCGGGAACCACTCCACCCTGAAATAGGAGAGGACCCGGTCCGGGCGGAACGATTTATCTTTTTTCATGGGGCATTTTACCTCCTGCGGGTGTTCCATTCAGTATACCACGGTACAAAAAGCATCTGGACAGCTTTGTTCAGAAAAAAGCCATGACAGCAGGAACAAAATGCAAGATCATTGCAATGGTCACCGCTGTCATGGCGATCGGTTTTCTTTGTATGAAAAATGCTCCCATCGGCAGGATCTGCATTGCAGTGGTGTGGGTCTGCCATCTTCTGTATTTCACCCTGCGGGTCAAAACCATCAAGCCCACAGAGCAGACTCAGGAAAGTGCAGAATAGATCCCCCCGGGATCCCATCAGATTGCGGACACCCATAGCCCGCAGGGAGAACAGTTCCGTTCTTATCGGTTCACGAAATTCAGCGCCAGCACAAGCAGCAGCATGTGTACCGGGTAAAAGGCGTAGCAGGCATACTGGAACGGTTTGCTGTGGCAGCCCTGCCGCCCGCGATACAGCCAGATGGGCACCAGCGCCAGCAGCGCAAGCCCCTGCTGACACAGCTCAAACTCCATGCCGAACAGCCGGATGGGGTACATCAGCCCGCCCAGAAGCACCACGTTGATCCAGTACAGGGTCAGCACCTGTCCCAGCAGGCACCACCATTTCCGGCCCCGGAAAATGTAAAAAGCGAACACGGTCAGCACACCGGCACCGTAGTAATCTGTCATGCCCAGCGTTCCCAGCAGCGCCCCTGCTGCTGCCACTGCGGCGCACACCGGCAGCGAGACCCAGAGCTTTTGCTTTTTGCGCACCGTTTCCATCAGATGCACCCCCAGAAGCCCCAGCAGCAGCGTCCAGATCACGTTCTGGTGCACCGGGTAGAACCATGTCCCGCCATACATCAGATCAAAGGGCACTTCTGAAAGCAGCGCAAACAACAGCAGCCGCAGTGCATAACGCTTCAGATTCCGGGTATGAAAGTAGCCTTCCACTGTCATAAATGCAAAGATAGGGAACGCCAGCCGCCCGGCACAGGTCAGCCAGTCCTGCGCCGGCAGAAGGGTCGCCCACAGGTGATCCATCAGCATCAGCGCCATGGCAATGATATGAAGTGCTGCTGCACTCAGGTCAATGCAATTTGCGGCAGTGGAACGAATCGGTTTGGTTGACATGATCATACCTCGTCTTTGTCGAAATTTGGTCGTTCTGTCTGGAATACGAACGAGTCCCGCAAAGAATTGCAGCCCCGGCAGTTTTTTACCGCCGGGGCTGCAGCACTTCATCGCTTATCCCTCCGGTTTTGCACCGGCCATTTTGGATACGGCAAGCATCCAGGGCAGCTTCTGCCATTTGCTCTGCCTGCAAAATGGGGGATGCAGTGCACCCGCCCCGCAGGCGGAAAAATGCTCCCGCAGCAGTCTGCGGGGCAAATTCAGAAAGGGTGGCTTGCCTGCCTGCCCATGGAGACGTAAGCACAAAAGCAGGAATGCGGGAAAGGGCAAGGGACGATTTCGGCGAAGAAACGTCTGGCGGTGGCGGAAAAGCCGAACGCAAGATTTTTTCAATGATGCTGGCTCGTAAGGTGAACCGGACCGAAACTTCCTTGCGGAACTGTGCAGCGTTATCGTTCATCTGCACCTGAACCGGCAGCCGCGTCCCCGGCGCTTGCCGCACCCAAAATGGCCGGTTGGCGGCGTGTCACCCTTTGGCGTTTTCCAGATAGGTCTCAAACGCTTCGGCAAAGCTGGCGTTCACATCAAAGGGGACTGCATAGTCCACACGGGAGGTCACAAGGCACAGGTCGATCCGGTTGGAGGTCTCGTCCGCCTGCCGGTTCAGCCTGCCCAAAGCAGCGTGGATGACCTTGCGGTCATAGTTGATGGTGGTCACCCGCTTCACATCACAGCGGTAGGCGATCTGGTTGCCCTCCGCATTGAAACGGTAGCCGGTGCCGCCGCCGGAAAGCAGCTGCTCGGAGCTGCGCAGGTCATTCATTCGCTTGAAGGTGCGCGCCACGCTCTGCCGCGCAGCGTTCAAACTGACCTCGCTGTCCATATCCATGTCCAGCGCATCCTTTGCCTTGCGGATGGCAGCGAACAGGCGGCCCTTCTCCTCCAGCAGATAGAGCATGAACCGGGCAATATCGGTGATCTGCTGAGCATATTCGGTCTGGGGCAGATCCAGGATCGTCTCGTCCTCAGCCTCTGCCATGACCTTGTGGCGCAGATAGGTGTTGGCCACATTCGTCACGTTGGAATCGCAGTCCAGAATACCCTGGGCCTCGTCCAAAAGGGCCTGCAGCTTGTTCTGATAGCGGAATGCTTCTTTCAGATTCATTGTATCCACCTCGTTTTTTCTTGGTCGCTGTGCGTTCCCGTCTGTTTTCCTCTATTGAACCATATTTTCGGGCAAAGCACAAGCCGCCCGCCAAAAGTGCATCAAAATGCAAAACGCCCCAACATGTTCTTTACCACACGTTGGAGCGCTATTTTCTGGAGCAGGATACGGGACTCGAACCCGCCGCCTACTGCTTGGGAAGCAGTCGCTCTACCGGATGAGCTAACCCTGCAGGACTGCTCCATTAGTGTAGCAAAGTGCAGCGGTTTTGTCAACAGTTTTTTCTGTCGGAACGCGGCAGGCGGAAAAAACTTGCTTTTTGCGCCAGTTGCTTTATAATGAAAGATAGATTATCACAATGGAAGGAATTCTACATGATCTTTGTGCCCATGCTGCACTATCTGCAGAACAAAAACTCATTCAGCGGCAACGAGGATGGGATGCGCTACCTCATCACCCCGGGCAAGCGCTCCGTCCCCGACCCGGACGGCGGCGAGGAGGCTAAAAAAGAAGAGGCCATCCTCACGGTAGATCTCTGGCCCGAGCCGTGGACGCTGGACAAGACCGACCCGGCCCTGCGGCGGCGGGAGATCTTCCCGATGACCGAGGAGGGCCGCACCGCAGTCGCCCAATATCTGAACGATGCCTACAACGCCGAACCGGAACGCTGGAGCGCCCACCCGTCCATCCTGGACTGTGAGCCCTGGACACCGCCCGCACCGGAACCGGATGCCGAAACACAACACTGAGGTGCACCATGATCTACCGACTGAAAGAATTCAAGGGTGACACCATCCCGGTGCCGCAGCTGGTCTTTTCCAAGCTGGGCATTGCGGAGGAATATAACGTCCGGGTGGCTCTGTATGTGCTGGCCACCGGCATCACTGACCCGGAGAAGCTCTGCGCCGACTTAAAGCTTCGCAGCAAGATGACCGCCGAGAGTGCCCTGTCCTTCTGGGCCGGTGCGGGTCTGCTGGAACGGTACGAGGAGAACGCTGCCCCGGGCGAGGAGCCCACAGCCCCTGCCCCCATGACCTGGAGCGAGATCGCAGCGGCCAGCCGCACCGACCCCATGATCTCCTCCCTCATCGACTGCGCCCAGACCAGCTTTGCCCGCCCGCTGACCCACCCCGAAATGGAAAAGCTGGTAAACTTCTATGTGCAGGAGGCCTTTGCACCCGAGACCGTTATGCTCTGCGTGGCCTATGTAGCCAGCCGGGGCAAGCGGACGATGGGTGCCGTCAGCCACGAATTGAAGGTCTGGCGGGCCGAGGGTGTGGAGACCGGCGAACAGGCCGACGCACACCTCCAGCTGCTGGCCCTGCGCGCCCAGCGGGAGCAATACGTCAGCGGCCTGCTGGGCATTGCCGACACTGAGCTGACCCTTGGCGGGCGCAAGGCCATTGCCCGCTGGTACGAGGTCTACGGCTACGATGATGCCATGGTGCAGGAAGCCGCCGTGCAGGCCGGGCCCAAGCGGGATCTCTGGTACTGGAACAGCATCCTCAAGACCTGGAACGCCAAGGGCCTGCGCACCGTCCACGATGTGCGGGGCCCGGTGGCCGGGATGGGTGCCAGCCGGAACCTCCGGGTGGACCGCACCGAGCCCAGCGGAAACGATTTTCTCAAGAACGCTGCCCGCCGCCGTCCGCTCCGCAAAAAGACGGACACGCCTGCAGAATAAGGAGCTTTTATGCGTACCAAACAGGAACTGTATCAAGCCGCCCTGCGCACGGTGGCTCTGCGGCGGCAGACCGCCCGCGCCAATGCCGAGGATGCCCGGCTGGAGGCGGAGGCCGCCATCCCGGCCCTGCGCCACGCTGAGGACGAGGTGCGGGTGCGGGGCATCCGCTGCGCGCTGGCAGGGGGGGGGGGGGAAAAACGCCCGCAAACATCCATGGT
>OAUV01001002.1_pt1 | contig 20008 bp, 15 predicted proteins | sample 1516841 | NCBI WGS metagenome assembly OAUV01 (sample SAMEA2580044, study PRJEB22360) | human gut metagenome | biome: human gut; feature: human-associated habitat; material: faeces | place: Denmark | collected 2008/2010 | reverse complement strand
GGGATGCAAAAATCCTGCGCTTCCAGAAAGAAAAGTATTACACGGTCGGCATCCATTCCGGCAGCCTGAAAGCAGACAGTGGGCGTGCGGATGCAGAAACCGCAAATTCTCTCAAAGAAAAATGCACGGGTGCAGTTGCCGTCTGTACTTCTGTCAAGCGGGAGAAAAAGACAGAACAGCCGCCCAAGCTCTATGACCTGACCACCTTGCAGCGGGAGGCAAACTGCCTGTTCGGTTTCACGGCAAAGCAGACTCTTGATTATGTCCAGCAGCTTTACGAGAAGAAACTGCTGACCTATCCCCGCACGGACAGTCAATATCTGACCGAGGACATGGGCCAGACGGTACAACATCTTGTGTCTGATCTGCTGGGGCTGCTGCCCTTTGCCCAAGGACTTGCGCTGACTGCGGAAGTGGGCCGGGTACTGAACAGCAAAAAGGTATCGGACCACCACGCCATCCTTCCCACAGCCGAATTTGTAAAACAGGGCTTCACCGGCCTTGCCGAGAGTGAATGCAAGCTGATGAACCTTGTCTGCTCCAAACTGCTCTGCGCGATAGCCGCGCCCCATGAGTACGAAACTGTGACTGCTGTGTTTTCCTGCGCCGGGAACGAGTTCACCGCCAAGGGAAAGACTGTGCTTGTTCCCGGTTGGAAAGAAATCGACCAGCGGTTCCGTTCCACCCTGAAAGCCGACACCGAGGAAGAAGTTTTGAACGCCCTGCCGAAACTGGCCGAGGGGCAGAGTTTTTTCGTGACAGCAGACGTTTCGGAACATTTCACGTCCCCACCGAAAGCCTACACCGAAGATACGCTCCTGTCGGCAATGGAGCGGGCAGGGGCCGAGGATATGCCGGAGGACAAGGTGAATTGCTCCGCAGGAGCAAGAGAGGGTGGCCTGGGCCAAGCGGAACGTAAGGGACTGGGTACTCCTGCCACTCGTGCCGCGATTCTGGAAAAACTGGTGCAAATGGGCTTTGTGCAACGCAAGGGCAAGCAGCTTGTCCCCACCAAGGACGGCATCAATCTGGCGGTGGTTCTGCCGGAAAGCCTGACCTCTCCCGCTCTGACTGCTGAATGGGAAAACCGCCTGACCGAGATTGCCAAGGGCAATGCAGACCCGGACGAGTTCATGGCCGAAATTGAAGCGCAGGTGCGTCAGCTGGTCAAGACCTACTCCTGCATCAGCGCGGACAAACAAAACCCGTTCCAGTCGGAACGGGTTATCATCGGCAAGTGTCCCCGGTGTGGTGAAAACGTCTACGAGGGCAAGAAAAACTTCTACTGCGGAAATCGTGGCTGTCAGTTCGTAATGTGGAAGAATGACCGCTTCTTTGAGCAGCGAAAAAAGGCGTTCACCCCGAAGATCGCCGCTGCTCTGCTCAAAGACGGCAAGGCAAAAGTCAAGGGCCTCTACTCCGAAAAGACAGGCAAAATCTATGATGCAACGGTGCTTCTGGCAGATACGGGAGGCAAGTACGTCAATTACCGGGTAGAGCGCAAAGAGTAAGGCAAAAATACGAGGGCCGGTTATGGTAAGGTGAAGCATTCATTTTGCCATAACCGGCTCTCTCTATCCGTAGGATAGCGAAAAAAGGAGTGTGACCAAATGAGCGAATTATTTTCCATCCAGCTGCAAAATCGACAGCAACAAGGCGGAGATGGCGTCTGGCTGGACCTGCCTACCACAACCGAACGGGTACAAGCGGCCCTGCGGCAAATCGGCATTTCGTCCGATAATCCGCAGGGCCTTTTCATTTCCGGCTACTTTGCCGAGGAAGAAAAGCGTTTTGCGATTCCCTACAACATGGTGCTGGCATCCAATGTGGACGAACTGAACTTTCTGGCATCACGACTGGAAACACTCTCTACCGGGGAACGCGCAGAGCTGAACGCCGCCCTGCAAGTCCCGCAGAGTGAGCTTTTCAGCATCGGGAGAATCACCGACTTTCCCGAAAACGTGGACTACTATGTGCATCTGCCGGATGTGCACGGGCCTGCCCAGCTAGGAGATTACTACCTGAATCGCTCCGGTATGGTGGATATGCCGGAAGAATGGAAAGGCGGCATCGACACGGTGCAGTTCGGCCGGTATGTGGCCCAGCAGGAGCAGGGTGCATTTACCCAGTACGGCTACCTTGTCAAAAGCGGGGACGAGTGGCAGAAAGTCCACGAAGGCCAGCCTGTGCCGGAGGAATACCGGGTACTGTCCTTTCCTGTGCCGGAAGTCATGCGGGATGCAGCCAATATCCCGCCGCCTGTTCAGCCTGAAACGGAACCGCAGAAAGTTATTCCCATTATCCTAAACGGCAAAGACAGCGTAGAGCGCATGAAAGAAATCACGGACCGGCTGGAAACGGGCATTCAGCAGTTGTTCGACAGCGACCGCTACAAAGCCTACCTCACCACGATGGCGAAATTCCACAATTACAGCTTCAACAACACCTTGCTGATCGCCATGCAGGGCGGCCAACTGGTGGCGGGCTTCAACAAGTGGAAAGACACGTTCCACCGCACCGTAAAGAAAGGCGAAAAAGGCATCAAAATCCTTGCTCCTGCGCCGTACAAGGTCAAGCAGAAGATGGAAAAACTGGACGAACAGGGCAAGCCGATTCTGGACAAGGACGGCAAGCCGCTGACGGAAGAAAAAACGGTGCAGATTCCGGCCTTTAAGGTGGTTTCCGTGTTCGATGTCAGCCAGACCGAGGGCGAACCGCTGCCATCTATCGCAGTGAATGAACTGTCCGGCAGCGTGCAGGACTATCAAGATTTTTTCAAAGCGTTGGAGCAAGCTTCCCCGGTGCCCATCGGGTTTGAGGACATCGAGGGCGGGGCGCACGGTTATTTCCACCTGCTTGACAACCGCATTGCCATCCAAGAGGGCATGAGCCAGTTACAGACCATCAAGACGGCTATCCATGAAATTGCCCACGCCAAACTTCACGCCATCGACCCCACCGACCCGGAACAGACCAACCGCCCGGACAGCCGCACCCGCGAGGTGCAGGCCGAAAGCGTAGCTTATGCAGTCTGCCAGCACTACGGGCTGGACACATCCGAGTATTCCTTTGGTTATGTGGCCGGGTGGAGTTCGGGCCGGGAACTGGCCGAGTTGAAAGCCTCTCTGGAAATTATCCGCAATGCGGCCCATGAACTGATCTCCGCGCTGGACGAACATCTGGCAGAACTTCGCCAGCAGCGGGAAGCAGACCTTTCCGCTGCACAGGAGGCCGCATTTGCACTGGATAATGGCAATACGCTGTTCATCCAGACCTGCGATTCTGGCTATGACTACACTCTGTATGGCCCGGACCACACGGCTCTGGATGGTGGGCAGCTGGACGCGCCCGGTCTGACCCTGCCGGATGCCGGGCAGGAAGCACTTAATCTGCTGGGGCAGACAGCCGCGGTGGCGGAAGTTCTGTTGGGCGATAAGCTGGCGGCGTTCCAAGAGGCAGCAGAAAAAGTCAACGAAATTCCCGAACCTGTCAAAATTCCAGACCCAGCCGCAGAGCCTACGGTCACGATTCTTTGGAGCGAAAGCGACAAGCTGCAGGACGGCGAAATCATGCCGCTGTCCGTGGCAAACCGCGCCTTTGAAGAATTGGACACCGCCCAGCACACGGACCAGGAAAAGGACGGCTACACGGGCGGCTGGTACGACAAGACCGCATTCCGTATTGATTTTACCCTGAACGGCCAGCCCGACAACTACGAGGGACGGCAGGATTTTGGTGACGGAGAGGGTTCTTTGGTTCAGCATATCCAGAACTACCACGAATACTACGCCAAGGATGAGAACTGGAAAAATTTTGTTCTGCACAACAAAGGCCCGGAAGCATGGGAACAAGACAAGGCAGAGCGGGAAATGGTGCTGACCGAGTTTATCCCGTACCTCAAACAACATTGCAATCTTTCCGCTATGGAGCAGACCGCCGCCACCGCTTTGCAGGAGGGGCAGAACATTTCGCCGGAACAGGCGGCCTATTACAACGCTGTTGTGGCCTATGTGCAGGACTGCCGCCCGTTGCTCAACCAAGGCCAGTATGACTTGCCGGAACCGCCCAAGCTGGCCGACTTTGACCAGACCTTGCAGGACTATAAGGCACAGGTACAGGCCGAGATCGCGCAGGAAGCTGCCGATGCTGGAATGACCGTAGAGGAATACGCAGCGGCAGGCTTTGAAGCACCGCAGCAGGGCAGCTTTTCCATCTACCAGCTGCGTAATGAGGATTCCACCCGCGATTACCGTTTTGAGCCTTACGACCGCCTGCAGGCCGCTGGCCGAACCGTGGATAAGGCAAACTATATGGAGGTGTATGCCGCGCCGCTGACTGCTGGTACCACGTTGGAGGACATCTACCGCACATTCAATATAGACCATCCAGCAGACTTCAAGGGACACTCGCTGTCTGTTTCGGATGTAGTGGTGCTGCACCAGAACGGGCAGGACACCGCCCACTACTGCGACAGTGTGGGCTTCCAGCAGGTGCCGGAGTTCTTACGGGAAAATCCGCTGCGCACCGCAGAGCTTTCCACCGAACAGAACGAAAACAGGATTGACGGTGTGCTGAACAATGCGCCCTCTTTAGGTGAGTTGGAAGCCAAAGCAAAGGCCGGAGAACAAATTTCTCTGACGGACCTTGCCGCCGCAGTCAAGGCCGAGGAAAAGGCGCCAAAAGCCAAGAAGTCCCGCACAGCCAAACCGAAAAAGCCGTCCATCCGGGCACAGCTGGATGCCGCAAAAAAGGAGCAGAGCAAGCAAACACAGCCACGGGAAAAGGCAAAGGAATTGGAGGTGTAAACCGTGCAGAAATTTGAAAATATGGATGTGATCACTGCGCTGGAAGCTATCATGCACCAGAACACCGCATACTACCAGAGCGATTTTGCCTATGACATCAAGATGCTGCGGGAGGCCGCCCGCAGCGACCAGCCGGAAGATAAGCTGCTGTTGTGGCTGTCCCGGCCCTCTGGAACATTCTGCTTCCGGGAACGGGATGTGTTGCTCAAAGATACCCAAGCCTACAATACATGGAAATTTTGCGGTGAACAGACCCATGACAGGATTCTTGCCTATGCGGTGGAGTTGACCGGTGCGGCCAACGGAACCGTGCAAGGCAATCTGTATGAATTGGACTACCAGCAGCATTTCCAGCATATCCGGGATGCCGCTCTGCCCGTGGGTGCCAATCGCCTGATTTACGAAAGTGGGATGCGGGAAATTGGCCCCAAAGAGCATTTCGACAGCCGCTCGGACAAATATTTTGGAGAGTTCGTGCGGTATGAAATGCAGCCCCGTGACCCGGAACTTCTGCAAGCGACCATCCGACAGGAGCAGCGCAGCCGGGAACCTGCACGGCCCAGTGATTTCAAAGAACATCTTGCAGCACTACACACCGGGCTGATTGAAGCCGAAGCGCAGCGTATCGCAACCGATATAAAGCGGTTGACTGCTCCCAACAGCCCGGACAAGAATCATTTTATGGTGGAGGTATCGCCCTACTTCACCAAACTGGCATCCAGCCGGGACACGGACCAGTTGCTTGCAATGTTGCCGTACAAGTCCCTGCACCTGTCCGGCGTGAAAGACCGTTTCGGTATTTACGCACTGATTGACAAAAACGAGAACCGAGATAAGAATATTCGCAAGCCCCGTGCTTCTGTCCGCAAGCAGCTTTCCGAAACAAAACAGGCCGCCAGCCCGAAAAAGGCAGCGGCCCGCAATAAGCAACACGAAATGGAGGTCTGACACATGAATTTTAGCGTGGAAGAAGAAAATTTGATCTGTATGTACCACACCTCTGACTGCCGCCGAACGATGGCGCGGATGCTGACCACCCTGCCGGACATGGACACGGAAATGCGGCGGCTGACGAATAGCACCCTTGCAAAGTTGGAGTGCATGACGGATGCTGACTTTGACGGACAGAGGTTCGATTTTGCGGGTGAGTGATACCGCCAGTTCGACAATGACACATTATTTTTAGCGAGAGTAATGTGCCATTGTCAACACAGAAATAGCCGGACACGGTAGCCTTGTGGCTGCTGTGTCCGGCTATTTTTGTGCGGCATTTATCAAATGGGTATCTACAAGTGTTTAGCAAGAAGTCCATGAAGCCATCTGATCAAAAATAAGTTTTAAACAATTAAAATCAAGTGGATCGTCCTTGTTAAAGCAAGAATTTACAATTTCTTGCTTTAACCTTGAATCAACAAGTACGTCATTTAAACACGAAAAATCACCTGTTCCTAATTTCAAAATGACCTCATTGATAACACTATCAACATACGCATGAAGTTGTTCTCCTAAATCTTTTAAATTGTTTGGACTTTTTCCTGCATGCACAATTGAATTTCTTGCTCGATAAATTCTATATATTTGCCACGATGCCCTTTTATTATACCGGTTCATTAAAGATGTTAATCCTTTTCTAGATTGGTAATTATCGCGAAGATTTAGAATTCTTGTACGCAACACGGGATAATTTACCAAGCAATCTACAAAATCATCTACTTGATGACAATATTTAGGGAGCAGAACAAAGGCCGCAATTTTTTCGTAATCCTGTTCACCATCCGTAATACTTTCGAGAAGCGTTGTATATTCAGATGTAGAAAGAACATTTTTTAAATTTGTACTCAAATCCACCAATAAGGTAAAGAGATAATCTTGCCGTAAAATAGGTAAAGCAATGGATTTCACTTGCTCTATTTTAGAGTTTTCTGGATTTGTAACGCAAACAACTTCCATTATTGACCACAAATTGAGAAATCCATTTTCCAAACCGTTATCTGAAATTGCTCGGTTGTGGAGTGTCGTTATTTTTTCCAACTGAGAAACGGAATTACATGCATAACGGATTAAATTTGTTACAACAGTTTCAGATAGTGTTCCAACACGTGGTGGGTTATCATCTTCTATTGACTTATATTTTTTGCGATCTACTACAACAACTCTTTCATAACCTTCTTTAGAAATTGCCAAAATTTTTCTTTGAACTAAAGAACCACTATAATTTCCAAAGAACTGATAAAATGTTGTAAATAATTCTAAAAATTTAAAAGCTTTGTTGGCTGCCGAACTAGCATCTAAAGCTTTAATTGAGGGAAATTTTACAGTCGAATAGTACCGATGTGCTTCCAATTTTGCAAAATTTCCATCATCTTCAAACTTGATACCAAGCCTCTTTTTTAATACATCCTTAAAATCGAAAAGCCTATCATCCAATTCTAGATAAATATCAAATTCTTTCTGTTCCCTCCTATATTGATTCAAAAAAGATTCCAGTTCTTGTGAAGGGATTTCGCAATGAAAGAGGACAGCCCTTGCAGAGTGATACACTTCATCCCTTGAATATCCACATCGGAATAATTCGGGTAAAAATGCGCGAATCGCTTTCTCAATTTTGTGCTTTTCTCTCGATTGAGGAACAATATATTTTATGTACTCTTTTGACCAATCCAAGTATTTCTTAACAACTGTACTTCTTAGATATTTTACTAATTCTAGTCTTTTTCGCTCTTGTCTTTTTATTTGATTGATAATTTGCTGTACTTTTTCTTTTCCAATTTTGTATTCCAAAACAGCATCGTGTTCAAGCGTATCTAATAACTCGTTATATACTTCTTCTAACTGATATGGTTTTGTATGTCCATAACTCATGCTTATATACTCATCAATCAAAATTGAAATATTTACTAATGGTGAACGATATATTTCATTAGTCATATAATCCAACATTTCAACTACACGTTGAAAGAAATACAAATACCCGTCATATTGATAGTTCTCGTTCCATGTGACATCTATTTTTGCAATCATTTCTTTTCTCCTAAATTCTAATTGCTGTTATACAGTTCCAAAAGTCAAATACTCACCTGTACTTTGCTCAGGCTATCATAATAATCCTCATAATTTTTTGAATCGCATTGCAGGTATCATCAAAAGAAATATCCTTTGCATAGTCGTATTCCTTGCTATACTTGTTCCATTGCCTGCGGAGTGTATCGCTATCCCGTATTTCCTGCATAATCTCCGAGTACTGCGTTAAGATTTTAGAACTGCCGCGTTTTTCCGTTGTCCGTTCCAGTGCCCGCCGCAGCGTTGCCTTATTGCACTCGGCTCCGCGCAGGGCATATAGAATATAGATGTCATAGTAATCTCTCGGACGGGTGTTTGCAATATTGCGGGACAGTACGGTTTCCAGCTTTTCGGCCAGAACTGTTTCGAGATTGTAGGCCAGAACGCTGATCGTGCGGTCATCGAACAGCATTGAAAAGGTGTACTCGATCTCGCGGGGCGTTATCATATCGCCAGTGGTGACATCCACCGTCAGCGGAACGCTGATCGGTGGGTAGTTGGCTTTCAGCGATACCCGGATTCCGGGGTAATCGTCTGTTTCCCGGATGTCCGCAACGCCCACAACTTCAAACTGTACATCATCGTCAATCTGGACTGCACACACATCTTTGAAAATGGAAAGGATGGCTTCATGGGTCAGCGTAAAGCCCTTGATGGTCGTGTCCAAATCCATAGTGGCCCGTGTGTCCAGACCAACGATAGCCGACACCAGAAAGCCGCCTTTGATGATAAAGTTATGCTTATACGGTGAAAGCGAAATGCGTTCCAGCAGTCTTTCCAGCATATAGTTCTGCATCACAAGTTGCGCGGAAATATGCTTCTCGGCTGCTTTCTTTTTAATATAGGCTTTTAACTGCATCGGATTTTTTGTAATCATAATAAAATCTCCATGTAGCGCAGAACCTTTGGCTTCACACGAAGTCGTTCTGCGTACTGCATCAATTTGTGAATGTCTTTGTCTTTGGATGCGGCGTAACGCTTCATGGCTGCACCAACAATTTGAATATCGCTCCCGCTGCCGCGCAGGATGTCGCACAGCGTCCGTTCCAAATCGTAAACACGAATGGGATTGCCGGATGGTGATTGGATTTCAATAATACCAAAGTCATAATTTTCTGGAATGGCACGCTTGACGATCAAATCTTCCTGCTTCAAAGACAGTGCGTTGTAACCCTTGGGAAAGGTCATAGTGTACCTTGCCGGAGTGCGGTCAGAATAGCCCAGCAGATAGAGAGCAGTATCATGTGAATAGATGCCGCGACTATACTTCCGCTGCAACAGGTAAAAATCATCTTCCCATGCACTGCTCTGTACATACAGGCCGCGCCCGAAACGGTATAGTTCCCCGTTCTCGACAAAATCATGCAGATAGCCCCGATGTAAGCCGGCTTTCGTCAACTGTGCGGCCGTAATGATGCCATTGGGGGCAGACTGCACTATTTTTTCTACTTTGCCCATGTTGTTCATGCTATCACCTCACTTGACATTCACACATTATATTATATAGAAATAATGTGTGTTCGTCAACAGTGAATTGACAATCACACATTATTTTAGTTAAAAGTAATGTGTCGTTGTCAAGTGATGCTCACAGGGTCTTATCCCTCTCTTGCCTGTGATTCGGGAACAGAACACCGTCCACATTCTGCTTTATGATGCCATACTCCTGCATCTGGCGTTTGGCTTCGGTGTACTGCCGCTGCAGCTGGTCTTTCTGCTCGGCCAACTGCTTATACTCGGCTTTCAGGGCGTAGAGGTCAGGCAGCTTTTGAAAGCCCTGTTCTTTCAGGACCTTGGCCGCTGCTTCATAGAGAATCAGGGTGCCTTCATGCTTGCGCCGGAACTGCTTTTTGTCAGCGGCCCGCTGATACTCCTGCACCAACGGGCGCAGCTCCTTACAGGTGGTGACATCCTTTATCAGCACGGCCATTTCTGCAAGTCGGCGCTCTGCTGCTTTCAATGCGGCGGCAGCTTCGGTGCTGGCGGCGGTGATCTCGGCCACCCGGCTTTCCAAATCCGGGTAGCTTTCGATTTCATGCTCAGTCAGGAAGTTCAGCGTCCGGGCAGCCTGTTTCAAGTTGTGGAGCTTTGCCCACTTCTCATACCCTGCGGACTGCTGGGCCTTGATGCTGTTCTCCAAATCAATCCGCAGCGAAATTTTGCGGTTTTCTTTGGGTTTCCGCTCCACGAACCGCCCTTTGATGCGCTCGGTGATGGCTTCTTCGGTATAGGTTTCTCCCAGCGTTTTGCAGCGGGTGAACCGCTCCTGTCCGGGTGTGCGAAACGAAACGTACTTGCCCCGCTTGACCTCGTAGCCCTGCTCCTGCAGGAGCCGCAGAAAATCGTCAAAATCCTCCTTGGCCTGCGGGACGGCTGCATCTATGGCAACTCTCAGCTTCGCCTTCCAGCTTGTGCCCTTGCGGTGTGCGTCCCACTCGGCATAGCTCTTGCCCCGGTCTTGACCGGGCATCACCACAGACAGACCATGTTCCTTGCACAGCCGGTCGCTGGTGCGCCGGATGTAGGCATAACTCTGTCGGTTGGAAACATACTTCCGCTGGTTCACCATGTCCACGGCACAAAAGATAATGTGGTTGTGGACGTGCCCTTTGTCAATGTGGGTGGTCAGTACATACGGGTATTTGCCTTGCAGGACTTCATCTGCAAGCTGCCGACCGATCTCGTGGGCCTGCTCCGGCGTGGTTTCGCCCGGCGCAAAAGACTGTATCAAGTGGTGGGCCAGATTGTTGCCTTTCTGCATGGCCTGTGACAGCAGCAGTTCAAATTCGATGTCGGCGGTTTCGTAGGAGCAGGCAAAGGATGACACCAGCATTTTTTCATCTGTCTTAGCTGGATTCTCGATGTAGTCCAGTGCCTTTTTCAGTGTTGACTTGATAGGATGTATCTTTGTAACTGCCATATCTGTGCCAGTGCTCCTTTGATGTCCGCAACATCTTGTGTGTACAGCGGCCCCATGCTGTTCAGCCGCCGTGCAACCTGATTGACATTGACGCCAATCTTTTGCAGTTCGGCGGTCTGCGCCCGGATGTCGGTGGTGTCGATGTGGACAACATAACCATCTATCAGCATCTTCCGGGCGTAGGCAGAAAAATTCCGTGTGTGCAGCAGAGCCATCTTCTGCCGGATAAGTTCCTGTTCCTCCGGCGTCACGGGAACACGCAGAACAATTTTTCGGGTTCGGTTCGTCATAGTTTCACCTCGATTCTTGGGGGTCTGGGGTACTCCCCAGCAAGCATTTCTGCCGGGAGTGGCTACACTCCCTATGCTTGCTACGTTACCTTTCCCCACTACTATGACACCACAACACCCCCGTTTTGCCCGCAAAATGCAAAAAAATAAGAGGACGCTTTTGCATCCTCTCAATGACCGTGCATGACAATCAGACACACACGGGTTCTTTTTCCTGTTCATGGATTCTCAGGGCACCGTCAATGGCACCTTCTACGATGGGTAAGTATTCTTCCGGGCAAAGCTGCAGCTTGTGACTGACCCGCTGACGTTCCGCACTTTCTTCCCGCATGAGTTCCGGGTTGAAGTACCGCTCCACGGGCAGACCACATATTTTTATCAGCTGAATCACCACCGGCAGGCTGGGCAGCGTGCCTTCGTTTTCGATATTCGCAAGATACCGGCTGTCACAATGTATCATGTCGGCCAGCGCACTGCGGGAAAGCTGTTTTGCCTTTCGAGCTGCCTTGCCATCCGCTCCGAACGTTTCAAAGCCGGGACAGTCCTCAATTTTTGCCATTCTGCATCACCCATATACATTTTATAGTTCATGGACGATTGGCGAAATGATGCAAAACGCATGGTTGCTAAACTTTATTGTTCATGGTTTGAGCATTGTATTCTCTGGAAAATCGAAATATAATAGAATATAGAGGTGTGAGCATGAAAATCTTCATTATAGAAGATGAACCGGCAATCCGCGAGGAACTTGTTCAGCTTCTTCAAAAGTACGGCTACCAATGCGACAGCAGCGATGATTTTCACCACATTGTGCAAGCTGCTCTTTCATCGGGAGCCAACTTGATTCTCTTAGACATCAATCTGCCCTATCAGGATGGTTTCCAAGTATGCAGAGAAATCCGGCAGAAATCTAATCTTCCTATCATTGTACTTACCAGCAGAAACAGCGATTTTGACGAGTTGATGAGCTTGAACATCGGCGCAGATGATTATATTGCAAAGCCGTACAATGCACAGATTCTTTTGGCGCGAATCCAAAAACTTCTGGCTCGGACCTATGAAGTACAGGACAACATCGTTCTCACGCACAAAGGCTTGACCTTAAATTTGCTCAAGGCGGAAATCAGCTATCAAGGGAACAAAAAATCACTTACCAAAAATGAACTTGGGATTCTGCGCCTGCTTATGGTGAATAAGGGCAACATTATTCCCCGTGATGCTATTATTGATGAACTCTGGCAGAGTGAACAATTTATAGACGAAAACACATTGAATGTCAACATCGTTCGGTTACGGAAAGCACTGACCGAAATCGGTCTGCCGGACTATCTGGAAACGAAACGTGGTTTAGGGTATTGCGTATGAAGTTATCCGAGTATCTGCTTGACCGTATCTTTTCCCTAATTTGTATGCTGGTGGCTGCACTCGTGCTGCTTGCGCTCCTCTGGCTGATTGAAACACCTGCTGTGTTTATTCTGTTTGCCGAGGTGATTTTACTTGCAGCGTACAGTACAGCGCTGCTGTATGACTTTTTTCGCAAGCAGAGTTTTTATAATCTGCTTCAAAAAATGACAGAGCAGCTGGACATAAAAACACTTTTAGGTGAGTTAATGGTACCGCCTCATTTTTTAGAGGGGCAGATTTTGGTGGACGTTCTGCGGTGCTGCAACAAATATCAGAACGACCAGCTTGCCTGTGCAGAACAGGAGAACCGTGAATATCGGGAATACCTTGATTCATGGGTGCATGAAATCAAAACGCCTATCACCTCTGCCCGGCTGATCGTTGAAAATGAAAAGAATCCCACCACACTGCGAATTGACGATGAACTGCGGAAAATTGATGCTTATGTGGAGCAGGTGCTATATTACGCCCGCAGTACCGATGTGGAAAAGGACTTTAAGGTGGAGAAAACCACCTTGCAGGCATTGGTGTACGCTGCGCTAAAAACGTACTCAAAGCCGTTGATTCAGGTCGGTGGAAAGCCGGTTCTAAAGGAACTGGATATTCCCGTGGCCGCAGACAGCAAGAGCTGCACCTTTGTGATCGGACAGATTCTGTCCAACGCTATCAAGTATCGGAAAGATAATTTACAAGTTGAATTTTCAGCCAGAGCAGAGAAAAACACGGTATCTCTTTTCATTTCCGATAATGGCATTGGTATTTCTGCTGCTGACTTGCCGCGCGTGTTCGACAAAGGCTTTACCGGTGAAAACGGCCGCCGTTATTCCAAATCAACCGGCATTGGTTTGTACTTGAGCCAAAGGCTGTGTCGAAAAATGAATATCTCACTTTCTATTTCCAGCGTTCCGGGACAGGGAACGACTGTGACGATGGTTTTTCCTACGGAAAGCTATTTGCAGGCGGCGGGGCTGTAAAGCCTCGCTTTTTTCAACCTTACATTTTGGTAATACAAATGTAATCTAACTTAATGGCATCGGAAAATTCCTTGTGGTAGAGTAAAAGCACAAAAGCAAGGCGCTTTTGAGAAAGGAGCCTGACCTATGGGCGATACGATCTTACGGGTGGATGACATCCAAAAATTTTACGGTAACAAAGGCAACCTGACAAAAGCCATCGACCACATTTCTTTTTCTGTTCGCAAAGGAGAATTTCTCGGCATCATGGGTGCTTCCGGCTCTGGCAAAACCACCTTGCTGAACTGCATTTCCACGATTGATACCGTCACCAGCGGTCATATCTATGTAGAAGAAAAGGACATCACGGCGCTTCACGGGGCACAGCTTGCAGATTTTCGTGGAAAAAAGCTGGGGTTTATTTTCCAGAATTTCAATCTTCTGGACACCTTGACCGCCTATGAAAATATCTCTCTGGCCCTTTCCATCGCAGGTGCCAAACCCAGTGAAATAGAGCAGCGTATTCCACAGATTGCCCAAGCGCTGAACATTCAGGATGTATTGGGTAAATATCCCTATCAGATGTCCGGCGGTCAGCAGCAGAGAGTAGCGGCCGCAAGAGCAATGGTGACAAATCCGGCAATCGTTCTGGCAGATGAACCGACCGGCGCACTGGATTCCAATTCTTCCCGAATGTTGTTGACAATGTTGTCCGAATTGAATGAACGGCTTTCAGCAACGATTCTCATGGTAACGCATGACGCTTTTTCTGCCAGCTATTGCAATCGCATTTTGTTTATCAAAGATGGGCAGGTGTTCAACGAACTGCATCGTGGGACGGATACGCGCAAAGAATTTTTTACAAAAATTCTGGAAGTAGTTTCCGTCTTGGGAGGTGAACAGAGTGAACACATATAAGCTGATTTTCCGAAATGTGTGCAAGAACATTCGTGACTATCTGATTTATTTTCTTACCTTGACGCTTTCGGTCAGTTTGTTCTATGCGTTCAATTCCATTTCTGACCAGCCGGCTTTTTCCAATATGGGCATGACCGGCACGCTCTTATATCGTCAGCTCGGCATTATGCTTTCTACGCTTTCCACTATGATTGCGGTTGTTCTGGCTTTTCTGATTCTTTATGCCAACCAGTTTTTATTGAAACGCCGCAAAAAGGAATTGGGCGTGTATATGATGCTCGGCATGAAAAAAGGGCGTATTTCCCAGTTGTTTGCAGGCGAAACGCTTTGTGTCGGCATCATTGCGCTGGGCACAGGATTGCTTTTGGGCTTTTTCTTTTCGCAAGGGTTTTCTTTGATTGCATTGCGGCTTTTTGCAATCAATCTTGAAAAGTTTCGGATCGTGTTTTCAGCCGGAGCGCTTCGCCAGACCGTGTTGTGTTTCACAATCATCTTTTTTATCGTCATGCTTTTCAATATTCGGTCTGTCACCAATGTTAAATTGATCGACCTATTGACGGACGGCAGAAAAAACGAAAGTATGCAGACTGAAAACCGTATCTTGCCGGTTTGTCTGTTCCTGCTCTCGCTGCTTTGCATCGGAATTTCTGACGCGCTGTTCAACAAAAGCGGGATTCTGCCATCGCATGAAAATAATCTGTTCCAGTTGGCAGCGGCGGCATTGGTCGCGGGAACTTTTCTGCTGTTCTACTCGCTGTCAGCCGTTTTCATGCAAGCAGCAAGTGCAAGGAAATGCTTTTACCTGAAAGGTCTGAATACGTTCCTTGTCCGTCAGATTGGCAGCAAAATCCGAACCAATTATCTTGTGGTAACGGTTGTATGCGGATTGCTGACCATCACGATCTGCGCCGTGTCGATTGGCGCAAGCACAGCGCTTGCTATGAACAAAATGTCCCAATCTGCAACGCCCTATGATTTGAACGTGCTTTCCAATGTTTCGGTTGATGGGGACAGCGATATTGCTGCCTACCTCGCCGCACACGATATTACCATAAGCAACTACGCCAAAGCTACAGAGCAAATCAGTGTTTACGAGGCTGATATGACCTACTCTGAACTATTTGAAGGACAGAAAGTCAAATTTTGGCCGATTGATGAAAAAGTTCCTAACAGCAAGGTTTCCGTAATCTCCATTTCGGACTTGAATCGTGCCTTAGCCATGCAGAACAAAGCACCCATCACGCTGAACGATGGCCAATACCTGTTGAACTGCAACTACAATGGAACATATCGGTATGTTGCTGCTGCATTGCAGAGCCACCCGGAAATCACGGTTGGCGGGGCGACTTTACAGCGTGCAGAAGATAAAGTTTTGCAGGAAACATACATTATGACGTCGGTTGGCAACAATGACCGCGGCACCTTGATTGTTCCCGATTCCGTCACCGCATCACTTGAAAAAGATGTAAATGCGCTTTTGGTGCAATATGAGCCGAATGCAGATTCCAATGAAATTTTGCAAAAGATGATTCCGATTGGATTGGATAGTACACACGGCTATCGGTATGCCGAAAAGAACATGATGTATGAGACGTTCTACGGCCTTGATGCCTTGGTGAGCTTCCTTTGCTGCTATATCGGGTTGGTCTTTTTGCTGATTTGCGCCGCACTTCTAGCGTTAAAACAGCTTACCGAAACGACCGACAATGTGTATCGTTATGGCTTGCTGCAAAAGCTGGGTGCAGGCCGCAGGCAAATCGATCATACGCTTTTTGTGCAGACAGTCGTGTTCTTTGCCATTCCGCTAATCGTCGCTGGCGTGTATTCTGCTTTCCTGATTGGCAAAGCAATGGCTGTGGTGGAAGAATTTATGAACATCCATATCGCAACCAATATCGGACTGACAATCGTTCTTTTTCTGCTTGTCTACGGAGGCTATTTCCTTGCAACGTATCTTTCCTGTAAACGTATTGTCACAGAACAGCGAGAAGTGGAGGTCTAAACTATGTTGCCCGAAAATGTAAACTGGAATGCCGTATTGCAAAGCATCACCGACACATGGCTCCCTTTAATTGGTATGGTCGCCGCAATTATTTTAGTTGCCATAATCGTCCATGTAGCACAAAAGAATAAAAAGTAAAAACACCTGCCGCACGACGGCAAAAGAAAAAAGCCGTCGTACAGCAGACACATCCGTGCGCCCATTTTGAACCGGCGGCTTTTGAGAAAATCAAGGCCGCCGGTTCTTTTTGCGTATCAGAGCGTTTCATCGTCTGTATGGCGGCCATAGGAGGATGCCGCCATGCGCCTGATATTCTATCGACCGTTCAATCTTGACCTATCAAAAAAAGCCTTGCTCCCGCACAGGGTCAGCAGGGCTTTTACTATGTACTATACAATGTAGCTGCTACGCGTTTAATACTGCCATTATGCCCGGTTGGCCGTTTTCGGTTTGCTGGGCTTTTCTGTTGCCACCTGAAAAGCTGCCTGTTTCAAAAATATTTTTGGAAATTTTCAAAAAAGCGGGCAGAATCGGGTGTTTCAGGTGTCATATTAGCGGAAAGGGAAAAATCCACCCGACATCCCCACGGAAAGGGGGTGAGAAGATGGAAGCTATCCCTCGCAACGATGGCGAACAGTACCGATTCGATGCGTTCTGCAAAGCGGTACTGCGAAATGAGGCCCGGAACTATCACCGAAATAAGAAACGCTTGCTTGACCGTGAAAAGTCATTCAGCGTTCTTTCGTTGGAAGAACTGGGGCAGCTCACGAGTGTAGACCATTATCCGAGCGAAGAATTTATATTTTCGTCCTACGGCTGTGATCTGCACCTCGACAATGAGCTTGTTGCCAATGCGTTTGCCGCCCTGCCAAAGCAAGAACAAAGCATTCTGATTCTGTTTTGCGTTCTGGAACTGGGCGATGGCGAGATTGGCGACCTCATGGGAATGTCCCGGAGTGCTGTACAGCGCCACCGGACAAAAACGCTGAACGAGCTGCGAAAAAAGCTAAAGGCGCACTTGCCGGAGGGAGGTTAGGCGTAAATGAACTCCTATGAACACACGAGCAGAGATTTTTTGCCGCTCTCGGTGATTCGCTCTGCCTGCGCTGGGGACACCGATGCAGTTGAACAGGTTTTGCAGCATTACAGAGGTTACATCAACAAGCTCTGTACAGGCATTCTCTACGATAAGCACGGCCAGCCCCATGTGTGCATAGACGAGTACATGAAACGCCATCTGGAAATCAAACTGATTTCTTCTATTGTAACCAAAGCCGAAACGGTCTGACCCTTTCCACGTTTCGGGACAGCACCTTGAAAAATATGCCCGCAGGATAATGGTGGTGCATCATAGGGCAAACGGATACGTTGCTGTCTGTATCGAGCCGGACGGCGGGTGCGCCACGATGCTTTTCTTTGAAAAGTGGAGCGATCACCACCACGCCGCAATGCAAGTACGGCTGCTTGCGGGCCATGACATACAGACAGGCTGATACTCCCTTACCGTCAAAGTCCGAGCGTTCAGAGCGTCGCAGGCAATGAGTAGGGCTGCATGAGGAATGCAGGGGTGAGATTCCCGTGGGTTGCTGCCAGCAGCCGTCCGTTGGCTCATTTTTTATTTTGTGAAAGGGGGATATTTTTGAAAGAACAAAATTTGATACGTTATAGCATTCAGCTTGCTTTTTTGAAGCAGCTGTTGGAAAGAAAGCTCATAACCGATAGAGAGTATTCCCTTATCAAACAGCGCTTAATGAAAGATTATCGTGTGGTTTCCGAACTATCCTCTTGATTTTGTGTCGCACTTGCGTTATGATTAACGCAATGAAAGGAACACATTCAACAAGGAGGTCAAGCATGAAAGATGTTGAAGTCATTAAAGCGCACAACACGCTCTCGCCACGAGCGCGTACAAACTTTGAAAAAAGGCTACGCGTAGCTGCCTATTGTCGTGTCAGCACTGATACCGAAGATCAGCTGAACAGCTACAAATCGCAGGTCAAATACTATACCGAACTTATAAAAAGTAAGCCGGAATGGTCTTTGGCCGGCATCTATGCTGATGAAGCTATCACGGGTACACAGGTAAAAAAGCGCGAGGATTTCCAGCGTTTAATCAACGACTGTATGAACGGTGACGTGGATATGGTGATTACCAAATCCATTTCGCGTTTTGCCCGAAATACGCTTGACACTCTGAAATATGTTCGGATGCTCAAAGATAAAGGCGTGGCTGTGTTTTTTGAGGAAGAAAACATCAACACCCTTACTATGGACGGTGAACTGCTCCTTGTAATTTTAAGCTCTGTTGCACAGCAGGAAGTCGAAAATATTTCTGCAAATGTCAAAAAGGGCTTGAAGATGAAGATGCAGCGCGGTGAGCTGGTCGGGTTTCAGGGCTGTTTAGGTTATGACTACAATCCAGCAGACAAAACCATCACCATCAACGAAGAAGAAGCGGCTGTTGTCCGTTACATTTTTCAGCGATACACGGAGGGTGCCGGTGGTTCGGTTATTGCCAAAGAACTTGAAAACTTAGGCTATAAAACCAAACGCGGCAGTCCCAAATGGGCAGACAGTACCGTAATCGGCATTATCAAAAACGAAAAATACAAAGGCGACATTTTGTTAGGAAAGACATTTACCGTTGACCCTATTTCAAAACGACGTCTGTACAACTTCGGTGAGGAAGATCAATTTTATATTCGTGAGCACCACGAGCCCATTATTTCGGAAGAAGTCTTTGAAGCCGCACAGGAAATTTTGCGGCGGCGTGCAAAGCCCCGCAGCCTTAACGTGGACGGCAAACGTGAAAAGTTCAGCCGGAAATACGCTTTTAGCTGCATGATAGAATGTGGTTTCTGTGGTGGCACCCTGACAAGGAGGAGTTGGCATAGCAGTTCACAGTATAATAAAGCTATCTGGCAATGTGTTGTTTCCACCAAAAAAGGAAAAAAGTTCTGCCCGGAGAGCAAGGGCGTTGACGAAAGAACGATTGAGCGGGCTTTTGTAGAATCTTATCGCCTCTTGTGCCAGAATAACAAGGATGTTCTGGACGAGTTTATGAAACGGACAGAAGAAACTCTTTCTGAAAGCAACGCGGGCAAGCGTCTTGCGAAAGCCGAAAGAGATATTCACGCTCTGGAAGTCAAGAAAAACAAGCTGGTTGATATGCGTCTTGAAGATACCATCGACAAGGAGACCTACGACCGAAAGTATTTAGACCTGTCCAGCCAGATTGAGCAGTTGCAGAAAGAGTGTGAAAGCCTGCAAGATGCAGCCGAAACCGAATCTACAATGCGCAAGCGTGTTGCCACGTTCCGGCAGACCCTTGAACAGAACGAAGTTCTGGACACCTTTGATCGACATATTTTTGAAAGTATAGTTGAAAAAGTAATCGTGGGCGGTTATGATAGTAATGGGAACAAAGACCCCTACATGATTGTCTTTGTTTACAAGACCGGGTTCAAAAACAGTGTGGACGGCAAGAATTTCAAGCCGCTTCGCAAGAATAGCAAGGAGAACCACTCCCCTGCTGTTTTGTGTTCCCATGCTTCTAACGAGGCTGAATCCATGTGTTCCGATTCTAGCGACGACACATTGCGAGACGGTTGTCTTGCTTTCCAAGGGCGAGGTCGACTCGAAAAAGATTCGGGTTG
>OAUV01000974.1_pt1 | contig 20670 bp, 19 predicted proteins | sample 1516841 | NCBI WGS metagenome assembly OAUV01 (sample SAMEA2580044, study PRJEB22360) | human gut metagenome | biome: human gut; feature: human-associated habitat; material: faeces | place: Denmark | collected 2008/2010 | reverse complement strand
GTTCGGTTCACTCCTCGCTACCCCCTTCCGTCCCCCGCAGGGGAAACCTCCTTTTATCCTGCCAGCGCGATAAAAGGAGCAAAACCGCGTCCGCTTTCTTTGTCTTGAGGACACAAAGAAACCGGAACCCAAGAAAAGTCACTCACCCCGTTTCTTGGGCACGTAGCGGCAATGCCCGCTACGTGCCCAAGTCCTCGGCGCAAAGCCGGCGCGGCCCTCCGGCCCAAGGCTTCGCCGCGTGTCTGCGGACGCAGCCGAGGCGTGTTTCGCAACCCGGATTCGGAGTACAGCTTCGGTTTTATCTTTCTTCCCTTCACTATTCAACACCCCGCCTCGGCGGGGCGGGCACCGCGACACACCCCCAAGCGGGGGAGATCTGAGGCGGGCACCGGAAAACTCCGCAAAGCGGAGATTTTCGGTGCCGCGATTTGCGCCTTCGACAAGCTCGGCGCAAATTATAGGCATATTGTCTATACGCCGCCATGCGCTCCGCCGGAGCCTCGCTTTGGCGGCTGACAAAGCCCCCCTTTCTCCCCCGAATGGGGGATTCCTTCTTTCGTGAAGAAAGAAGCAAAGGGCGGACAAAATCAACTGGGGCCGATTTTGTCCGCGGGCGGCTATTTGCCGCCCACCCGGCTACGCCTCAGATCGGTAAAAAAATGTTACCGGCATCTAAAATTCCGGGCGGTTATTCCCGCCCGATGCCCCGGCTCTGCCGGGGCGAATTTTGCGGACAACGGGCTTCGGAAAATTCTGGAAATTTTCCATAGCCCGGTGCCCGCCCGATGCCTTACGGACATCCGGATTTCAACGGACGAAGGCGCGATTACGCAAGCGCAATCTTACCCGAAGAGGGGCATTACGCCTTGCCCCTCTTCGGGTCGCCTTTACGTCCGCCGAATTCCGGCTGATCCTGTAACATTTTTTTTGTGAACAAGCGGGAATCACGCTGAAGCGTGATTCTGTTTTTTATGATTTTATTGCTAATGTGTTGATATATGGTTGTTTATGCGGGTTGTCCGGATGCAATTTTTCCTCGATTTTGTTGCATATTACGTTACATGTTTGTTGTAATGTATTGATTTGTAGAAAAATAATTGTTGCAAGTAACGTAACTGCGCCTTTTCGTTTGTTGTCTGATGGAAGAATCATTTAGCTTTGTATAAACATTATAAATTATTAAAATACAAGTAAATAAAATATATTTATGTTATGAGCGTAATATACAAAATACACAATAAAAACATAAAAATACTTTAAATAACTAAATAACAATTATATTTGCGGTGTGGAATAAAGTGTGTTTTTTCGCTTGTTTTGGGCGATTTAATTAAATGTCTCATAAAAAATGGCAAAAAAGGTTACGGGGAAACAGAGCCTTTCTGCGGTGCGATTAACACAAGAAGCTAAGGAAAAATTATGTGTTATTGCCGAGCGAAAATGTACGACTTTGGGGATTGCTGCGTCCCGGATTATTCTGCATTATGCGACGAATAATTTGGATTATGAGGTCTCGGCAGGTGACGTCCTGAAAGCTATTCTCCAAAACCAAGTCGGCCATCAGGTCACGCTTGTGAAAGTAGCGGGTTCGGTATCGCGGACAGAAGATTTTATCAAGTCTCTGCTGCGTCGTGATGATCGTCCAGTGCTTTCGGAATATGCTGAGTCCGGTGCTCCGGATCTCGATGATGATTCAGCCGTCCAAACAGAGGATAGCCGACTCTCGGAAGCGCTGTCGCTTCTGGAAAAATTCTTCTCAACTGCGACCGACGCCTTTGACTTCCGGGGCAACCCGATTATGCAAATCCGTCTGTCGAAAGAGGATTATGTGCGTTACAAGAGCCAATACGAAAAATTATGTATATCACAGACTATGTAGATAACACCAAATACGGTCAGAGTTCTGTGATGGATTTTGCCGGGTATCTTGAGAAGGAAAGTCTTGTTCAGGAGCAGCTGGGGGACGCTACTTCCCGGCAGTTGTCTGCATATCTGGATAAACAAAACGATTCGGTTCGTGTCGAGGGTCGCGAATATTTTTTCAACGGGCGTGGCAGTACCTTCGATTGTGAAGATGTTACGAAGGCGATCGACGCCAATGTCAAAGGTCTGAAAAAGAAGGAGGCCCGTTATTATACCTTCTCGCTTTCTCCTTCCGGCGAGGAAATCGCGCACCTGCGCCGCACCATTGCCGACACGCGTCAAGCGCTCACCGATGCCGGTGAAGTCGTCCCTGCGGATCTCGAAGACAGTCTTATGCGCACCTATCTCAAGGAATATGCGGTGAAATGTATGGATGCCTATGCCCGGAACTTCGGGCATCCCGAGGTTAAGGATAACAACGATCTGTTGTGGTTCGGCATGGTCGAGAAAGACCGCTACTGGAAAAAGAGCGATCCCGAAGTCCGCAAGAATATGCAAATTTACAAGGAGATCGAGAAACTGCGGCAGCGTATTACTGAGGATAACGAGAAGGAGATCACTCGTAAGATTGCAACGCTGGAGCGGAAACTTATCCGTGAAAACAAGGTTCGTCCGGGCGGGAGCCAAGAGATCCTTCATCCGATGATGGCCAAGACCGGCGATAACTGGCACGTGCATATCGCTGTCAGCCGGCGTGATATTACGAATTCCTTCAACCTGAGTCCCAATGCCAATGGCCGAGGCAGTAAGAAGCATGTCCTGAATGGTCGGAAAGTCCGGATAGGGTTTAATCGCGAAGCCTATAAAGTCGCGTGCGAGCGAATTTTCGATAAGACCTTTGTACATAGCCGGCTCATTACCGAAAGCTATGAGCAGTCCAAGCATCTGCGCAAACAGTCTTCCTATGCGTACGAACGGCAGCTTATGAAAGATCGCGCCGTCCGGCGGCAGGAAGCGTTGGAGTTTAGCCGGCTGAAAGTCGGCAGCTATGGGGAATACTATGAAAATTTGCTGCAATGCGAATCCCTCGATGCCCGGCAGTTGTACCAGATCAAGGGACAGCTGGTACGGCAGATCAAAGCCCTGAGTCCGGATGCGAATGCCGATGAATTGATGGAGTGCGGCTTGCACGATCTCCAGCTGGAATTGGCCCGGCTGGACACCATGCAAGGCGTGGCAATGCCTGCTTGGGCGGAAGGCGTCGCTGCGAATGTCGGAGATAAAACGATTCAGTCCGCGGGATTCCAAGGATACAGTCCGATATATACGACCCATAAATTACTGAAGCGCGGTATCGTGATGCGGCGGGCTATTGACCGCCGTCGTGAGGTCTTCGATAACTGGGGCGGGATATACTCAAACTCATGGTACCGGGAAAATTACCTTTTCGACAGCATCAAATTGCGCCGGGAGACGGACTGCTTCCTTGTAAAAACGGAATTTCTGGAGGAGAGGCTCGGTCGCTCGGTAATCATGGACAACGCTCGTCGCTACATGGCGGATCAGGAGCGGCATTTAGTCGCGGATTTTATCCGGGAATATTGGGCTGAAAGGGAGCCGGAGCTCGTGAACCGTCAAGCCTTCGCGCTCTTCGGTAAAGACGCTGCCGGGATCCGGAATATGCGCGGCTTCGAGGAGATGGCGCGTGAACGGTTGCTGCCGGAAGAAGCCCGGAAGAGGGTCTCGGAAGTTGCGCAACGCTGCGAGCGGCCGCAGGATTTCGCATCGCTGAAGAACCAGATCCTCGGGCTGGAACCGGAGCGTGTAAAAACCCTGACCGCGAAACTGGATTCGTATGTCGCAGAGCGGGGACAGCAGGTGGTGCGCTTGCAGGAGATTCTCGCGGATAGGGGCCTGACCGTCCATGCGAAAGAGGAAACCCTATTACGCTTGGCCATGGAGGATAAAGAATTGGATAAGGCGATCCGCGATCTGCGCCGGGGTGTCGTAAACATATTGGAAGAGGAACACCCCGACATGAAGTACGGCGCTCTGCACAAAGAACTGGGGGAAATATTCGAAGGGCTGGAGAAAGTCCGGATCGAGCGTCAGGCAGAGTTGGGGAAGGCGATAGAGGGGTTTCTCGCGTCGGAGCTTCCCGATTATCATGTCGTGGTCGAAAAACAGACCCAGTTGGAGCAGTTGTTACGCGAACTGACCCCCGATCAGGAGAAATATGCCGAGCGGTTGCTGGATGCGAATAACGAGTTGATGCGGCAGTTGTCGCCTCATTCTGAAAGGCTGTTCGAGCGATATGGGGTGCAGCAGTTCGGCCCGGACGTCCGATTGAAAAACGAGTACGAATTCGCAGCCTACGTGGATAAGGCGTTTTCTGCGGAGCAGGCGCAATACTATAAAAAGGCTTTGCAGGAGAAGATCTACCCGCTGATCGAAGAGAAGCGCCGTGAGCTGATCCAGAAGTATGTCTCGACGAAGATTCCCTCGAAGGAACTCGCCAAGGTACACCATCGGCAAAACTATATCAACCGCTACATCAATAAGCGGTTTTCTCCTGCTGTGGCTAAGACCTACAAGGAAGAGGTGCAGCGCAGGGTTGCGGCAGCCTGTAAACGTTCCGTACTCCCGACCCCGGAATATAAGATTTTCGGACATGCTGCGCGTCACAAAGTTGCGGTACAAGCGATGGCGAAAGCCAATCTGGTGAAGGTCATACCCCTGACGCCGCAGCAGGTGTTGCTGAAAGGGGCTTTCAAACTTTTGAATGTACTCACGAAAGGATATTGAGTTGTAAACCGACGGAATACGGATTTAAATATTTGATACAGATGAATGGATATGAATTTACATGGCTTTCTGCCATGAAGCTGCTGGGCGGGATCTTGCTGGCGGTCGTATGGTATATGATGCGTAAGCAGGCGATGCTGGATAAGAAGTACCGGGAAGAAAACGAGAAGGCCGGACAGGCTCATGGTTCCGAGCCTGTGCCGAGGCTCGTGGAGCGCTCGAATATTATTATCGCTGTCGCTGCCATGTTGTTGATAATTATAGTATTGATCCTTGGAAATCAATCGACGTTATGAACCTGCTCGAATATTTGGCGATAGCGGCAGCCCTGCTTCCGGCACTTTATATCTGGTGCAAGCCGCTGGGTGTCTGTGCTATACTTTTGGCGTTCATGGTTCCCGGCTATATCTACGTCTGGGCCGGGCTGGAGATCGTGACTTACCTCTGGTCGTGGGCGCTGCCCCTTGCCGCAGGGCTTATTGTGTTGATCCCGACGTATCGGTGGGTGTATATTCGCGTTTCCCGGTGCGTTAACGGGTGGTCGAAACTGACGATGGAGGTCGAGGACAGCCGGGGCCATGTGCACTATATCAAGCGTATCGACGACCAGACCTACATCAACGGGGGATCGGGTAGCGGAAAAACGGAGAGTTGCAACATGGCGTTTGTCCGTCACGCCGTGAGGTTCAGGATGTCCATGCTGCTGCACGACCTGAAGAAATACGAGCTTACGCAGGCAGTCTATCCGCTTTTTGCGGAGGCCGGGATTCCCTACCATGTATTCGCGTTGTTCGACTATGAGCGCTGTGTGCGTATAAATCCGATCGACCCCATGTACATCGAAGACGAGCAGTCGCTGAAGTCGAGAATCGACTCTTTCCTGATAGCTGCGCAGGGCGGTGACGCGAGAGATTCGACATCGACGGGCGGCTTCTTCAAAAATACGGCGGCCTCGCTGCTTGAAAGCATAACGTGGTATCTGAAGCTCTATAAACCGGAGTGCTGCCACCTGCCTTTCTTGATGTCGATAATAAACGATCCGGATAACCTTCATTTGAAAGAAGGCAAAAAGGTGATCCCGTTCGGAAGGTTGAAGATGATGTTGGGCCGCGATCCGCAGGTTTCCTCCATGGCGTCGGTGTTCTTTCAAGGAGCGGATAATCCTGAAACGACGAGTAATATCCTGCAAACAGTCATTCTGGCCCTCAATACGATCAATACGGATGCGGGGTTCTTCCTGCTGAGCGGCAATGACATCGACCTGCGGATCAACCGTCCGGGGAACTGCGAAGCGCTGGCTTTGGTCAATGAACCCAAGAATTCATCCTCGAACGCTCCGATTCTGGCCATGATCGCCGATGCGGGCCTGCTGATGATGGGCGATCAGGAGAACGATTATGCGGTTGCACTGCTGGATGAAGCCGCGGAGCTTCCCAGTCCCCGCGTCCAGAACTATATGGCCTATCTTCGGAGCCTTCATGTCTGTGTGGTGTACACGACTCAGGATTTGAGCCAGATTCAACGTACCCAAGGAGGCAAGGAGTTCAACCAGCGTACAGTCCTGTCGAACCTTGCGCACCAATTCTTCGGCCGCACTCGCACGGAGCAGACCGCGAAATATTACGAGGGTCTTATGCCCCGGATCGTGAAAACCGAGAAATCCTACTCTTCGTCCTCGAACGGAACGACGGTTACGAGCCGCGGCGTCAAGCAGCCCCGCTATATAGCCAGCGATTTCTACCTTTTGAAAAAAGGGGAGTTCGTGTACTTCTACGGGGATGTCAAACGCTTCCGCTTCAAACACATCAGAGGGAAGAAAGAACTACCTCCGAAAATCCGCAGTATGGATCGTGCGGCGCTGCACGAAATTGCCGTCAGAATACGCCGTGAAGCGAATGAATTTATGCAATCATTTAATTAACAATAAATTATATAAGGTATTATGAAAAAACTGTTTTTTACGATCGTAGCGGCTGTTTATGCGACCTCGCTGTTCGCGCAGCAGGCCTCGAAATGGAGCCTTTCTACGGTAAATGCAGACGTGAAAACCCTCGTTCCCGTATTATTTGGTTTGGGGGCACTTGTTGCACTGGTCTACTGGATGGTAAACAACCTGATGGATAATGGGGATAATTATAAGAAAATCCTCTCGAATGCTCTTTATGCCGTGATTGTCATTGCAATCATTACGGGGTTGATTTATGCAGGTATGAATGCCTTAATAAGATAATGGAGTCTTATATCAACCGACGCTTACGCGACCGCGTAATGGTCGCAGGCATGCCTGCGGAGCGATTCATGGCATGTGTGGGTATTGCCTGCATACCGATCCTCATTGTCATCTTCAATCCGCTTTTTGTCCTGTTCTGGATTCCGTGGGGAGTTGTCGTTTTTTGGCTATTCCGCAATATAGACCGCCTGTCCCGGAACCTGACTTATGGGAAACAGTTCCCCTCTCACTTAAAAAACCGTTGATATGCTTGTAGCTGTATTCATACTGTTCATAGGGATCGTCGGGCTGGTGCTTTATCTTGTCGTGCAGTCGTATTCACGCGCAAGGAGCGAGCAGTACGATGCCTCGTCATTGGTCGAGGAATACGCGAATAACAGGATGATAACGCAGCAGGGCGACGTCGTATTCTGTTACCGTCTTCTGTTACCGCCGGCCTATTCCTATACTGCGGAGGCATACGACCAGATCGTAGAGATCTGGCGCGTGGCATTGAAGGATCTGCCGCGGGGTACGATCATCATGCGCAGCGACCGTTATGACCGGTCGTACTTCGATGCGTCGTGTATGCCGGAGACGTCCTATATCCAGCGCGAGGAAAAGGCATATGCCCGGTCGCGCCTGAAAACCAGCGGAACGTCGTATCTGTTCATCGTCTATACGGGTTTCCGGGAGACACGCAATCCCAAATCGCAGAACCCTTTTGTCACCCTTTCGCATAAGGAGTTCCGGGAAGAGGATGGCGCCTATTCTCATTTCCTGAATACGCTGGATTCGATGTATTTGCAGTTGCAGGGATCGGGACTGCTGGATATTCGGCCTTTGTCAGAGCCGGAGATCCGGGAATATATGCACTACTATTTCAACGGTTATCAGAGCGATTTCCTGACGGATGTTTACGCTACGAAACGCTATGTCCGTGCCGGCGATAACTATGTCGGAGCTGTGAGCATCGAGCATGAACGCCAGTTCCCCGAAGTGCTGCGCACGCCCTATCCGGGCCGTGGGGTGAAAGTTCCGATCGGCACGCTCGAAGATTTGGGTATCGGCTTGCCTTTCCCGCACATCTGCAACCAGATCATTACGATTACCGGGCATGATACGGAGTATGCCATGATCGAGACGACGCTGAAAATGCTGCGAAAAAACCGTGGTTTTTCGGACGATGCCGAGGATCAGCGCAATAGAATGGAAACGACCCGCCATAATATCGGTGACAACATGGAGGCGATGCTTGTCCGGGGGCATACGAATATCATCTACTGGGGCGAAAGCGAACAACAGGTCAAGGAATACCGGACTACGATCACGAATTTCCTCAAGCAGCAGCGGCATTTCGAGCCTGTGGTGCCGACGGGTGTGGAATTACGAAATGTCGTCTACTGCTCCAATCCTGCGACCGTGGCGTGCATGGACAGCGATGCCTATTATATCGCGGATATAACACAGGCTATCGCGTTGTTCCAGAATGTCGGGGGATACGAGTCGGATGCCGAGGGTGTGTTCTTCAGCGATCCTGTAGATCATATGCCGCTTCGCTATGATCTTTACGATGCGAATAAGAAGTATGCGGATTCGAGGAATATCGCCGTGGTCGGTATGACGGGCGGCGGTAAAACCATGACCTTGGAGAAGGTCGTGGATGCCTACCACCATGATAAGACTGCCGAATACATCAATATCATTGTGGATTGCGGCGGCTCTTACGACAAGGCCGCGCGTTTGTATGATCCGGAAGAAGTGTTCACTTTCAGATATAGCCCCAGTGAGGCATTGGGACTCGATCCGTTCGCTTTCGGCTCTTCGTCCGAAGAGGAGCGAGTCGACGATATTTGCGAGACATTGTGGCTTATCATCAAGCCTGATGCGGTGCCGTCGGCCGAGGAGAGGGTCTCGCTGCGCAAAATCGTTATGATGTATTTGCACTTGCCTTTAGAGTCGTCGTGGCTCGGTTTCTATGTGTGGTTGAGCAATAATTACGCTGAAATTCTGGACGGATGCCAGATCCGGCCGGAGTATTTCAATATAAACCAGTTCATACATAACGGCAGCGAGTGGTGCTGTGGGGGTGTCTATGAGAATGTGCTGGCCCAAAGCGACAATCCTACGGCACGCCTCAAGGGTAAGCGGCTGCTGATCTTCGAATTGGAGAATATCAAGTCCAAGCCCCAGTTGCTGAGTATCGTAGTCCACCTGATCGGTATTGCGATCCGCACCCTTATCTGGGAGCAGCCCGGCAAGCGTGGCTTTATAATCTACGAGGAGTTTGCAGAGCTGATGCAGATGGACATGATTTTCTCGGCCGTGTTATACCAGATGCAGGCGATTCGCAAGAAGGACGGCTCGGCATGTATCGTTCTGCAGAACCTTGACCAGCTGGCCTTGAATGCCGGGGATCGCTACAAGAAAGAAGGCGGAGCTGCGGGTGCGCTGATGAAAAATATCGCCACGACGATATTTCTCGCCGGGGCAGATCCGACAGGCTTCGAGAAGTATGCCAAGCGGTTCTCGGAGCATGATCGCAACTGTGTCCTTGCCCTTGAGAACAACTATACGGATGATCCCAGATACTCGTCGTTCTACATTTTCCGCCAGAAGAAATCTACGATAATGACGCTCTGCGTCAGCCCGAGGACGTATCTGGCGTTCCAGACCGAAGGTAAGATATGTAACGAGTTGGGCAAGTTGTACGAAGAAACGCAGTCGATGGCCGCGGCGATCGAACTCTATGAGAAAGAACATTAACGATCTAATATTTACAGACTATGAAACGGATATTATTAGCAGGATTATTTATACTGGGATGGGGTGTCGCACAGGCTCAGGTGGCCGTCGTGGCTCCGAGCTTGGAGTTGCAGGAGGCGATGAACCATGCCGAGCAACTGCAACAGATGGTGCAGACCTATCAAACGATGGTCAACGTCAAAGACGGGATCAACAAGGGCATCGACGCGGTTGAAAAGGTGAATAATAAACTGGCCACGATCCGGGACGTGCAGGAAATAGCGACCCGGTCGGCCGCGTGCGTGGGGCGTATCAAGCAGGTCTATGAAATGATTGGTGAACTGCAACTGGATATACAATACACGACGAGTTTGGTGGATTTGTGTAATCAGACGACGCGCGAATGTATCGACGTGACGGCTTACGGGGCCAAAGTCTTTTCAGACAGGTTTCTTGTAATGAGCGATGCGGAACGCCTTGCCGAGACCCGGAAAGTCCTCGACGATCTCGACAGGCTGAATTCGCAGGTCAGTTATATTGATGTGCAGGCCAAAGCCATAAAGTTCAATAGTGAAATGTTAAATACATATTTCTGATCAATATGGGCTTCGATTTTTTAACAGACCTTTCAAATATGCAGGTGGAGATTCCACCTGAAGTGAGTCGTTTGGCCGGATTCTTCATCCTGTTACAGGGGGGAATGATCTATCTCCAGAAGAAAAACAATCCTATGAAAGATATTTGGGAAGATCTCTCATGGGTATTTTTAGGTGGATTATTCGTGTATATGTTCCCGGAACTTATACGTATTGCCGAATCATTGGTAAATGCCCTTACGCCCGTCGAATTGCATGCAGAAAGCGCCATCAGAGAATTTATGAAGGAGTCGAATATGGGGGATGGATCAATTCCGCCACCTGATTCATCCTCATCATTTATGGATATTCTTATAAATTCGGTGTTAAAAAGTGGAGCGGGGCATAATGTAGGTGGTTATTTGATTGCTCAAGGTTTGCTGAAACCTTTGGCTGATTTGGTGAATTATTTATGCTTTCCTACCTTTTTGGCAATCCGTGCGGTATCCTTGAAGGTGGTCTACTGGAGTGCCCCTCTGATATTAGTGTTGGGAGCGATGCAGCCTTTTAGGTCGCTATGGAAACAGTGGTTTATGATTTATATAGCCTTATTGGCATGTGGCCCCGCCCTTTATGTGGCCGACGGATTCTGCGAAGAATGCTTCAAAATATTTTCTTCAGATGCAAGCTCTCCATTACTCGGATTTTTTATGATTGCATTGGCGCGCTTCAAAGCCTATCAAAGCGTGATGGAGTTGTGTTACAAATTATTCAGAATGTAGTTATGATACCGGAAAAAATACAATCGTTTCGCAAGACTCTGCTGCGAAACAACCTTATTACCGTTTTATGTCTTCTGTTGGTGCTGGTGTCATTTATTCTCAACTATCTTGAACGACGGGAGACGCTTGGTAAACAACTGGAGTTCTCCTATTATGTTGCTACTGACGGGGAGGTTATCCCTGCCCAATATGCGCAGCGTAGGGATAATATTGAGATCGAAATTCGTCATCATCTGGCCATGTTCGTCGATGATTGGTATGCTTTGACGCAGGATACGTGGGAAGCGAAGGCCGAAGCTGCCGGGTGGCTTGGCGGCAACAGTATCCGGGATATGTATATCGCGCGAAGGGAAGCCGGTTTTTTCAATCGCTTTATTCAGGGTAATATCCGTTATGAGGCAAAGATCGCGGAACTTCGGATCACGCCGAACGAGGATGGCACCTTTGCGTTCGAAATGGCGGTGGATCTTCATGAAAAGGGCACCGGCTACGCCCGGCTCTGGCGAGTGTTCGCCGACGGAAGTATCCGGGTGATCGAGCGCAGCTGGCCTAACAACCCGCACGGCCTGTGGATCGAGCCGTTTTTGGAACGGAAAATAATTCAAGTCAAGGAAGATGAACAAGCAGTTAATTAAAATCAGCGTGATAGTTATCGGAGCCTTGGTTCTGCTGGTTCTGGCGCTTTATCTGATGAAGAAGGATCAAGACAGGCCCGGCAAGAGGAATTCCGTGGAGACGATCGGCGAAGCGATTGCGGATAAGACCTTCACGACAAAATCAGAAGCGTATATGGCCTACGCCAATGAAAAGGATGAATTCTACCGGCGTTCAGCCGCGAGCTTCGCACCTCCGCCCGCCGTAAGTAAGAAACCCGAGGCTGAAAAGGCTGCGGCCGCGGCTTCCGCAGCTCCCGCAGCTCCCGTCGTAGAGAATAAGGCGCAGGAGATCCAGTTCGAGCAGGCGTACGAAGATATCTCCCGGAATGTCCGGAGCATATACGAGGAAGCGCCTGACGATACACGGACGGTGGCACGGGAGCAGCCGGAAGTTGCGACGCAGCAGACACCCGCTGGGGACGTGCCGCCGGCTCCGGCCGAGACGCCCGAAGAACGACGTCGGCGGGCCATGCGCCAGAACTGGGGTATGGGCAGCCCTTCCGAGGCTGCCCGGAGCGATTCCGCACGGCCTGCGATGTTCCGGGCCGTGATACACGGAACGCAGATAGTACGCAGTGGCCAGACCGCTTTGTTCCGGACAAAGGAGCCGATCCGCTATGGTGCCGTCACGATCCCGGAGAATACGCTTCTGGCCGGATATACGCAGATCTCCGAGAACCGTCTGACGATAAATATAAATTCCGTACGCCTCGGCAACGGCGTTTTCGCATTGCCGTTGGAAGTGTATGGATCGGATGGGATCGCCGGCATTCCGCTGGACTATGACGAGGTGGGGAAAATAACCAACTCGGAATCGTCCTCGTCGATGTTGCAGGAGGCGAGCTCGGCGATGTCATCCTATGGAGGTACGATCGGCCGTGTCGTCGGGTCTGTCGTGTCCGGTGTGGGCAATCAGGTGCGCTCTGCAAAAAGCACCGAGGTAAAGCTGATAGATAATCAGACCGTAATACTTAAAATCGTAGAAAAATGAAGAGATTATTATTCTTGATGCTGGCCGGGTGTCTGGCAACTTCATCGTACGGCCAGAATACGATCGAGTGGCGTAAAGACAAGGTGACGCAAATGATCTTTCCTGCGGATATTGTCAAATTCAGGACTGGTTACATCGCCGGGCCCTCGGATAATTTCGACGCTTTGACGCAGAGTGACGGCAAGGTGCTCTACATCCAGCCGGTTATGCCGCTGGATGAAACGAACCTCAATGTCGTGACCAGCGATGGTTACTACTATGCCTTCAACTTGGTGTATAACGATGCCGCGAAATGCGTGAACTACATTATTCGGCCGACAATGGCATTTTATCAGGACGAAGCCGGGAGGCAGGATGCCCCGGCTGTGGCGGAACCGGGCGGGCCGGACGTAGATGCGGTTGCGGCAGCCGAGACTGTGCAGCCTGATTCTGCGTTATTGTTTTCAAAGGTGAGCGAACAAGGGGCATACCTTGTGACCAACAATGTTGCGAAGCTGCAAAAACTGATTTTCGTGCTCAAAGGCGTGTATGTCGATAGGACGCATATATTTTTCAAATTTAGCATTCAGAACAATAGCAATGTGCCTTTTGATGTAGACTATATCGCCTTCTCGGTTACGGCGAGGAAGACCCGGAAAACATCTTCTCAGGAGCGGTTACAGATCCTGCCTGTCGGGGCTGATGTCGATGTCCATACGATAGGGGCGAAGAGTATAACCGAGGTGATCTATTGCTTTGAGAAGTTTACTATAGGTAAGGATAAGGTGCTGCTGGCTGAAGTGCTCGAACAGGGCGGAGATCGAAATATCGGGCTGCGAATCCCTGAAACATTCATCATTGAAGCCCGCAAGCTATGAAGTTCTTTCGGACGGGGTTGTCGGGGTATCTTTCATCCGGGGCGGAGCTCGGCAATATGACGGGGAAAGCGATTTTATCGCTACTCGGAACGCTGATCGAAGAGGTCGGCATTTTCGCTCGCGGCAAGTATAATAACTTTAAAAATAGAAGAAATGATAAAAAAGGCATTGGTAGTGGCCGTCATGTTGCTTGCGGCCATGAGCGCCCGGGCGCAGATCGGGTATAAGGGGCAGGTGGCTCTTGGAGTCAGCGGTGGAATAAGCAATGTCGGAGGGTTCGTCAGCACCGCGCGGATCGACAGCTATCTTTCAGAACGTTCGATCTTGGGGGCCGGGATTATCCTTGACCGAACCCGTTATGACGCGACGCAGGGCGACTCGTTCCATACGTCGCAGTGGCTTGGGGTATTGCACTACCGGTATGCGATCCCGCTGGGACGGTTTATCGTGTCGCCGACAGGCGGCGTACTTCTGGGCGGGGAGCAGTGCGATCAGCGATCCCGCCAAGGGAACATCCTGCCTTACGGTAACCAGTTTGTCTACGGCCTCATGTTGCAGTGTGACGTCGAGTATGTCCTCAGCCGGCATTGGGCTATTGCTCTGGAGCCCCGTATGACCTACCTGATAAAGACTCAGTTCGATAATGTTAAAATGATGGCCAATATCGGGCTGAAGTACTATTTTTAATCATCGTCCATAAAGTCTATACGATGGTATAAATGGGTTTTGAGTGAAAAATATTGGAAACGAAATTGTTTCTTGATGAAATGCTTACTATCTTTGTGCCAAAGATATATCTTATGACACTGAAAGAAGCATTCTCTTTACTGATAACGCAGCCTCTTTGGTACAAAAACAGCGAATATATCAGACAGCAGGCTGTGCGGGACAAACGCCTGTTCTTAGCCGGCAGGTCTATTCCTGAAGAGCGTATGAGGCACTATTTGAAAACAGCCGGCTGGGAGCAGACCCAAGAAGAACAATGGGAAAAAGATGGAAAATAAGGATTGGGCATACCAAATTATCGACAACGATGCTATCAAAATGAATAACGGGGATAACATGGTCGATGTGTCTACGGCTTATCTGGCTATTGACCGTGCCCGGTCTGATGAACGGCATCAGTTATTGGCCGGCTGGGAGCCTACAACGAAGTCAGTTCCGACGACCGGCCTTGTTGATGTCCTTTTTTCAGACGGGACGATCCGGGAGATCGTGGGCGACAAGATATAAAACTCTATAATAAACTGATTTACTATATTTTATAGTGTCTATTAAAGAATAATTTTATAATTTAGCACCATTTTAGTACCACTATTTAGCCATCGTAAATAAATCAAGAGATGGTGCAAATGGCATTGGACAATTAATTTCTCGGGCTGCATAATCCACATTCGTTTACCACCGTTCTCAAATCGGTCAAAACCTTTCAGGGATAGTCAGATGGTTAATTTACAGCTCTAACAAATAGTTATTCGTTGATTTTATATTTATATCGTGTAATTTTCCTACAATAATCGCGTTTATAGTTTGTCGTATGAGATTTTATTTGTACCTTTGCGCCGTACAATAGATAAAATCAACGATTATGATAGCAGAGTTCAGCATTGAGAATTTTTTCTCCATTAAATCAACTCAGAAAATCAGTTTTGAGCCATCGGCAGATACTTTTATGTCTGATGAATATTCGTATGAAGTTAAGGACGGGGTAAGATTGCTGAAAGTGGGAATCATCTACGGTGCCAACGCTTCCGGTAAAACGAATATATTGAATGCCATTGAATTTTTCAAGATGCTGGTTTTGAGAATGCCTAAAGACAGGACTGAGAAAACCGGAGTTGTTCCTTTCATGTTGGATGACACCTCAAGGAACGAGAAGACAAAGATGTCAATGGTGTTCTATATCAACCAGTCGAAGTACATCCTTAGTTTTGAATTGGACGCAAAGCATATCTATTCCGAGACATTGATTGTTTATGATTCCATTCGCCCGACCAAGCTGTACAACCGAAGTTATGATGCCGCAACAGATTCTACGACCATTGACTTTGGCGTAAATCTGAAAATGACGAAGAAAAGCCAGGATGTGATTTCCGGCAACACTATCAATAATTGCAGTGTGCTTGCCGCATTTGGCAAAAGCAACGTGGAACGGACAAGGCTGAATGATGTGTACGATTATTTTGCCAAGCAGGTAAAAGATGTATTGGCTCCCGGTATGCTGCTTTCGGGATATGTCAAATCACGATTGGATAAAGACGAGGCAGGAGATTTGAAGAAATTCATTTTAAATTTTCTGAAAGCATCCGATTTCAATATAGAAGATGTGGTATTACATGAAGAGGAAGAGCTGATTACACCTGAATTGGAACAACTGATTCAGAATGCCCCTATTGATAAGGATGCAAAGGCTGAAATGCTTAGAAAGGGGAAAATTACAAATACGGAACTGACCTTCAAGCATAAGGCAGGCGATAAAGTATATGATTTGTCGGAAGAATACGAGTCCAATGGCACCATGAGGTTCTTGGGAATGGCGGTGATACTGAATTTCCTGTTAAAGACCAATCGGTTTGTGTCCATTGATGAAGTGGAGACAAGTATTCATTATGAACTGTTGGCTTATTTCCTGAAAGTCTTTCTGGCAAACAGTAACGGAACATCCCAAATGCTCCTGACCACACACGACATCAATCTTCTCAACGAGGATTTCATTCGCCGTGATACGATATGGTTCACCGACAAAGACGAACTTGGCGAAACTAAAATAGTACGTCTGTCTTCTTTGGGACTGCATAAGAATCTTTCCCCATACAATGCTTACAAGCAGGGAAAATTGGTAAAGTTGCCGTTTTTGGGTAGCCAGTATATCAACCTAAACGACTAATGATATGGGGCGGACAGTAACAAAAAGTATCGCCATCATAGGCGAGGGAGAAACGGAATGGTTTTATTTCGATTCTCTGAGGATTGCGTGTCGCTATCCCTTTAAGGTCGCTCCGGATTTTCCGCAGCACAGCGACATCAATCATATACTGAAACTGGTGGAATCTTACTTGAACAAGCAATACGACTTTATCGTATGCCTGTTTGATATGGACAGACTATTTCAGTTCCCATCTGAAATGCAGTTGTATCAGCGGGCAAAGAAAGAGTATAGCAAGAAGAAATATGCCGGAAAGGTGATGTTTGTAGAAACGAATCCTTGCACGGAATTTTGGTTTCTGCTCCACTTCTTGCCTAATGTGGCCTGTCGGCGATATGAAAGTTACGACCAACTGCTTCCCGAATTGCAGAAATATATGCCGGGGTATGAAAAGACAAAACGATATTTCATACGTACTAACCTCTATAAATACCTGACAGAGAATGGTGATTTGGAACGGGCGATGTTAAACTCAGAAAAGTTGTGCCAACTCTGTAAGGAATCACCAGAGGATTTGAAAGCGTACTCTGAAATTTACAAAATTATAAAACTACTAAATGGTGAATTGTAATGGATAAAATTTATTTATATAAAACTGCTGTAAAGTCTGTTTCATATGATGAAACTCACTGGTATATAAACGATGAGCCGCAACCTCAAAATGATGGCGATGGAATCGCTGAATTTAAGTCAAACGCAAGAGCTGAGTCTTTCCGTATAATAGCGAATGATATCATTCGTTACACAAGTCATTTTAAAAATGTCGCCGTTTTGACGGCGGCAGGAACGTCTATGGAAAATGGAGAGAATGGAGGAAAAACAAGAACAGAACTATGGGATAGCTATAAGGAGGAAATAGAAGCGATAGGGAATGTCCTTATGGCAACAGAAGGGTGCTTAAAAGAAAAATGTTCTTCGATAATTCAATCTAAAAATATAGAGGATTTTTTATCATTCACAATCCTATATGAAAAATTGAATGGAGAAATAAAAGATAAAAATGGAGATTCTTTAAGGAATAAATTGGAGAAGAAAATTGCAGACGCCTGTCGGCTGAAATTAGATGTAACAAACAAGCACCATCAAGACTTTATTAGGAAGGTGACTGCTCGTAAACCTTCGGAACCACGAGTACAGTTATATACAACAAACTATGACACACTGTTTGAGCAAGCTGCGCAAAAAATGAATTTTACAATAATTGACGGGTTTTCATTTTCTTATCCTCGTATATTCAATGGAGCTAATTTTAACCATGATATTGTATTTAGAGAACATACAAGGGTTAAACAGGAAGAAAGTTTTATTCCTAATGTAATACAATTATTTAAGTTACACGGGAGCATAGATTGGGAAAAAGCAGGTGATAATATATACCAAAAAGAAAGTACAGAACATCCTTGTATTATCTACCCGGCAAGTGAAAAGTATGAAAGTAGTTACGAGCAACCTTATTTTGAAATGATGTCCCATTTGCAAACTACATTGCGAAAAGAGGGGACATTATTGATAGTTGCCGGCTTTGGATTTCAAGATAAACATATACAGAATGCAATAAAAGAAGCTGTATTTCAAAACCCTAATTTTCACTTGCTCATAGTATGCTATGGAACGAAAAAAATAACAACAGGAGAAGAACCTACTAAAGAAGAATGGATTGATAGTGGGATAACCCATCAGCTAGTACCAGAATATGTTTCTGAAGATGGAAAAGTTATGCCTAATGTTACAGTTCTTTTTTCCAAATTCAAAGCTTTTGTAGAGAATTATCCGTACAATGACTCATATAATATTAATCTACCAAATCAAGATGAAACCATTTGATCATAATAAATTTATAGGATACATTTGCGAAGTAACGCCTCAATATGTGCGTATGCAAATCCCTTCAGCCCGACTTTTACACTCCTTTTATTTTAATGGAGAAATATATTTTGGTGGATCTGTTGGAAGTTTTGTTGTTATTGAAGGTCAGGAATATGGATTTCTTGGCCGAATTTTTGAGCAAAGTCTTCCTCAAGGTGAAAGAGCGGAAATAACGGATAAAAACATTAACGAAAAAGACACGATGTTTCATCCGATAGCAAAAATAGAACTGCTTGCTTTATTTGATGTATATAAGCCGGAAGTGATTAATAAAACTGTATCTCGGTACCCATCTGTCGGAGCCAAAGTCTATTCTTGCTCTGATGAACAAATGGGACTATATATAGCAAAATTTGGGATAAAAAAAGACGACATTGATATTCCTTTAGCTCCCTTGGGAAAGTTAACATCAAATGATTCATTATGCAATATTTCTTTAAATTCATTATTTGGTCGTCATTGTGCAGTGCAGGGAACTACAGGGGGTGGGAAAAGCTGGACAATAGCAAAATTATTAGAACTTATTTCTTCTAAAACTTCCAATAAATGTATTCTTATTGATGCGACTGGTGAATATAATTGTATTAGCGACAATATGGAAAGCATTGAATTGGGGACTGGCGAATTTATTTTTGATTACAAGAATCTGTCTATTGACGAATTATATTATTTATTGCATCCTTCTTCAAAAACGCAAGTTCCAAAATTGATGGAAGCCATTAGATCACTAAAAATGGTTGCTATTGATGATAATTCTGAATTATCTCTATATTATAAAACAGATAATACTGGAAAGCAAATTAAGGGTAATATTGTCAAAGCAGGTAAAGAAAAGAGAACATTTGAAGTATTCTATTATAAACATATAGTTGAAATTGAAGATAAATTCTGCAATTTTGATTTTAATATGCTAGCTCCCCAAATAACAAATGAATGTATCTGGGATACTGATAGAAGTAATTCAACTTTATATGGCGGACGAAACGATACAGACGTATCAAATTGTATAAGTCTTATATCTCGAGTAAACAATGTAATGTCCACCTCCGAATATAATAAGATTTTCGGATTTAGAAGAGCATCTATACAGGGTGCTAAAGATTTGAAACTTGGAATTGAAGAATTTTTAAAAGGCGACAAGAGTATATTAAGGTTGGATTTCTCTAAAGTAAGTTTTGACTACCAAGTTAGAGAAATCCTTGTAAATGCTATTGGTAGTTATTTATTAAATAACGCACGAAAAGGCATCTACAAAGAAAACCCAATAGTCGTTTTTGTTGATGAGGCTCATCAATTTCTAAACAAAAGTATTACTGACGAATACTTTTCGGCTAAACCTCTTGATGCATTTGAACAAATATCAAAAGAAGCCCGTAAATACGGTTTGTTCTTATGTATTGCTACCCAAATGCCTCGTGATATACCATTAGGGACATTAAGCCAAATGGGAACATTTCTGGTTCATAGGTTAATTAATGAGCAAGATAAAAAAGCAGTTGAAAGTGCCGCATCTGCAGCAAATAGAAATATTCTTTCTTTCCTTCCTATTTTGGGAGAAGGTGAAGCTTTAATTGTTGGAGTTGATTTTCCAATGCCCCTTATTGTGAAAATCAATGCTCCAACAAAGAAACCAGATTCAAGAACCCCTAAGCTCACAAAACGATAAAATTAAAATCTCAATGTTGGCAAAGTGTTTACTATATCTACTGTTTGGCAAGAAAGCATAATCACCGACAGAAGCAGGTCGAGAATATAACGGGGTTGTTCGTGTTCTCTTGACCAGTCGTTAGGGTCATTTTTGATTTGGGACGCTTTGTCGATTGTGACGGCATAGCGTTCCATTATCCACTCGATAGCGGATTTACCATTAACGACATATTCGTATGCTTTGAGCGGAATGTTCTCAATGGTAATATGGTCATTATAGATGATGCGTGCCTTATCAGCAACGAGCTTTCCATTTTCGTCACGAATTTTGGCAAACCTCATTTTATCAACGGCAAAGTATTGGTAGGTTTCGTTCGTCCAGTTGTTTTGCCAAATGTCCATATCGCCATTTACTCTGACAGCACAAGCACGATGGGCAATCATTGGCATTGCAGCGAAAAACAGATAATCTCCATCTTGCCCAACAGCCTGCTCGTTTATGCTTTGTTCATAGTTCAGGTGCAGGTCGGCAAGTTCTTTGCCTGCTTTATAAAAGGACATAAAGTCCTGTACACTATCCACAATGGGGATGCGTGGCAATGACTTCTTCAAATCATCGGCAAATCGTTCACGGTATTGCTTAGAATGAAGCAAACCATACACATAGTAGAATATGTGTTCTTTGGTAATGGCTTTTGAACCTCCGAAACGGCTACGGACTTCTTTCAGAATCCAGTCGGTTATTCCG